>Ga0255047_10000140_pt1 | contig 51428 bp, 62 predicted proteins | sample JV7_2_1_MG_FD_183640 | JGI IMG/M metagenome (GOLD analysis project Ga0255047, IMG submission 183640) | Seawater microbial communities from Jervis Inlet, British Columbia, Canada - JV7_2_1 | ecosystem: Environmental > Aquatic > Marine > Inlet | place: Canada: British Columbia | collected 2016-10-06
CAGGGGCGAGGCGTTCAGGGCGCAGGGCGCGCAGGGGCGAGGCGTCCAGGGCGCAGGGCGCGCAGGGGCGAGGCGTTCAGGGCGCAGGGCGCGCAGGGGCGAGGCGTCCAGGGCGCAGGGCGCGCAGGGGCGAGGCGTTCAGGGCGCAGGGCGCGCAGGGGCGAGGCGTTCAGGGCGCAGGGCGCGCAGGGGCGAGGCGTTCAGGGCGCAGGGCGCGCAGGGGCGATGCGATGTTCCAGGGGGCGCCACAGGGCGAACGGACATCGGGCGAGGCGCCACAGGGGGCGCGCCCGATGTCCGGATGCGAGGCGTCCAGGGGCGCAGGGCGCGCCGTTCGCATCGTTCCAGGGGCGAGGCCTCGCAACGCCGATGCGATGCAAGGGCGCAGGGCGCAGGGGCGCAACGGCGATGCGATGCATCGGCGCGCCTCGCAGGGCGCAGGCCACAGGGCGCGCCGATTGTCCAGGGCGCAGGGGCGCAGGCCACAGGGGGCGCAGGGGCGAGGCGTCCACAGGGGGCGCCGTCCAGGGGGCGCCCTGCGCAGGGGCGCGCCACAGGGGGCGCCGTCCACAGGGGCGATGTTAGATGTGGCCACAGGGGGCGCAGGGGGCGCGCCCTGGAACGGCCATCATCATCGGAATCTGAGGAAAAAAAAGATGGGGCGATTCCACAGAAAATCGATGTCGTTCGAGAATTTTCGGTTTCGCAGGGGCGAGGCGCCCGGGTTCGCCACATCGCATCGTCCAGGGGGCGCCCTTGCCATCGTCCAGGGGCGATGCGGCCGATGCGCCACAGGGGGCGCCACAGGGCGCAGGGGCGATGCAAAAAAGGCCTGGATGGGAACCACACCATCCAGGCCGAACCACAGGAACGAACAATCCAGGGCGCCACAGGGGGCGCAGGCGCGCCGATGGGGCGCCCTTATTGGCCTCGCGCGCGCAGAACCCTTGCGCCAAAAACGCGCGCGCCCGATGTCCGCATCTTACTTTCGCGCGCCTCGCATCGCCCTTGCGCCTGAACCCGCATCGCCCTGTCAACGGTTCGCGCCAAATCCAGGCGCGCAGAACGCAGGGCGCGCGTTCCTCGCCTCGCATCGTCCATCGTGGTTTCCAGGGCGCGCCGTTCGTTCGCATCGCCCCTGCGCCGATACAGGGCGCGCAGGGCGAACCACAGGCCGATGGCGCAGGCCACAGGAATCGAAACGGCGCACATCGTCAGAAACGCGCGCGCCGTCATCGGTCGGCTCCTGCGCGAGGCGTTGCGCCGAATTCCTGCGCGCCCATCGCCGATTCCAGGAACGAACGCAGAAACGCTTCGGCATCCCGAACGCGCGCATCAATCGGTCCGGTATCCGTGATGGTTCCGGGTTCGCCCTTGCGCCCTGCGCGCGCAATCTGAATCGATGTATTGAACGATTTCACGGCGATGGGGCGCCCGTTGCAATCGGCATGGAAGAATACCCATGCGCCCTTGTTCGCGCGCCGTTCTTTCGTCCAGGCCTGTACGGTTTCGGTTATCGTCATCGGTCGGCTCCTGTGTTCTGTGTCAACGTCTATCGCCCGGGCGCCCTGCGCGCCCGATGTCCGGATGGGTTCAGGCCTGCGCGCGTTCCTCATCGGCGCGTTTCGTGTTCGGTGGGACGGAAACGCGAACCCTGCGCCCATCGGGGCGCGCCACAGTTCCATCGGCATCGATGTGTTCGGCGATGTCCGCAACGCGCCCGATGGCCGAATTCCTCAAATCAGGCGCGCCATCTTTGTTTCGTTCGTCATCGGTCGGCTCCTGCGCGCGCCTCGCGCCGTTCGTTCTGAACTGCGCGCCATCGGGCGATGAATTCGTCCAGGGCGCCATCGGCATCGTCGTCTGAAACGGCGCGCAGGAAATCGGCGATGTCGGTTCGGGCGATGTGGATATTCCGCATCTCGGCGCAGGAGCAGATCGCGTTGAGAATTTCGGCATCTTCGGCGCGTTCGTTCGCAGGCGCCCCATCGGCATCGATGCGTTTCGCGATTCCTGCGATGCGTTCCGATGCCGTTCCGGGTTCCTCGCCTGGAACGCAATCTCGTTCCATATTTTCGATGTGTTGCGCCTCGCAGGAAACGCAGAATTCAGGCGTTGAACTGCCGATGGTTGAATCCTCGCAGATTTCGCATCGCCCATCGGGCGCGCATCCGTTCTCGCGTTCGCGTTCGGAAAAGAACGGCGCAGGCGCAGGAACGCGCGCGTTCTCTAATTCGTCATCGTAGTCTATCAGGCCAAACGCCATCGCCTCGCCTCGCAACGCCTCGCGCAGGCGCCCCAAATCGCCGCATCTTTCCCAGCTCTTATCGTCCGTTCTCGGCGCGAGGTTCCGGCCGATGAAAGTATCCAGGCCTCGCAGGAACGCGAGACAATCGGCGCGCATCGCATCAAACGCATCTGGCGCATCCTGAAACTTCCGGATGTCTGCGAGGCCTCGCCCGTGCAATCGCGCATCGCGTGTTTGGAATTGTTGCGCCCTGTGGCGCCCTGCGTTGTAACCCTTGAACCACATCGCGTTGTCACCGGGCGCGCGCAGGGTTTCGATGTCCGTTTCGACATCGCGAAATCCGATGGCGAACCCTGCGATGAATTTACGCGCCTGCGTTTCTCCGATGTCTTCGGTCGTTTTCCTGTCGTCCAGGAACGAACGCGCATCGCGTTCGATGTCGTCCAGGGCGCGCCGTTCGGGCGCCCAAACGCGCCGATGGTTCGCGTGTTTATTGTCAACGGCCGCAACGCAGAAATTGTGCGCATCGTCCGAACGGGCGAAACTGAATTCGCGCCGTTCGCCCTGTGGCGATGTGGCCTGCGCGAAACACGCGCCCGGGTTCAACGGGTCGGCATCGAATTCCGAATGGAACCCTTTCCATCCGTACGTTCTGCGCATCGTTGTTTCTGTGTTCGTCATCGGTCGGCTCCTGTGGTTCGTGGTTCGCCCTGCGCCCGGGTTCGCCCGGGCGCCCTGTGATTCCGTGTTACTTGCAAGCCTGAAAATCGCGCGCGTTCGGGGCGATGTTGTCTTCGGACGTCAAGTCGGTAAACGTCGCATCGGCGCGTTCCTGGACGGTTCGCCAGAACATCGGCTCGTCGAATTCGTCATCGCCATCGTCGTCCAGGCGGACGGCGATGACATCGGGGCGCAGGCTTCCGGTTTCCAGGGTATCCATCGCATCGTCGTCCAGGCGTTCGGTAAGAACGGCCGATGTGTGATGCTGGTATCCCATCTCGGCCGGATCGTATCGTCCGTACGCGAGGCAGATGGATGCGTCCATCCAAAGTTTCGTCGTCTCATCGGCCGCATCGTATTCCTCGCGCGACAATCCGACACAATCGGCGCAGGCGTTCCACATCTCCGAACCGGGCGCATCCGGAAGCAAAGTGAGGGATTCGATGAGAATCAAAGATGAGAACGGCGCATCGTCCAGGCGGCAGATGCGCAGGCATTCGATGTATCCGTTCTCGCGATGGTTCCGGTTCAGATTGAAAAACGCGCCCCCGTGATTCGCAGCATCGATGTCGCCTTCGTACGCGATGAGATTCCCACGGGCGAAAGTTTCGGCCGTTTCTTCCTTTTCGGCCTGCGCGTTTTCCTGAACGTCCAGGAGCGCAACGCCTATCGCGCGTTTCACATCGCCTCGCCCCATGTCGCCTCGCCCCATGCGCCCGTAGATGTTCTCGGCAACGGTCGCTACATCTGCGCCTGCGAGTTTCGGGCCGTTTCCGTTCCTGATTTCCTCGCGCAGGAATTCCAGAATCGCAGGCATTCCAGAACGGAAAAGGTACTCGGCCATGTTCGTTTCGAATTCGTCCAGATTCGCGGTTTTCGTCTCTGTCATCGGTCGGTTCCTGTGGTTCGTGGTTCCGGGTTCCGGGCGCCCTGCGCGCCCCTTGTCAATTCGTCCGTATTATACGGGCGAACCGGGCGAGGCGCAAACGTCAATCTGGGATAATTTCTCCGGAAATCCGGAGAATCGCCCGAACGCCTGAATTCTCGACATCCTGATAGGTTACGGACGGTTCGCCCGTATCGGCCATCGGCGAAACCCTATCGGATTCCGGTTCGAACCGGGCGCCCTGGAATAACAGGAAACCCGGGAAATCGGCGATGGAAACGGCGCGCCCTTGCCAGTTCAACGGCGCGCAGGCCTGCGCAGGCGTATTTCCGAATTCGTCATGCGTCAATCGGAACGCGAGGCGTTCGGAAATCTGTTGAACCGTTGCGCCCGGTAAACTCCCGTAAAGAACATCGGCGATGTGGGTTCCCTGCGCCCTGTATTCCTCGCGCCCGGTTTCAGGCGTTGCGGGAATATCGGCGCAGATGTTGAACGCATGTCGGTCGGCTCGATTCCAATCGTACGCATGATGGATGTTGTTCAGTTGCATCGGTCGGCTCCTGTGGTTCAGGGGGCGCCCTGGACGGTTCCAGGCGCGCCCCGATGGAATTCAAGGGGCGAGGCCTCGCGCGAGGCCTGCGCCGTTCAGGCGTTCGGACATCCGGATTCGTGACAGTTCAGGCCGTTGATGTTCAACATCTCGCAGGAATCGCATCCGGGTTCGGGCGCCTGCGTTTCCTCGCGCAGGAAATCGCAGAAATCAACGCCTCGCCCGAACGCCTCGCCTCGTTCTTTTCCCATCGCGTACACTTCTTCGATGGCCTCGCGTTTCGCCTGCGCCCGTTCGGCATCGGTTCGCTTCATCGCTTCCATCGTTGCGATGGCATCATCTTTGTCGGGCGAGAAGTAATCCGCATCCGTATACCGGATGCCGTTTCGCCAAACGCGGACAATCCATTCGCCTGAATCCTCGCATCGCCCTACGTTGTATCGCCAGATGTCGATGCGCTCCTTCGTTACGTTCGTGTTCGTCATCGTCGGCTCCTGTGGTTCGGGTTCCGTGGTTCGCTTCGTTCGTCCGGATTATACGGGCGAAACCCTGCGAGATGCAACGAAGGAAAGCGAAAAGGGAATTATTTATCCTGCGCCCTGGACGGGCGCCCGGTTCGCCCGTATAATCCGGGCGAGGCGCGAGGCCTGCGCCCTGCGAGGCCTGTGTTGCGCCCTGTGACGTTTCGCGCCGATTGTCGGCGCGTTGCGCCCTGTGATGTTCTGCGCCCTGTGGCGCGCCCTGTGGCGCGTTCTGTGGCGCGCCGAAACCGATGCGCCTCACGAACCACAGGCGCGAACCGGGCGAGGCCTCGCAGGCCTGCGCCGAAACAAAGGGAAACGCGAACGGCTGAACCGAAACCGAAATCCATCGCCCTGTGAGGCCTGCGTTGCGTCCTGTGACGTTTCGCGCCGATTGTCGGCGCGTTGCGCCCTGTGATGTTCTGCGCCCTGTGGCGCGCCCTGTGGCGCGCCTCGCGCCCTGCGCCCGGAAACCCGGGCGAGGCCTGCGCGAACGGGCGCGCCCTGCGCCCTGCGCCCCATCTTAGATCAAGCGCGCGCATGTGCGCATGCGCATGCATGCGCATGCATGTGCATGCATGCATGCGCATGCGCATGTGCATGTACATGTGCGTGCGCAGGCGAGCGGGCGCGCAGGCGCAGGCGCGCAGGCGCGCGCACCCGCATGAGAAAAGTCCATAGCATAATCGCTTTTGCGCGGGCGGAAAAAGTCCATAGCAAAATGGGTTTCCAGAATTGAAAATTTTCAGAACTCCCACAGGATTTCGGTTTCTCGCGCACGAGAAAACTCCATAGCAAATCGGGTCTGTCCTCGTTGCGGGTAGCGAGGGTGCGGGTCCGAGCCGAGGCCGTCCGGCAATCCCGCTGTCGGGCGGTCTCACTTTCTCGCGCACGAGAAATGTCCATAGCAAATCGCCCCTCGCGCACACGGAAAAAGTCCATAGCAAATCAGGATTCGAGAAGTGACAGAGACCCAGGGAAGAATCGAGGACTGCCTCTACGGGAACTTCCGTGGCGAGAGGCTCGTGATCCTCTGTTGTGGCCACTCCTTCGCACGGCTGGACCTGGAGCAGTTCCGAGGCTGGCATGTGTGGGCCGTGAACGCGACCATCACCGCGCTCCCTGCGTGGATGCTGGAGAGTCCGCGCACGTTCTGGTTCGCCAACCACCTGCGCGAAGTCTTCGACAATGTAATGCAGAAGGAGTTCGCGCGCCTGGTGGACGAGAAGTACCCGCGCTGGCGTGCAATCGTCCACGAGCACTGGATGCCCCGGTTCGCTGAGCGCATGGGGGTGGCCTACTTTTACAACGGTGCGCAGGCAGAGCACCCCGGCCCGATGGGCAGCGTCTTCTGTCGAGCGCTGCACACCGCCTCGCGCTGCTCCTTCTCCGAGATCGTCGTGGCGGGGGCCGACATGCAGCGGCTACGAATTCCAGGGGTGGAGCTGCGCGACACTCCGCACTACGTCGCGCCGTTCGAGTGGAAGGCGACCGTGCCGTACCGCTTGAAGTACCAGCGTGACCTCATCGCACAGTGGACGAAGGAAGGGTACCTCTCCGGCGCCATCAAACTACACTCAACGAGCGACTGGCCGAAGGTACGCGGCGGCGCTCCTTTCAGGACGTGGACACCATGATCCGCAACCTCGTCGCCGGCGTCTGCCTGGGTGTCGCATCGACCATCGGTGTTGAGGTGAGCTGGGTTCGCCGCCGGCGGCTTGAGAACCACATCCCCGAGCTGTGGGCGAAGGCGTCGCTCGAAGTGCTCCGCAACAATCTCGTCATGGCGAAGCTGGTCCACCGTGACTTCGAGGAGAAGCAGGGATGATTCGCAAGGTCTCGCGGCTCTACGGCCGCTTCCGTGACCGCCGCCTGCTCATCGTCTCGTGCGGCCCGAGCTTCGCCGACGTCGACCTTGAACCGTATCGAGACTGGGACATCTGGTGCGTCAACGCCGCCATCGTCCAGGTCCCCGAGTGGGTCCGCCGGCCGTCCACGTTCTGGGTTGCCGGACACATCGACGCCTTCCTGCACCAGCGGAACTACCAGCCGTTCCGCCAGCGCCTGGACCAGGTCTACCCCAAGAACTGGCGCGTGATCTCGTATCGCGCCTACCACGACGACTTCGAGAATATCCGCCGGCGCTCCTCTCGTTTCTTCGGCTTCAAGGGTAAGGACTTCCCCGGGCCGCAGGGCTGCACGTTCTGCCGTGCGCTCCTCATCGCTGTGCGCTGCGGGTACGAGCGGATCATAATTGCAGGCGCAGACTTCAAGAGAACGCCCGGAGAGCCTACAATCTACGCGCCCCCGTTTGACTGGCGACCCGCGTCGCCGGACCGGATGGCCGACCACAGAAGAATCATCCACGAGTTCGCCGCACGCGGCCTGATTGACGGCACGGTCAGTCTGCACCCGACGACTCGTTGGGAAAGTCCGCCGTTCCCCATCGAGAAGGAGTGAAGAGAAGATGGAACGTATCCCGCTGTTCAAGGTATTCACGACGAACAACGCCGCGCTCAACGTGGAGCGCACGCTCGACTCAGGCTACACGGGCCAGGGTCCACGCGCTGAGGAGTTCGAGGCTGCCGTCCGCGACTTCGAAGCGCTCGACCGTTTGCCCCTCGCCACGATGACCGGCACGCACGCCCTCGACCTGGCGTACCACCTCGCCGGCGTCTGCAAGGGGGCGAAGGTCATCAGCACGCCGATGACCTGCACCGCCACGAACGTCCCGCTCGCACAGCGCGGCGCCGAGATACTCTGGGCCGACGTCGACCCCGAGACGGGCCTTATAGATCCGGTGCACGTCGCACAGCTCGTCGAGCAGCACAAGAACGTCATCGCTGTGGTGGCTGTCGACTGGGCCGGCCGCGTCTGCGACTACACGGCGCTGCGCGAAGCCGCGCCACTCGCCCAGATAATCCAGGACGGTGCGCACAGCTTCGGCGCTCGCGTCGAGGTGCCCGGGCACTACCGCATGTGGAGCTTCGGGGCAATCAAGCACCTGAACTGTGGCGGCGACGGCGGCGCGCTCCTGGTGCCCGAGGACCAGCTCAAGCGGGCGAAGCTCCTGCGCTGGTACGGGCTCGACCGTGAGCAGGGCTCGTCCTTCCGCTGCACCCAGGACATCGTCGAGGCCGGCTACAAGTACGGCATGAACGACATCGCAGCCAGCATCGGCCTCGCGAACATCCAGCGCGCCCGCTTCGTCCTCACGAAGATCCAGGAGAACGCCCGGATGTTCTGCAACGCCTTCCGGGGCATCGACGGCGTCAAGTGTCTGCCGTTCGACGAGGGCTGCTCGTACTGGTTCCTCCCGCTCCTGGCTGAAGACCGCGACCACCTCGTGGCTCACCTCGCCGAGAACGGCATCGACGCCTCGGAAGTCCACAGCCGCAACGACCTGAAGACAGCGTTCCCCGAGGCCACGAAAGCGGACGGCCTCGAAGAGTTCTCGCGTCGCCAGGTGAACATCCCCTGCGGCTGGTGGCTCAACGGCGGCGACCGCCAGCGCATCCTCCGAGTGATGGGAGAGTACCGATGCCCCTGACAGTTCAGCCCGTCACCCCGCGCGACGTCGCTCACCTGCACAAGTGGAAGTGGCCAAACCCTCCGGACGCAATCTACGCGCTCTGGCACCAGACCCGCTTCGTCTCGGTTGTCCACCTCTTCGACCTCGAAGTCGTCCCACTCGGCGGGGGCTCGCCGTTCCCCGTCTGCGGCATGGGTGGCATCGCTACCGAGCCGCTGGAGCGAGGCAAGGGGCGTGCGGAGCTTCTGCTCAGCAGGGTCATGACCGAACACACGCAGGTGCCGGACGGCGTCGAAGGCTTCCTCCTGAACGGCAGGGCGGAGGCGGGGCTCTGGAGCCGTCTCGGCTTCCAGGACGTCGGCGAGAGCCTCACGGCGCCCCCGCAGCGCCTCTGGTGGGCCGGGTGCAAGCGCTTCCTGGAACGCCCGGAAGCTGAGCTGCCCGGACAGTTCCGCATCGAGCCTGGGGACCACTGGTGAGCGGACGCAGCACAATGAAGCCCGTGCACGTCCTCTACAGTCCGCGAGCGGTGGCCTGGCAAGGCGACATGGTAGGCCAGGCCATCGCTGCTTGCTTCCGCGAGCTGGGATTCGAGGCGACCTGCGGCACCCGCATGAATCACTTCGACCGCTCGGACACGCTGATGCTGATGTCTGAGACGGCGGTCCGCCAGGTCTCGGGGCGGTGGCCGGGGACCGTCTGTCTCTACAACATCAGCGAGGTCTACACCCGGACGGTCGGCCGGCACTGGTTCGGGCGGGTCGAGAAGCTCGGGAAGCTCGGAGGCTGGCTGGACCAGCGCATCGACTGGATCTGGGATTACGCCCCACAGAACGGTCCAACCTTCGCCCGCAATGGCTACCCCAACCGGACCTTCTGCCCGCTCGCCTACCACCAGAGCTACGACAGGAAGCCCCTGGAGCCCCGCTACGAGGTCGCTTTCGTCGGTATGGTGCGTCGGGGCTCCCGTCGTCACGCCGCCGTCAAGGCGCTGGAGAAGGCCGGGCTGTCGGTGTGGGCACAACCTCGACGGCAGCGGCGGCTCTCGGAGGCGGAGGTCCTCGAAGCCCAGCAGCACGCCTGCGTCTGGCTCCACCTGCACCAGGGGACCGGCGATCGGGACAACTACCCGTCCAGCCGCATCGTTCAGCTCGGAGCGCCTGCGCAGGTCCCGTGCCTCGTCGAGCAGACGAACTGGACGCCCATGCCCGAGGACACCTACCGGGGATTCCCCACCGGGGACCACGCGGCCATGATTGAGGGCGTCAACTGGCTCCTCGACCACCCCCGGTCCGCTCGGAAGATCGCACGTCGCGCGCTGCACTTCCTGCGCTCGGAGTACCAGCTCCTGCCCTTCGTCCGGGCCTCGGCCATCGAGTCCGGACTGCTGATCGAGTCCGGACTGCTGGTCGAATAAAAAAGCACCCCCCGACGAGGAGGACGGGGGGCGCTCGAAAAGAAAAAATGAGAAGACGCCGGGCGGCGTTCAGCGGCAGTCTACCACGACCCGATGCTACATCGGAACCTTCTCTGGATCCTCCGGTGCCTCGGCAGGCTCAAATGTAGTCGGCCGGCTCCTCGCGGGGCAGGGGCGTCGACTCGACCTTGGCCGCATCGATGATCTCCTCCGCCTTGTTGGCCATCTCGCGGAGCTGAGCGGCCTGCTCTTCGTAACCGTCGGCCTGCTTGTTCCACAGCTCCACGTTCTCGCGGAGCCAGGCACGGCCCGGTCGGTTCTTCCCGAGCTGCTCCAGTGCAGACATGGTGATCTGGCTGGCTTCGGTCGGCTCTGACATTGTCTCTCCTTCTCCGCTTTCGCGGTTTTTCAATTCCTGAACGAATGAAGTCCAACCCAGCGCACGGCGCGCAGGGTCGCAGGTCCAAAGCCATGCTGTGGGTTGGCTGAAGCAGCGAAGGACCATGTCCTTATAGCCCAGGTCTTCAGACTCCAGGGCTATCTTTGCGCGCCTCGCGGAAGCGAGGGCCTTGCTCATGTTGGCGAGCTTACGAAGCGCCAACCCTGCATCTGTGTTGCTGTCCAGCTCGATCACGGTCTTTCCTTTCTCTTCTCTCAGGTTACAACGCGGAGCTTGCACGCCTGGTGCGTACGCTCTCGCACTTCCTCGGCCAGGTCGTCGATCTCGTAGTCGTGCACCTTCGCGCGCCACGTCTTCGTCGCCATGTCCCACTTGAAGACCCGGTGGTCCTCGACCTTGATGTCCTTGATCGTGTCTTTGTGGTCGAAGGTCTTGCCCTCGACGAAAACTTCGTCCAAATCACTTCCCTCCTGGTAGTTCGAGTAACGGCTCCAGCTCGTTGATCATCACGTACGGGTCCATCCCGCCAGCTATGAGCTTCCGGATTTCGAGAATCTGTTTCCACACACCGCTCTTGCGCCAGCCGGCGATGAACGCCTTGTGGATGCGGCGCTCGTACTCCTCGACCGTCATCCCCACGATGCGACAGGTCAGTTGGTCGCGCGGGTCGGCGAGGTCGCTGAGGATTCCATCGTGTCGAATGCTCGGCTGCTGCTGCCACCAGGACAGCCACGCAGCCTTCAGGTCGATCGTTGTGTCTTCTCTGTTCATTTGTCGAAGTGCCTCGCAAGTGACAAGGTGATGGCCGGCATCTCGCCGCTGGCGACAGCCGCACGGAGTCGCTGCATCGCCTCGTAGACGGTCGTCGAATGGTTGTTCTCGAATTCGTCCCAGCTCTGCTTGGATCCCTTCATGAGAACCAGCAACTCATCGATGAGCTTCAGGTCTGTCGTCTTCCGGAACGGAGCGAGCGCCCCTTCCATCGTGTCCACTGCTTCGGCGAACTGAGCAATACAGTCCAAGCAGAGGTCGCGGTGGTAGTAGGCAGGATTCGGCTTCCCGCACTTGCGGCAAGGCTTATCCATCCCCTTGCTCCACGAACTGAACCTCGCCGGGCTCGTCGTCGCCGAGCAGCTCAGGCTTGAGCCGCTTGATCAGTTGGTGCGCTTGCTTCAGCGCGTGACTGAGCACCTCCTGACTCGTCGCCGCGAGCTTGCGGAACTCCGCCTCGCCGCCGCAGGCCTGGACGAAGCCAGGGTCGCCGACGGCGTGGAGCTGGAACATCCCGCCCGAGAGAACCGTCCCGAGCACGTCGAGCAGCTCCAGCGCCCGGTCCATGTGCGGGTCGTAGTTCGAGTCGACGTCGAGCGAGTCCCGATTGTCTTCGAGCTTGAACGCCAGCTCCCGGCAAAGCTGCGGTATGGATGAGCGATGGCAGTTCGCAACGTAGGTCATCGCTCCCTCGCCGCCATACTCGGTGAGTAAAAGGAGGAAGCCCCAGCCAGGGGGCATCTGGTCGCCGACCAGCTTCCCGATGCGCGCAGCTTGGCGTTCGGCTTCCTCCAGTTTTGCGTGTTTCTTCATAGCCCCTCGAATCGTCTCGGGTCGTTTCGTGTCAGCTCGGTTCGTATCGTTTCCGTTCGTCTCGTGTCCGCTCGCATCGGCTCTCCGTGTGCCTGGTGGCCGTCTCATCTCTGATCGTTTCCCTTCGGGTCGGTTCAGCTCACATCGCATCGACTCCCTTCGCGTCGAATCGTGTCGATCCCGCTCTGTTCGTGTCGGCTGGTATTCTCTCTGCCCGTGTGCCTGGTGGCCGTTTCGTTTCGCCTCAGTTCGGCTCGCATCGTCTCGCGTCGACTCATTTCCAGTCGAATCGACTCGTGTCGCCTCTATTGATTCTCAGGGCCGCAGGGGTGGCGACTCGTCGTCCCCCCGGACCTCCATCTTCTTCATTGCCAGGATCATCCGCGCGTTCTTCTGTTGCGCAGCCTCGAAGCGCCGACGCTCTTCGCCTGAGAGCTGGTCGATGACCGGAACTACGCAGGCTTCAGACTTCAGATGCCAAAGTTCCATCTTGCGCCTGAACCTACTGACCTGCTTAGGGGCATAGTCCGCCGACTCCTTGGCGTCGAGTACACGCAGGCCGTAGTCCTCCTGCTTGGCGATGAAGACCCGCTGGTGCGTCACTTCGAGCAGGTCCTCCAGGGCCTCACGGAACCACATCAGATACCGGCTGTACTCCGCGTGCTCGCGCCCGAGACCGATGATCTCCGCGATCTTTTCCTCTGGCACGACCAAGCCCCGATGAGACTCAGGATTCTCTTCGTGAAAGGCACGAGCCAGGGAGTGGAAATTAGGAAGCTGGGTCGACATCTCTTTCCTCCTTTCGTGTCTCGACGACCTCGAAAAGTCCATAGCGGCGAATCCACGCCGACAGCCCGATGTAGCGTCCCGAGTAGCTCAGGAACTGCTCGATGTCCCTCACCTCGAAAGTCCCCTCCATGTAGCGAATCATGAACTCTACCTCCCAGGCGCGAAACTGAGGACGACACGCCATCACGCCGCGCTTCGTTCTCTTCAGATGCCGGAACCGCTCATCTTTCCAGAGACCGTCGGCGTCCTTGGGGCCGTCGTAGATCAGCCGGCCGTCGTCGCAGAGAAGGGCCGACTCCACGGTCGTCCCCTTCTTCTGGGTCTTCGCGGCCGTCTTGATCATCGCCTTGAGGTTGTCGCCTGGCCAAAACGGGGTGCGGGACTTCTCCTCGTCGTAGAGGTAGAGGCTGCCCTTGAACTGAAGCTCGCGCATCTCCAGCTCCTCGGCGTCGCTGCGGTTCCTCTTCTTTGCAAGCACGCCGATCTGCTTAACCCTCGGATTGAGAGCGTCTACAAGCGCACCGTTGGACATGAGCTGGGGGATGAGCCCTCGGATCTTCACGTAGAGGGGTAGGTATTCCATCTGTCTGTTCCTTCTTCTTGGTCGGCTCTTTGCCTGTTGGCCTTTTTCAGTTGGTCTCGCATCGCCTCGATTCTGATTCAGCTCGTCTCGACTCGATCTCGCTTCGCGTCACGTCATCTCATCGCCCTTTCGCACTCGTACCGACACCAGCTCGCTTGAGCGCTGCCGCAGCGCTTGCCGAATTTCCGATGGAGCAGCTCCATCTGCTCCAGGTTGTCACCGCAGATGTCCTGCCAGATATCGTGCCAGACGTAGTCGAAGCGCATGCCCCTCTTGAGCTTCCACGTCAGGCAGTCGACCTCCTCGATGACAAGGAGCTTCACGTTCGGCTTCCTCCAAGGTTGCGTTTCTTTTTTTCATCCCTTGAGCCTTTCGTACTCTTGGCAGTCCAGGGACTCGCGACCGCTCGGCACGTAGCACTTGGTCGCGTGGTCGTAGGTCACGAAGAACTCAGCCAGGACCTTGAGATGCCGCACTTGCTGCTTCAGATCCTGAAGCGTCCGGGCGCGGTACTCTTCGAGCATCCGCTCGTTCTCATCGCGCCGCGCGGCGTCCTCGGCCAGGAACTCGCGCTCGGCGAGTTCCGCCGCCTGCTCCTGGTTCGTCTTCTTCCTACGGAACCAGCTCATGGCTCCTCCGGCAGCGAGATGTCAGCGGTGGCCACTATCTCGCTGTGGATAGTCAGGCCGACCGGCACGATGTAGAAGCTGCACCCCAGGAGGTCTCGGGCTTCCTGGCACTCCTCCTGCGTTCCGAACCTGTCCACCCAGGCGCAGGTCACCTCGTCGCCTCGGCGGTAGGAGCAGATGTGCACGAACTCCGAGACCTTGAACTCCTCGTGCTGCTCGGTGGTAATTTCGAGCTGGACGGTCATCGCATCGCCCTTTCGCACTCGTACCGACACCAGCTCGCTTGAGCGCTGCCGCAGCGCTTGCCGAATTTCCGATGGAGCAGCTTCATCTGCTCCAGGTTGTCGCCGCAGATGTACGGCCAGATGTCGTGCCAGACGTAGTCGAAGCGCATGCCCCTCTTGAGCTTCCACGTCAGGCAGTCGACCTCCTCGACCACCAGAATCTTCCCCTGCTCATCGGCCATCTCCTGGTAGTGGTCGTAGGTCAAGTTGAGGACGTCGCGCGAAATCTCCGTAGCTGTGACCTGCTCGACGTCCGGGTTGCGGAGCACGCCACCGAGCGCCATCCCGAGACCTATGCCGTTGAGCAGGACGTGGCCGTTAGCCAGCATGAAGAGCGTGCGGTGGTCGTGAATCTCCGACGGCGTGTCGCTCATCCAAAGAGCGCCGCCGACCTCCAGCTTCGTGTAGGTCCCGGCCGCCACCTGCTCACGTCCACGGCCGGTGGCCGCAGCTCGCATCGAACATAAATCCGCGTCCTGCTGCGAGACCTCGAAGCGAGAGATGCGAGCGTTCCCGCTCTCGCCCTCGGGCACGGTGACCTTGTACTTTTCGAACCAGCTCATTCGGCCTCCTCGGGGCGCCAGCCACCTTCCATGAGTTTCTCGTAGTCGAAGTCCTCGGCGAGCGCTTGCTTGATGGTGATCTTCTCGGTGGCCTTGCGGATGAGCCTGTTCTTGTAGGTCCAGACGCAGGACGACGCCGTCGACCTCTCCATGACGAAGTCGACGCCCGCATCGGTGATCCTCCACCAGCCGCTGTTCTTCTCGCCCTGTCGTTCTCTCGGCTTCGGCTGGATGAACTCCCAGTGCCGGAGCTTGGAGTAGTCACCGTTGCCTGTGCTGCCCCAGGGGATGAGGACGAAGCCGGCGTCGTCGCAGTCGCCCTCCTCCGTACGCTTGTGGAGCCGGATGAGGAAGAGCGCCTGCGCGCTGTTCATGTGCCGCTGGTAATACTTCGCGATGCCCTTGCAGCAGGGACAGATGCATCCCTTGCGCTTGGCCTCTTCCTCGGTCCACTCTTCGGCGTCCGTGAAACGGAGCGGCGCGGGGTACTCGTGGAATGGGAAGGTCGGATACTTGAACACGGTGGTCGGCTCCTTCTCTCAACTTCTGCCGTAATCGTCGTCGAGGCGCTCGATGTCGTCCTCGTCGCAATCTCCGATCTGGGTTTCTATAACCACCGCATCTTCCCCCAGTGCTCGGAGGCGGTGTTGGTCTTGAATCTCGACGACCCAAGTGGCTCCGATCTTCGGCTCCCACTTGTTGCCGTTCAGCTCGAACTCCAGGGTGCCGGAGACGAGAGTCATCACCTCGCGCCGGCGGTAGTGGAACTGCAAGCTCGTGGCGTGCCCGGCCTTCACCTCCAGGCGTTTCACCAGGTACGGCGAACCGTTGCCCGGGTCGAGGACGACGAAGCGCCCCCAGGGTCTCTCGTCTTCGGCAAGAAAGGTCACGGCCCGTCCCATCCTATGTTCTTGCTGGCCCTGACGTGGTTGGCGGTCTTCTTCAGCTCCGCCATCCGCGCCTCGAAATGCGCCGCGACCTCCGTGTCACGAACGAAGTAGGGGTGACCCGCCGGAGCGTAGCGGACGAGCCGCAACATCTCCTCGTAGCACATCCCGTCGATCTGTCTCTTCTGCTCTGGTGTCATCACGCTCCTTCCGTCCCAGTAAATCTGGTTGCAGTCCGAGCAGATGAGGAATCCATCGTGGCGCTCGACCCAGCAGAGGATGTGCGCCATCCGCCATCCGATAGGGTCGGCGGTGTGGACTCTCAGGTTGAACTGCTCGAACACGTCGCTCATGACATCTCGTCGAACTGGTCAGGTCGGCCCATGTCCAGCGCTTCCCATTCCTTGTTCTCGTCACGGCGTCCGGCGTTGTAGCCGGCACGGAAGAACTGCGCCGCGAGGTGCTTCTGCATTGTCGTCTGCAAGGCCGATCGGTCCTTCGCCACCTCCACGTCGAAGGCAGCCTGGATCTCCGCCTCGCGCCTCTCCTTCGCCTCGCGATCGACGCGCTCGGAGAACGCGCGCTGCGCCTCGTTCACAGTCGGGTCGGCGGACTCGCCGGTGATGTCTTTACGTGGCAGGACCATCGCGATCCCCCTTTCTCTTCCAGAGCCGTTCGATTCGGCTCCACCAGATTGCAGCCCAGATGCCCAGGTTCACTCGCCAGGACAGTTTCGTCGGCTTCGGCGCCGGCGGCGGCTTGTCGATGTGCTTGACGTAGGCCTCCTCTCTTCCACAGTTCGGGCAGTCGATATCCGAAGCGTACGGGCGGCCCTTGGCGACGGTCCCGCAGTGCCAGCAGGTGGGCGCGTACTCGTACTCGACGACCTTGCCTTCGGTGTGGAGCAGCAGGCGCCCCTCCATGATGTCGCGCTTGTCCGTGTCGTCCTCTTCGGCGATCTCGTCTTCGAGTTCCTGGCGCCGGCGGTCACGGATTCGTTGCCGCCTCCGTTCGTTCAGCGCGTTGTCGCGCTCTCGCTTCTCGGTCATATTCCCTCCAGTGAATCTTCAAGCTCGCAGCAGAAGCGCAGAGCCGTAGCGGCGACCTGTGTCGCTTCTTTCTGCATGTGCCGCAGTCTATCCACTTCGTCTTTGTAGTCGGTCCCGGCGCCGCTCTTCGCCTTGACCACGTCCCATCCTCGTACTCCTCCTCAATGACGGCCTTCGCCTCGTGGCAAGAGTTGTACGGCCCGAACTTCGTCGCGCCGCGCATCATCTCTTCGAGGACGGCGGCCATCTGCGACTCAATCGTCGCCGGCTTCGAGTGTTTCTGTAGCAGCTCGATCATCGAATGGTCTTCCTATCTGTGGGAGCTGCGGCTGGAGCGCTTCTCCGTAGTTCAGTTGTCGAATCCAGAGCCCCGCACCGAACAGGATGCGGACGCGCTCCCACCAGGTAAGCAGTAGTTGCAGGGGTTGTAGCGGCTCATCAGTTGTGCTCCGCGAATTCGACCAGACCGGACGCCCGGTCGTAGCAGCGTTTGTGGACGACGTCGCAAGCGGCGTGGTAGAGCCGGCCCCTGCGCTTCTTCTCGGCCTCCTCGGCGTCCGCCGGCTCGATCTCCAGGTGGCAGACTCGGTCGTCCACCGCGAAGGGAGCGCCACAGAGCCCGCAGGGGCGTTCGAGCTTCTCCAGGTCCGAGGCGGTGAGGGGTGGCCACTCCTCGGCGTGAAGCTCCGCGAGGCGCTTGTGCTCGCCCAATTGGCGCTGTAGCTCCTGGACCTGCGCCCAGAACCCGCCGATGCTCCAGAACTCGCCCTCCTGCGCCTTGTAGCCCTCCTCGTTGGAGCAGTTCATCGGCGCCGCCCACTTCAGGACGCGAAAGATGTTCTCCCAGCTCGACCGCTTCAGCTCGAAAGAGAGAGGGGGATCATTCGGATCCATCGTTGCCCCCTTCCTCCTTCGCTTGGTGGTCCGTGGTCACCTGGACGCGCGAGGCCACCGCCGCAGCCTTCATCAGGGCCTTCTCGAACGGTGGGGCCATGACCTTCGACAGGCCCGAGACCACCATCGCCCGCTCAATTCTCCCAGCAAGCTCCTCGACAGAGATGCCGGAGGGCTGAGGCCCTTCCTTCTCGGCAGAGTCTCGCGCGACGGGAGCGGCGAACTCCAGCATCAGGCGGTGGAAGTCCAGCAGCCCCTGGTACTGGGTGGCCTGGGTCAGGGCCAGGACGTGCCCCGCGCTCGGCCCCTCGGCCACAAGCTCGATGAGCTTGTCGAGCTTCTCGCTGATGAGCCCGAGGCCCTGGCGGATGGTCTCTTGGAATAGGTCGGGGTTCTGGTCGGCTCCATTCACGAGTCGAGTCTCCTACTTGACGTCCTGGCTGACGGCGATGGTGATCCCGAGGGACGTCCCCGAGACAGCGCCGGTGTTGTACGAACGAAGGAAGGCAGCCAAGAGGTCGTCCACGTCGTGGCCTCGGATCTTGGCCTTCTCCTGGAACCTCCGCAGCTTGGCTTCCGAAACCCGGAACGAGCAGCGGACCCGGGAGTCCTTCTTCTTCTCGGCTTTCTTCGAGGCCTTCTTCTTCGCTTTCGTCTTCGCCATGTCTATCCAACCTTCTCCGTGATGAGTTTGTCGACACCCTCGGCGAGGGTGAGTCCTTCTCCCGCACACCACGCCGCGAATGCCTCGTAGCGAGGCGTCGACAGCGGTACCGGGTACAGCTTGGTCGTGTTCCCTCCAAGGTCCGCCTTGCGGCGGCAGGATGCTTCGTGCCTCGCGTAGCCGTTGCCCCTGATCTTCTTCGAGCAGATGGGGCAGATGTACTCGGGCATCTCGCGTGGCTTCTTTGTCTTCTTGGTTTTGGATGTCATGGCAGTCCTCTACTGACGCTGGCCCCGAGGTTTCCCCCGGGGCGAGCGCCTTCCTTCCTGGTTAGACGGTGATCGCCTCGGCGAGCACCTTGTTCTCCTTGCCGAGGCAGAGAGCGCCGGCAAGCTCCTCCAACTCTTCCGCCCGGTCGGCGTCCACGTCCTGCGCGAAGCGCGAGACCGCCTGGCCGAGTCCGTGCACCGTCTGGTGCTCGTCCTTGATGAAGTGAGCGAGGACGTCGCCCAGCTCCGAGTCCTGGATGAGGTCGCCCTCGACCAGGAGCTTGACGGCCGCGCTCGGCTTCTCGATCTTCTTCTCGGTCGAGGCGCGCATCTTGTCGCAGACCTCGGTGAATTTCTCCTGGGTGAACCAGGAGGTCAGGTTGTCGCGCAGCTTCAGGAAGATGGCCTCGGCCTCGGCCTCGACCGTGTCGCGCTGGTAGATGCCAGTGTCGAGCCGCGAGCCGAGGTGGACGGCGCGCATAATCTGCTCGACGGTGGCCAAATTGAAGCAGATCCCCTTGAGGAATCCGCCCCGGAACTCCAGGCCGCCGTGGCCCGTGGGGCTGTTGAGAATCGTCGCCGACGGCCAGACCGTCTGGTCGCCGCCCTGGTCTTCCATCTTCTCCTTCAGCGGGCGCAGGTCGTCGTGCGACTTCGCGGCGACGCGGGAGAGCATCTCCTGGCTGCCGAGTCCGCCGGCGTACCACTCGGAGGAGTCGCCGCCGGTCCGGGTCGCTTCGATGCGGTCCCAGATGTCCGTGGCGACAACCTTGATCCGGATGTGGCTGTCGGTGACGCTCGCCTCGATGACCTTGCCGTCGAGTCCCTGGATGACCTTCAGCGCGTGCTTCGCAACGGACAGCGTCGGGATGTCGCGGTACTGGTCGGAGAGGAACGCGCGGACCTTGTCGTCGAGGCAGCGGACCAGGCGGCGCTTGCCTTCGTCCCACATCGTGCCGTTGAGGAAGTCCAGGGTCCGTCCGGGGTGCTGCTTCAGCGCGGCGCGGAAGAAGCGAATCGGGATGCCGGCGTTCCGGTTCTTCTTCTTGTCGTCGGTCGTCCAGGCGGCGATCGGCGCCTTGCCGGCGACCTGGGAGAGGGCCTGGTCCAGGAGCGGGATGCCTTCCTGGGGGAGGTAGTCCCGGAGGTTGTCGTTCTTGGGCTTGAGGCGCAGGTCGCCCTTCTCCCCGACAACCCACTCCATGTCGCGGGTGTCAGCGACGAAGTCGCAGGCCTTCTCGGCCTGGCGCTCCAGTTCCTTCACGACGTCCGCCAGGCTTCCGCGTCCTCGAAAACTGCTGAACTCCGCAACGGTCGAACCTTCGGGGGTGTTGGTCTGGTCGTTCATGGTCGTGGCTCCTTGTAAGAGGTGATCGGCTCTCGGTTGGGCTCACTGCTCAACCTTTGCCCGTATTATACGGACGAACCGAGTTTGGGCGCTGCTAAGTCTACTCGATCACGGTCGCAGTAGCGGTCTGATTCTGTATGTCGAGGCGCCCTGTGAACTTCGTGGCACCCTTGCGGGTCTTCTTCGGGAGCTTGACGGAGAGGCGCGCCTGGAGCGCGGCGAGCGTTTCCTTCGCGTCCTTGATCCGGTCTTCCATCTCGCCCTTGACCTCGTCGCCGGCCTCCAGGGCCGCTGTGGCGCACTCGATGATCAGGGCCTCGCTCGCCTCGCGGGTGATTCCCGCACGCTGTAGGAGGAGCGCCAGGGTCGGCACGAGGGGGATGTCTGCGGTCGGGGTGTACTCGCCGTCCTCGCTCTTGAGCACCTGGCCCGTCACCTTCAGCGTGATGACGGTGTCGACCTCGTAGCGGCCGGGCTCCAGGCTGAAGCCCTTCACGGTCGGCTCCTTGGCGAGGAGCTTCGCGACGGCGGCGGCTCCAAGGGCGTTGGCGTCGAGGGTCGTAGTCTCGGGGGCGGTTTGCGTCGTGGTCATGGTCGGCTCCTGTGGTTGTGGTCGGGCGTCTTGCTCAACCTTCACCCGTATTATATGGGTGAACCTGGACCCAGCAAGCCCTAATTCCATAAAAAAACCTCCCCGCCCCGTGAGGGGTGAGGAGGAGTGGATGGAGCCGACCAAGGTCCCATGCCCGCCTCCGGGAGGAGGCATGGACCAGTGTAGCGCGGTCAGGCCATCGCGGCAAGATCCCGTGCGGCACGTTTCCATCCTCGGGGCAGCTCCCCGATCGTCCCTTCCCGGGGGAAGGATTCGAAACGCTCCCAGGATCCGATGGTCTGGCCGGACACCCCGCAGGCTTCGCCGGCTTCAACCTGGCTGAGTTCCTGGCTCTCGCGGTACGCGCGGATGGGATTCGGCACGGCCTTCGGCGTAGAGGTGGGCAAGGGGACCGCCGTTGTCTCGACGGCCTCCTCGGGCTCGGGCTTGCACATCAGCGCGGCGCGCAGCTCCTGGATCTTCTCGTCCAGGGAGGTCCGCTCGATAATCGCGGTCTCGTACTGGTCCAGCAGGTCCTCGGTCTTCTTGGTGGTACTCATGGTCGGCTTTTCCTTTCGGTTAGAACTTCTTGAGCCAGGAGCAGACGGCGTCCGCTCCCTGAGAGACTGACGCCAACCCCTCGACGCGCAGAGCATCGGACACGAGGTGGGCGTTGTTGGGTCTTCTCTTCATCTGTTGCATGAACAACTCGACCGCGCGTTCGAGTTTGCCGTCTTCGGCGAGCCGCAACGACGCATCGCGGCACTGGGCAGTGTAGTCCCGGGTCTCCTCTTGCACTGTCATCATCGCATCGTCCTTTCGGTAAGTAGCCGGGGTGCCGCGCGAGACACCCCGGCCGAAGTAGAGAGAGCTATTGAATTGAGCCCGCCACGGCATCGTACCACGCGACGAACTCTCTGATCCCTTTCTCGTGTCCCGTCTTTGGAACCCAGCCGAGAACGTCGTACGTCTTGGAGATGTCGGCGTGCGTCATCCGCACGTCGCCGGGCTGCTCACCCGCATCGACGATGTTTGGTGCGCTGTTGGCCACGGTCATCTCTCGGTGGAGGTAGATCATCATTCGGTCGACGTCGATGGGGTTGCCACTGCCCAGGTTGAGAACCTCGTACCCTCCGTGCTCGTGCTCGCAGGCAGCCTTGATGCCAGCGCAGATGTCGGAGACTGGCGTCCAGTCCCGCTTCATCCCCTTGCCGAAGAGCTGAAGATCCTGACCGTCGCGAATGCGCTTGGCCCACTGCCAGATCGCCATGTCTTGTCGGTTCCAGGGTCCATAGCAAGCGAAGAAGCGCAGCGCGATGGCTGAAAATCCATAGCCCCGGTGGTTGAGCCACCACGAGCGCACCAGGTCCTCAGCGGCGCACTTCGTCGCCGCGTACGGTGACATCGGGTTGCGAGCGAATCCCTCGGGGCATCCTTCTCTGTCGTCGGTCAACTCGGCGGCAGCGTTGCCGTAGACACTCGACGACGAGGCGAGGATGAAGCGCGTACGCGTACGCTGGCCGCAGTACCCCAGGAGAGATGCCGTCGTCCGCACGTTCGCATCGACGTAGGTCACCGGGTCGAGGATTGAACCGCGCACGCCACCCTTCCCGGCGAGGTGGACACAGCAGTCGAAAGGCTCGTCAAGGCCGAGGAACAGCCTTGAGATCTGGGTCACGTCCAGCAGGTCGACGGGATGGAAGTCCCACTGCCTCGGCGGCTCGGGAGGGCTGCGGCGATCAATCCCGATCACCGTGTGCCCCATCCCTGCCAGGTAGGGGCAGAGGTTGGTGCCTATGAAGCCGGAGGCTCCGGTCACCAGAATGTTCATGGTCGGCTCCTTGTTTTGGTCTACGCGCGCGCGAGGCGCCGCGCTTTGGTTTCGCCCGTATTATCGGGGCGAACTCTTGGCAATATCAAGCCTCAATTGCGAGAAATCTCAGCCTCGCATCCGTCACAGATCAGCGGTCCTTCCTGCTGCTTGTGGCGACCAGTGGCCCCGCACTTGGCACAGTTGCCCGCCATTCTTCCCGCTTTCTTGTCCCTCAGCATCTCTCCGAAGCGTTCCTGCATGTCCTGGTGCCCCTTCTTCACACCGGCGAAGTATGCCTCGTTGATGTCGTCAGCTTCCGAACCGTGAGAGAGACAGCCGGCCGCGACAAAACAGAGGAAGCCGACCGGGATGAGGGTCAGCAGCCACCACACGGAGATCATTAGAAGCCTCCTTGTCCTGGAAGAATGATACCCGAGCCGCCGCCGCTTGGATCGTTCGGGTCGTCTTGCATTGACTCCGGCGGTGGCCCCATCAGCGCCGACAGGCACTTGCCGAAGATATTGTGCGCAAGCTGGAGAGCACCGGCAATCGGGAGCCCGGTCTGCACCATTTCATCGCCCTCGCCAACACGGAGGATGACGAGGCCGTTCACTTGGTCGAGGCCAATCTGAACAGACATCGCTCCTTCGTGGTTCGGTGGTACCGCATGGGGGTTGGCACCTTGTGGATCGAACTCGTCCTCGCCGGGTACGCCGTCGGGGATCGTGTCGTCGTTCTCGTTGTCGTTCGTCATCGTGGTCAGCTCCTTCATGATTGGGCCTGGAGAGAAATCCGTAAGAGACGGCAACTCAAAGTAGCCGTAGTCGTCGAGCGCGTTCTGGTTCTTGCGCCAAATTCACCACCTCTTCGGGGTCAGTGAAGAAGCGAGAGGCCAAAAGCGCGGCCTCCTGCTTCACTCGCTGCTCGAACCATCCGTCTGCCAACTCGGGCTCCCAGTCGTCAAAGTCGATGGACTCAGGGCAGCGCAGTTGCCGGTCGTTCGGGCGGAGGTCCTCGGGACACCTTGCCCACGTCTCAAAGACAGCACGGTCGAACGTCACCGTCTGGTCGCCACACCCGACACCCTGGAAGCAGACCCCATCGACATCCAGCTCGTCAATAGAGGCGATGAGAATCTCGCCGACGTCGCGCTGGAAGACGAAGAAGAAAAGCATCCCGGCGACCTGGCGGACGTTCTGATACGCCTCCCAGACCGGGTTGTCGAGCATGAGCTGGACGTCCTTGTTGTGCATTTCGAACCGGCCCTGCGTGCTCTTCCCTTTGATCTCGACGTAGAAGTGGAAGCCACGACCGACGAGCGAGAGGTCGGGCTTGATCAGGTGGATGCGGGAGTCGTCACCGAGGGCAGCGTTGCGCACCACTGGCGCGCTGGTGGTTTGCGACAGCTCGGCAGAGGAAGCGACGGCGAACCTCGTCCAGCGCTGAATGAGACCCCGGACGAGGAACTCCGCGTAGTTCCCGAGGATGTAGCTGTCGCTGTTCCGATCAATCATCACCGTCCTTTCTACTGTCCGCGTTTCCGAAGACGTTCCACCCGTCGCGTCGCTTGCCACGGTTGAACAGCTCCAGGTACTCACCGGCGCCGAAGCTCTCGACGACCTTGTACATCTCCACCGGCTTGGACGAGTGAGTCGTCCGCGCGACCTCCAGGTAGCCCGGGCAGTCGTTCCGCATCTTTTTCGGGGCGCCGCGCGTGGCGAGGATGCAGACCTCGGTCTGAACGCGCAGCCAGCGGCCCATACCCATCCGCATCTTGTTCCAGATGACCTCGCCCTTCCACGAGAAGCCCCAGGAGCCGAGGATCTGCTGCGCCACGCCGTCGCGAATCATCGGCCACGTAATCCAGAGCCACAGGAAGGAGCCGTCGGTGTGCGCGAGCTTCTTGATGGCTGGACCCATCGCCTTGAGCTGGTCAACTGACATCGTCGGGTACTGTGACGCGGCGGAGTGATCGATGGTGGCGTCGTCGTACTCCCACGGCGGGTCGACGTAGAAGCTGCGGACCATTCCGAAGAGGCGCTCGGCCTTGTCGAGGTCGTAGATGTAAGCGTCGTCGTCCTCCATGCCCTCCTGAAGCTCGGCGGTCTCCGAGGCCAGAGCTTCGCGGTCCTTCTGCGTCTGGAGACCCTTCGCCAGTTTCAGTAGAGACTTCGACGTCATCTCGATGCCGTTCGCGCGGTGCTCGCGGCACCAGGCCTCGTAGGTCTCCTCGTCGACGCTGGCTTCCTTCTGCCACCGACTGCTGTTGATTTTCGAGACGCCGAGAGACTCCAGAGACTCCAGCGTGTCTTCGGGACTCGGGCGCCCACGCCCCCGGAGCACCCCGCCGCTACCGAGGAGCGTGCCCGCTCTCCGCTCACAGTCGAGCTTGTACCTTGCCGCATCGTTGAGGACCTCAAGCGAGGCGCCGCGTCTGGCCGCGAAGTCGCGGAAGATCTGCGCCTTGTCCCTCTCGTCCATGATGTCCGGGATACTGGTCGCCTCGGCGAGCATCCGCCGGGCCTCCTCGAACTTGGAGACCGCGAACTGCCCGTCTGAAACCTCCTCCGTCTCGATCGTCGCCACCTCGGTGGTCTTTTCTTCACTCATAATCTCTTCGCTCCTTTCAAAGCGCGACAGCGTAAAAGTCTGAGGGCTGACACAGGACGAGCTTCTCCGCCGCCCGCGTCATCCCAACGTAGAACATCCGCCGGACAGCGTCCTCGCCGGCCGGCCCCTCCTCTTTGTCCTGGTTCGCAGCGTACGAAAGATCTGGAAACAAGAACACCGTGTCCGCCTGGCCCCCCTTGACCGAGTGGATCGTGCCGACCACGATCTTCGGCTCCTCTCGGAGGACCGCCGGTCCGCCCTGGGTCTCACAAACCTCGAAGGCGTAGGCGAATTTCGGTCGAATTTTGTCACGGAGATGCGTTCGAAGCCAGCGCCAGTCCGAGCGCCCGGGGATCTCGGTGAGCCCGAGGCCCTCGAAATCCTCGTAGCAGAGCGGCTTGTCCTTCCAGTTCTCGTCCTTCGCCCGCTCGGTCACGAGCTTCTTCGCGCCACGCCTGAGACCTGTCCGGCGGATGTCGAGGACGTCGAACCACGGGCGCAGGCTCGACCAGGAGTGGCTGTGCGCCTGGTCTCCCCAGACCCTGATGTCCGGGCGGCAGAAGGCCAGAAGCCGGTCAACGCCGCCGCGCAGGGGGTTCCAGGCCCCCTGGCTGAGGCGGTACGGGTTGTGGAACGTGGCGCCGTGGCTCTTCAGCGCGCGGATTGTCTCCTCCAGCATGTACCCGCACGATGCGAGAATCATCGATGTCCGCCCGGACTTCGCCTCGGCGATAGCATCGATGCAGATTCTGTCCGGGGCCTTCCAGCTCGCCTCGGAGTCTGCGATCTCCCCTTCGGCGTCGCGCGCCTCGAACGGCTTCTCTTCTCGACGGGTGACGCCCTCGATCCACTTCTGTGCCCGGTCCTTGATGAGCCGTGGCAGGCGGTAGGAGTGGGGCAGGATGATTTTGTGGTCGTCGGGGATGGGCGGGTCGAGGAAGGCGTCAGGAATCGAGCCCCGGAAGCTGTAGATCGTCTGGTCGTCGTCGCCGGCCAGCACGATGAACGTCATCGTCTCGCCCCACTGCCGGATGAGAGCCAGCTCCAGGGGCGAGAAGTCCTGGACCTCGTCGAAGTACCCGACGACGGCCGGCACAGGCGGCGCGGGGCAGCGCTGATAGGCGTGGGCAATGAGGTCGGTGAAGTCGACGCGCTCGGTCTCGGTCTTCCACCGTGTCCACTTCTCGGCGAACTGCCGCACGTCCGTCGGCCAGGAACTCTCCGGAATCATCTGCGTCCGGAGCTTCGACAGCTCCTGGATGTACCGATCGCCCTCGGTCTTGCTGGTAATGTCGAAGGCGTAGGGGTCGTCGACTGACGGGCCGGTACCGGAGAGCCGCCAGTCGGGGAAGTCCACCCACTGGTTCCATTCCTTGAGGAATTTCGGAGCCTCGGCGATCTCCGGATGACCGAGCGCGCGGAAGGCGAACGAGTGAAGGGTGCCGACGTTGCGAGGGGGTAGCGGCAGGCCGCGCCCGGTAAGTTCGATGGCTGCGGTCTTAGTAAAAGACGCAACCATCACATGCTCGGAGCCGAACTTGCGACAAGAGACCGAGATCTTCTCTGATAGGGACGTCGTTTTTCCCGTCCCGGGGCACCCAAATATGCGAAATTCCTTCGGCATTGGCCGGCTCCAATTGGTAACCTTTAGTTACTATTTATTTGCCATCGGGTGCGACTGTCTCGACCCCCCAGGGGGTAGCACCGTAAGTTGTCTTTTTGTCTCGGCTTAACTCCGGTGCGACTGCCGCATCGCCCTCCTGGGATTTTTTTTCTTCAAGATTTTTTTTTCCAGCCCCATCATGATGACCAGTAACTCACGAGGGGATTCCTTCCGGGTGCGTCCCGTTTCCAGAGTTCGATGGCAGCGACGAGAGGGGCACGCGCCAGTACCACCGGGCGATCTGCTTCCCCTCGATGCGGATGTGTTTCCGGAACCTCTCCATCCCCGCTGCCTTCATCAAGTCCCGCATCGCCAGGTCGCTGAAGCGCTGGCCCCGCTGGGTCAGCACGAACTGCCGGAACGGTTCGAGCTGCATGCACAGGTGGAGGTCCTCCATGTACGGCCGATGCGTCCGGACCGCGTTCTTCACCTGGTCCTCGTCGGTCTGGCCGTAGGCGCCCTTCGACTCGGCGTACTCCTCCGACCACCCGAGCATCGTCGCCCGCCGGCCGTCGGCTTCCTCGACGTCGCGGATGACCTTGCCCGCTCTGTTGTCGAACAGGACGGCCACGAGGCCCTCCCAGGCAATCTTGACCTTCACCTCCTCCCGGAAGGCGCCCGAGAACCCGGGGACGCCCACGCCCTCCTCGGTGACGTCAGCGCGGACCGCGCCCTGGCACTTCTTCACGTCCTCGACGTCCTCCAGGGCGCCGATGCGAATCCACCGCTTGGCGGTGGTGACGAAGTAGTAGGTCGCCTCCTTGGCGTTCGGCCCCACCTGGACGAAGCCGTGCACCTCAAACCCGAGGCGCCCCGAGAGCCACTGGAAGCGGGATTCCTTCGTGTCTCCCGCCTTCTCCCGCTCGAACTCTCGCAGGACGTTGGCCTCCTCCTTGTCCGGCCGGTCCGTCACCCAGGCGACCTTCTTCGCCGCGTAGTCGACGTCCCAAATCTTGTCCGGCTCCTCGTCGTACTTCTCCCGCCAGAGCCGGACGAGCCGCAGCCCCCGGACGATGCCCGACTCCTCCGGCGTGCCGAGCTTGCCGTAGGCGAAGAGCAGGATGCAGATTTCGTAGCGGTAGACGTCGTCGTCCAGCTCCTTGCGCTTGCGATCCCAGAGGTCCTTGAACTTGCGCGAGGCGAAGCAGAACTGCTCGATCTGCTCCGCCATGCCGAGGCCGCCCTCAGAATGCAGAGCCTTCAGCCGCTCCAGGTGCTGCCCGACGTCCGCCCGAATCTCCTCGGGCGCCGGCTCGCCGTAGCCCTCGCGCTGAAGAGAGCGCGCGCAGTCTGGATACTCGCCGGAGAATTCCAGGAGGGCGCGCGCGGCGAAGATGTTATAGGCCCGGTCCTCCTGGAACGGGTCGGCGTTGGTCGAGAAAACGTAGAGCACGAGGCCGAGGTCCGTCGTGCAGAACCCCAGGGTAGCGGAGCCCCCGGGCGCCTCCTTGCCCGGCCGCTTCCAGATTTGCCGGCCGGTCTTGTCCTCCCTGATGCACTCCCACCCGTGGCGCTCCAGGAGCGCGCGCCAGTCGACGAGCCCGGCCTTGAGGCAGTAGTCCGAGCCCGGGCGGACGTCGTCCTTGGAGATTTTCGCCATGCCGGTGATGATGTGCTCGGCCTCTGGCGCTTCGTTGAACGACTTGGCGATGCGGCACATCGTCTGCCAGTCTGCCATCGAGATCTTCGGCGTCTCGGTGATGTCGTTCCCGCCCCTCAGTGTCCACCCCACCCCCGAATCGTGGCAGTAGCCCGGTGAACCCGCGCCGACGACGTACTGGCCGTCGCCCCTGAACTCGATGAGCGTCTGCCTCCTCTGAACCCTCCCTCCGCCGTCCTTGTCTTCGACTTCCACCAACTCCATCGCGAGCTTCGTGCCGCGCACCGGCTCCGGTAGCTTCGCGTAGAGGTGGACACCTCTCGGGCTGTCGACTACTGGGAACTCTCCCCAGTCAGTGATCTCCCCTTCGGCCAGTTCAGCCCACGACGTGAAGACTTCCTTCGTCTCGAAGTCGAGGACGACAAGATTCTCGGACATCTTGCCGCAGAGGACACCGATACCCTTCTCTTGGTCGTCCGCGAACCACTCGCGGACCTCATCTTCCGTCGCGCGTCTCTCTGTTTTGAACTGGTCGAAGGTGGGGATCGCTGGAGCTTTAGACCCGCCAGACTTGACGGGTATGATCGACAGGTCTGCCCGTAGCAGTTCGATCGCGCGGTCCAGCATGACCCAGCACCTCCTCTCTCATTCGGCTTCTCTTCACTCAGTCAAAAGTGGCCCGAGGCCGAAGCCCCGGGCCGGGCACCACCAGTCGTAAGGTTCAGGCCGAAGAGGCCGTCTCCTTCTTCTGTCCACCACCTTCTGGTGCTTCTTTGACCGCGTCGCCGCGCTGTGTCTCGCCGTGGGCTTTGTAATCGTCCTCGTCGAGCTTCACCGCATCGAGGTTGGGTCGAATCGAATCCGTGTACGACTTGATGACCGCGTACTCCTCATCGGTCAGCTCGCGGACCTTCTTGAGCGAGCACTTGTTGTAGGCGTCGCCCTTGTCGTTCTTGTCCTTCTCCAGCTCGAAGCCGACGACCAGCTTGTTGAACGGCTTGCCGTAGGTTGCGAGACGGAGGAGGTAGTCGTCGAAGTTCCCGAGAGAGGTCGGCGGGAGGAAGACGACGGTCGGGATGAAGGTCTTCTCGCGGAGGATGAAGACGGCGCGCATCTCCTTGCACCACTGGCCCTTTCCACCCTTCGGGTCGCTCTCGAACTGAGCGAACTTGCAGGTGCGGCACTCGTGGAGCTGGTCGGCGCGGTCGCCGGGGTAGTGCTCGCCGATTTCTCGGCAGCCCAGGCCCTGGACCGCATCGTCCGAGCGGCACGACGGCGGCTTGCCGCTGGGGTCGGTCTCCGGCCACCAGCCGCGCATCTCCTTCTTGTGGACGATGATTCCTTCCAGCGTCTTCGCTGCCTCGGTTCCATCGAGGGTTGGCACCGTCCAGAAGTCCGACTTGCCATCCGGGATGCGGATGCGGTCGAGCTTGAACGGCGTGATCTGCTTGCCTCCGATGTTCAGAGCGATGATGTCCTTCACGCGCTCCGGGTCAGCCTTGCAGACTTCGTAGGGACTGTCCTCCAGCTTTGCTGGCAGATTGGGGTTGGGTTCAGTCGGCTTTTCTTTCGCCACGGTCGACTTCCTTTCTTCTCTCTTCCTTGGCCAGGTGAGTTTTCGCCTTGGCCTTGACGCCGACGACGACGCAGGCCTTCTTCTCGTACACGCTGAAGAACGGAGCCAGCTCCGGGGGGAGCAGGTCCGAGATCTTGTCGGGGATGTCGCCAGACTCTACGGCGGCAGCATCCAGTTCGCCGATGTGCTCCTTCAGCTTTCCCGACTCGTAGTCCTCACGAACGAGCCAATCGAAATCGGTCTGCTTCAGGGCCGCGACCACCTCCTCGGTGCTCACGCCGCTTCTCTTGTTCACAAGCAGCGAGCGCTTCGGCTGTACTCGCACGCCATCTTCGAGGTTCTGGCACTTCCGCCCGACGAGCTGCGGATAGAGTCGCTCCCAGATGGATGCGATCTGCTTGTTGATTCTCTTTTTCTTCAGGTCTAAGGACTCTTTTTCCTCCTCAAGATCTGCAAGCTCTCGGCAGAGAGTCAGATCAACGGACCCCGCAAGGGTCGGGGTAGAGACGTCTCGGTCTTGGTCACGGTCGTCTGTCATGCAGTCACCTCCTGTGGCTCCGGCTTCGTTAGCCACCACTTCCGGAGCGCGTGTTCCAGTCCGGCTGCGTCGCGCTCCATCAGCGCTGCCAGACTTTCGATTTTTGACCAGCCCGGGAACACCCGGCCCTTCTCCCAGTCGCGGACGAGGGAGTTCGAGCTGTCCGTCGCGACAGCGACGTCCTGCTGGCTCTTCTTTGTTCTGACCCGCCATCGCGCGATGGGGTTCTGGGCCTCCCAGTCCTCTACGCTCATAGTGATCCTCGGCCTCTCTTGGCGACTCTCTTGACGAAGTCTATCACGTTGCCCTTGGTCGTGATGGCTTCGTAGATGTCCTCGTCCACGGTACCGACAGCGACGATGTGGAAGTAGTTGATGCGGTCCCACCGCTTCTCCCCCCTCTCGCCTGGCCGGTCCTGTCTCTTGATGAACTGCCGGAACTCGCCGGGCTGGTAGCCGAGCGAATAGAAAAAGCACCAGCGGGACATCCCCAGGTCGACGCCCTCTTTCGCTGCCGATATCTGCGAAGCAAGAATGCCGTTGTCCCCCGCCTCTTGCCACGCAGCCAGATCGTCCCTTCGACCCGAGACTTCATAGTACGGACGCCCAAGGTCCTTCGCCATTCGCTCGACCTTGTCGAGGTCAGGACGGTACCGGACGGCCACGACGATCTGTTCATCCGCTGGGAGGTCTTCGATTCTTTCCTGGACAGCCTGGAGCTTGCTGTCGCCGATCTGGGTCAGCGACTTCGTCTCCGGGTTGCGAAGGAACCCGCCGGTGAGTTCTTGGAGTTTGCCTACTTTGACGAGGACATTCGCGGCGGTGACTTCTTCATCTTCGGAGAGGAAGACAACGAAGTCCTTCTCCATCGCAGCGTATGCCTTCTGTTCCTTGGGGTCGAGCGTGACCGGAACGTCCACATGGTGTTGGCCGGGCAGGTCCTGCTCCGTGTCCTCGGCGTCCACCTGGATGGAGAACTCGGCGATGTGTCGGCCGAGGTCCTCCTCGTTCTGGTAGCCCTTCACCGCAACCATCGGACCGTTCCTGCCGGCAGGGGCGAGGATTGCATACAGCGAACGGTACCGGGCGTAGCTGTACCCCCAGTGCGAGGCGTCGATGAATCTGGCCTGACCGTAGGCGTCGAGCGGTCCGTTCGGCAGGAACGTACCGGTCAGCTCCAGACGACACTCGACCTGATCACCCAGTCCGTCGGAGCGGTGGTCACCTCCGAGGAACTTCGAGCGCTTGCCGCCCGGGTCCTTGATTCGGTGGCCCTCGTCGAGGGTGATGCAGTTCCACTTGGTGTCCATCAACGCTTCGCGGACGACCTTGTGATCCAAGGCCTCGTAGTTCATGACCACCAAAGTTTGCTGGTTCTGAAACTCGGTGCACTGCCTGATCGCATCGGCCCTGCGAGCCATCGTCCACTTGGTGGGCAGAGCCAGGACCTTCATAGGTACCGGCGACCAGCGGTGGTAGTTCTTCTCCCAGGCAGGGATGACCTTGGCGGGACAGATGACCAGCGTGCGCCACCACTCGAAGTTGGCCTTCAGCTCGTAGGTGACGCGGGTCTTGCCGCATCCCATGTCCAGCTCCAGAGTCGCGCCGCCGCGTGCGTTCGGCCCGAGCCCGCCGAAGCGCTCGACCGCGTGCCAGAAACTCTGCTTCTGACAGAGCCAGTGCGGCGGCTGGTCCTCTCGGAACTTCGGGATGGGCGGTAGCTCCCGCCCCTCCTCCAACCAGTTCGTGCAGTAGTTCCCCGCATCGGCGTAGGCGAGAACGGAGCGGAAGACTTCGTCGGCGCCGTACTCGGGGGTGTGCTGTTGGAAGCGAAAGTCCAGAGCCTTCGCGGTGCGGGGGGTCGCTGGCCAGCTCCACATCTTCTCGGCCTTGTGCCAGCGGTGACCCGGGAGGGTCTTGAGGGCGTCCTTCAGGCCGAAGGGGGTCGAGGTGTAGAATCGCCCGCGACGGGTCTCCACACCTATTCCGTTTGCGATGGTCGGCATTCTCCACTCCTTCTCTTCCTGCTCGCGGCAGCGAGCGCGTCGGCGCCGAACCAATCGGCGCCAGGGAGGGGGAGATTACAAAACCGCGCCGACTCTGTCAAGGGCCATGACTCGAAGTTCTTGGATGAAGTCCTGAACCTCTTCCAACGTGGTACACGTTCGCACATTTCCGCCGGCGCGTAGAATCTTTCGGCGGATGGCCTCTTGAATCGGCGTGCGCTTCTTGCCGGGCACCTTCAGCTCAATCCAGAACCCGATGGGACCGCAGGTCCCCACGCGATCAGGGATTCCCCTACGTTGCATCGCGCTGCCGTGGACGTTGAAGCAGAAGATGTCAGGCTGAACGCGGAACCATTCATCTACCCGGTCGCCGATGCAGGTCTCGCGCTGGCGCCCCATCAGACCCAGACCTCGGACTCGACGCCCAGGATTGCCGCTGCTTCGTCGCGGGTCGAGAGCTTGAATGGGCTCTCGTCCCACATTCCGGTGACGTGGAAGATGTCACGCTTCCAGCGCTTCCGGTTGTCCACGATAGACTGGCGGGCCTGCCTCAGCTTGCCCCGGGCGACCTTCGCCGGCGTCGGCTTCCAGCGGAATTGCTCCGCGTAGTAGGTCGCGACCGTCGGCATCTTCATGTCGCAGCCGAAGAGCACGATGGGGTCAAACCCCCATAGCGTGGCCACCTCAAGCGCCAGCTCCAGGACGGAGTGGCCGTTGCGGACGTAGCCCTTCAGGGTCTCGTTCTTGCCCTCGCCGCCGAAATACCAGGCGACGTGGCTGCCGGACGGGCACGGCAACCGAAAATCCATAGCCTCGCGCGGGTCGTCGTTGCGGCCCCACCAGTGGTGATCTCCGAAGGGTCCGGGGATGAAGAGGCGCTGGGTCACCATGCGCCACTGGTCGTAGCCTTCGAGGCGCGGACATATGCCTGCGGCAATGTTGGGGTTCCCGAATGTCCGGTCCATGTCGTTGGAGACCCACCAGTGCAGCGGGTGCCGGAACAGCTCGGTGATGGTGTGGTTCAGAGCGAAGACGTTCACCCGGTCGCCGACGTTCAGGAGGCCCTGGGCCAGCTCGTCGGAGTAGCTCGGGCCGGCGCCGACGATTGCCAGGGGCTGGCCCTGGAAGCGGGTGACCTCGCGGACGGGTTCGTGGGTGACTTCGATCACGCCGGGTACCTCCTCGGCGTATGGGAGATCCTGCGGATGCGGAGCTGCACCGTGAGGTCGCGGGCCTGCGCGTCTGTGAAGTTGCCACTGGCCAGGCCGTCGGTCTGGACGAGGCGGAGGTTCACCCGGTCGTTCTCCAGGAGCTGGACGGCCCCAGAGAGCGGAGGGCCGACCACCTGGGTGGCCGCATCGTCGTGGGGACCATCCTGGATCGCAGGACCCGCATCGGTGTCGGCTCCCCAGATGAAGGTCCGCAAGAGCACCGCCTCGGCGCGATCGTTCGGCCCGGTGAACTGCGTCCAGCCGAAGCGCATGACCTCGACCTCGATGTTCTCTCCCGCCTGGGGGCCAAGGTCCAGAGTTGCGACGCCCTCTACGACCTCGCAGTCATAGGGCATGATGAAGTGGTAGGGGAGGTCGCTGTCCGACTCCTGGAGGAGGCCGGAGACACGGATGGTCATCGTCTCGATCTGGGTGTCCAGTCGCTGGAATGCCGGGTTCGAGATGATGGGCTGCGCCACGCGGCGGACGTTGCGAATGAGCGGTCCGTCGGTTTCGACCAGGTAGTCGAACTCGTAGAGGACCAGGTCCATAAAGTCCGTGTCCTCGGTGTCAGTCGAGAACGGCTGCTCGTTCGCGGCGATAATCGCCCGCATCTTCGGGGCGCCTTCAGTGTCCAGCCCGATGATCATGCGGTGCGGGCCGTCGCCGGTGGGAGCGATGGCCCCGATGTCCAGCGTCGGCCGAGTGTTCGAGTCGAACTGGTGCAGGAGGTTCGAGATCACCGCCTGCTGCACACCGTCAGGCGTTGAGCGGTTGAGCTGCACCGTCCAGTTCAGGTCGGTATCAACCACGAAGTCCAGCTCGAACGAGTCGTGACCTACGGGGCCGTTCGGAAGGAGGAGCTTGTCGACGAACGCCAGGTTCGAATACGTCGTCGCGTTCTTGGCGAGCACCACCTGGAGGTCGTTCTGAATCGCGACGAACGCCTCGTCGATTTTCCGGAAGTTGACGTTGATCTCGTTCTGGTACCCGACCGGGTCAATTTCGATGAAGAGTGCGGGTCGTTGAAATGCCATATTGCTATCCTTCCTACTCCAACTCCGGGAGTCCTACTTTTACCTTCGGCGGCTTGAGACCAACCCAACCTTGGTTCCTTGCGCCGAAATGAGTCACCCCGTAGATGAAGTCGGTCGACCCCCATTCTATCAGTTCGTTGAAGTAACGCGGCCGGATATTTTTCGGACCGGCTTTGGTCTTCAGACCAGGAACCTCGACGTCGTCTTCCTCTTCGGGGGCAATGCCGAGCTGTGCCACGACGACGTGCCCGGCGCCTGCGAACTCATACCCGAAGCCATCTACGACCGAGCCGTCGTCCAGGATGTCGAGGTTCCGCATGAACCCGAACGCCAGCTCCTCGAAGGTGTAGGTGTCAAGGCGGATGTCCGGAAGCGCGACCTCGCTGCGCGCAATAATGGTGACGCGCCCGGCCTCAGAGCGCTCGCAGAGCACCGGGATGTTGATGTCGGTGATAGCTCCGAGCGCCCACTGGGCGATGAGGACGTTCGAAATCGTGGCCCATCCACCCTCGACACCGACGCGAATGTCGCAGACCCACTCGGTCAGGCCGTTGTCGTCAACGGTGACGAAGCGGGGCTCCTTGATCACGATGCCGATGAAGCGCTTGGCGTGGGACTCAACCTCACGCCTGGACATCTCTCGGATAATAGAAAATTCGCGCGTCATTTCAGCCTCCACGCCGTGAGCTTCATGCGGCCGTCGCCGGGACGGGCGAGGCGCTTACTGATGGAGGTGACGTAGAAGCGCAGCCCGTCAATCTGGATGATGTCGTCGGTCTCAACGAAGGGGTCGTCGAGCATGTCGATTTCGTAGGTCCAGCTCTTGATCAGCTCGCGCTTGAGAAGCTCGCGGGACTTCTCGACCATGTAGTCCAGCTCGTAGAGCCAGTCGTTGCGAAGCTCAATCTCTCGAAGGTCCTCGGTCAGAATTCCGTCGAGCTGTGCGGTGGTGGCGAGCTGCTGGTAGACGTTGTTGAACGGCTCGCCGTGAATCTCCCAGTACACCCGGCCAAGCTCGGTGAGCGACAGGATGATAGCAATCATCGCAGCGTCCCGAGCAATCTGCGCGATGCGTAGCGGTACCTGAAGCGCGGCGATGGCCGCCTCGACTGCCGCCACCGTGAAAATCGTAGAGCCAGCGGCCAGGAGGTCCATCTCGTTCTGGATCTCGTTGGCGATGATTGCCGACACCAACCACGTCGCCATGAGGATGATGCGAACCTCCGCATCGAACCCGGTATCAAAGACGAGCAGCCCCTGGAACGTGGTGAATCCGTCGGGCTCGACCTGGGGTCGCCAACTCAGGTCCTCGCCGAAGAGTTCCCCGATGGTCGAGACCTTCTCGTTCTCAAGGACGGTGTTCTGCGCTCGCCGGCCACCGTTCCCCTTGCCGTCGTTCTCCGAGAAGTAGATCGTGTCGCGGACCTTGCTCTCAAAGAAGCCGGCGGTGATGGAGCCGTGCGCCAGGCGCTTCTTCCTTTCCGTCACCTTCGTGAGCTGGTTGTCCAGACCCAGGAGGCGGACGGAGTTGTTGCCCTGGGTCAGGACCTGGGAGCGGGTGATTCTGACGGCGAAGTCCTTCGTCTCGTAGCGACGAATGGGCGCACGGTTGAGGTCCGTGTCCGCAGCCACGAAGAAGCCCTCGGAGTCGAAGCGCGGCTTGCGCCCCACGGTGAACAGAATCTGCGCGATGCCCTTGAGCACCTCGATGTCGACGAGCTGGCTCTGCGGGTGTCCCACGACGTAGTCTTGGTCACCGATGAGAATCTCGCGGCGGTCAAGGTACATCCAGTCGATGGCAGTCTCGATGGCGGCGCGCCCGACGTCGGTGTCCTTCGTGTACTCCCGAGCCGTGACCTTCTTGTTGAGGTACTTCGCTGCCCGGTCGACGCACGCGACCGTCATCTGGCGGGGGTTCGCCTCGTCGCGTGAGTGCTCGGTAGTTGTCGGGACTCCCCGACAGGTGCCGGTGAAGATGGGCAGCCACTGGCTCTGAGGGACGCGAACGTCGCCCTGGAAGACACGGATGGGGGTGCCGTCCAGGAGCGTCTTCTCCGTAATCTGGATGGGCTCGGCGTCGGGGTCGTAGAGGAGCTGAATCTGGAGCTGGCTGGCGATGGCATCGTCGTTGTTCTCAAAGACGATGTTCTCCTGGAACCGGATGTTCTTCACCCACTCCGTGATGTCGTACTCGGGCGACTGCGGGTTCCCCAGGACCACGTCGTGAATAGAAGCACGGTTCGGATTCCAGATCACGACCTTGTAAGCCGGCGCCCTGTTCGTGGGCTGAAGGCTTATCTGGTCGAGTGGAGTTCCAAAGAACCGTCGCTTACTCACGGGTCTCTCCTATCAACTGAACGGCGGAGCCGTTGTGGTGGTGGTCGCCTCGGAGCTGGTCAGAGACGAGGTTTTCGACGTACTGGCCGAGGTCGAGGCGGTGGTCGACTTCGTCGTCGAGACCGTAGACGACCTCGTTGTTGTAACAGAACTGGTCTTCGAGGTCGATCGCGTAGTGGAAACAGAGGACGTCCGGGAAGTCGAAACCGAGGAAGACTTCGAGGTTGATCCCGAGGTTGTCGTCATTGTCGAGCGAGTCGACGAGGCCGAGGTCGATGCGCTGGTTGAGTTCGAGGTGAACTGGGTTGTCGAGACGGAGGTACTGCGACTCGTCGAGTTCGAAGAGCTGGCGGTCGTCGAGGCTGAAGTCGAGGCGCTCGTGCTGGCGGTCGTCGAGACGGACGAGGACCTGGACGTGGACGCCGAGGTCGATGCCGTTGTCGACTTCGAAGTGGTCCCGCTCGTGGTGGCGGAGGTCGTCTTCGAGGTCGTCGCCGACGTCGTCGAGCTGGACGTGGTCGTCGTCGTCGTGGTCGTCGTCGTCGTGGACGTCGCCGTGGTCTCGCCCGGAGGCTTGCCTGGCGGAACCCCGCCGTCGCCGTCGCCCGGGTCGCCGCAGCGTGCCGGGTCGTTGAGAGTCGGAGAACCGCCGCCGCCGCAGACGTCATGGCCCACGACGTAGACGTACTGGAAGACGTCCACATACGACAGGGACGCTTCTTCGGTGCGCAGCCTGAAGCGGAAGCGCAGGAAGCCCGGGTAGGTGACCGTTTCAATCCAGAGCATCTTGCAGCCCTCGACCGGTCCCTCCGGGCTGAAGGTGGACTCCGCACCTACCGGCAGACCCGGCAGCGGCTCGAAGCCGTCGGTCTCTCCGCCGATGAGTACGTTAGCGACCAGGACCTCGACGGTCTTGAAGCCCTGGTAGCTCTCGATTGCGTTGCCGATGGGGTTGACCCTGCGCTCGTGGTCTCCCCACATCGAGTAGAGGTCGAACCTGTCCGGAGCACAGAAGGGCGCCCCGATCTCACCGTCGGAGATCTGGTCGTCGCCGTGCTGAATCAGGCTCGGGTCGTTGTACTTCGGGATGAACTTGACGTGGAGGCACAAAGCGACCGGAACACCGTTCCCCTCTCCGGACGGACACGGGTCCACAGGAGGGGGAACGGTGACCGGTCCCTGCCCAGGCGTTCCGGGCGGCACGGTCGCAGTCGTTGTCAGCGAAGAGGTGAGCGAGGTCGTTTCCGACGTGGACGCAGACGTCGAACCCGTAGTGGAGACGCTCGAAGACCTGGTCGTCGAGACCGACGACGTGCGAGAAGTCGACCGGGTCGTGGAAACAGAGGAGGACCTGGTCGTGGAGATGCTGCTCGATGCAGACGACGCCGTCACGGTGTGTGACGTCGACTTCGTCGTACTGACCGAGCTGGATTTCGTCGTCGAGCGAGTTGTCGACACCGAAGATGACCGAGTCGTCGACTTCGTAGTGGAGACCGAAGAGGAGCGGGTGGTCGACTTCGTTGTCGAGCGCGTCGTCGAGACGGAGGAGGAGCGCGTCGTCGACACAGACGATGAGCGCGTGGTGGAGACCGACGAGGACCTGGTGGTAGACACCGACGAGGACCGAGTCGTGGAGCGACTCGTCGATCGGGTGGTAGAAACGGACGAGGACCGCGTCGTGGAGACGGAAGAACTCCGAGTCGTGGAGACCGAAGAACTACGACTTGTCGACCGTGAGGAGGAAGCCGACGAAATCACCGTCGCGGACGTGGACCGCGTAGTCGAGACAGAGGAAGAGCGGGTGGTGGAGACCGATGACGAACGGGTCGTAGAGACAGACGACGAGCGGGTCGTTGAGACCGAGGAGCTGCGGGTCGTGGAGACAGACGAGGACCGCGTCGTCGAGTCTGAGGTCGACCGAGACGTCGAGACCGAGGAGCTACGGGTCGTGGAGACCGACGAGGACCGGGTCGTCGAAGCGCTGGTCGTCGTCGTGTTGATCGAGATGGGCTTGTCGACACCAGCCGCAGGGAAGGACCCCAGGTTGATAACGACGCCGGCCGGGTCGTTGCCGGTCTCCAGGAACCGCAGCTCGACAGCGATGCGGTCCTTCTTGTCGGGCGCCTGCGTGAAGTCGGTCTCGGGCCAGTTGACCTGCCCGTAGAAGACGGCCAGGGAACTACCGGTGACACCCCAGGAGGAGGGCTCCAGCCAGCCGTTATTGTCGGGGCTGATGCGAACGCCTTCAGCGGTCAGGCGGTGGATGCGTGCTTGTGCGACCAGGCTGCCAGCGCCAGAGACCCCAGCAGTAGAGAGGCGGACCTTCCACCATCCGTCTTCCCACGCGACCTTGTTCGGGACTTCGAGCGGGCTGACGAACCAGACACGATAGGACCCGAGCGCTGCCACGCTGACCGAGAGCTGCGCCCCGGACTCGTCGTCCAGCTCCACGAGAGCGTGGACGTTCTCCGCCGGCGTGTCCGTCGCTCCGAGGTCAGAGACCGTGCCGTCGTTGACTTCCGGATTGTTCGTCGTCGACAGGGTCGAGACGGAGGATGAGCGCGTCGTCGAAGCCGACGAGGACCGGGTGGTCGAGACGGAAGAGGAGCGCGTGGTCGAGACAGAGGAGGAGCGGGACGTCGACTTCGTCGTCGACTTCGTGCTCGATGCGCTGGTTGACCTGGACGTCGATTTCGTTGTCGAGACGGACGAGGACCGCGTCGTCGAGACAGACGATGACTTCGTCGTCGAGGCTGAAGTCGTGACCGGGCCGAGGTACGAATAGCGGAAGATGTTGGGGACGACGTCCCCTGTCTGCTCTTCCTGGGCGATGTACATATCGCCACGGCCGTCCAGGGTGTCGAAGCAGAAGCCCTCGACCTGACCGGAAATGGCGTGCTCGAAGCTGGAGATGAACGCTCCAGACTTTCGGTCAATCTGAACCACGAGACGGCGACTGTCTGTCGTGTCTCGAATCAGCATGAACAGCGAGCGATGCCAGGTCAGACCACCGAAGGCATCGGGGAGCATTGACCCGTCGAACAGGTCCTTGCCCATGTCGATGGGCGCTGCCGGGAGGGCTCCACCGATGAGACCAGACCAGTCGTAGAGCTGATTATGGACAGCCTCGCCATCGGTGTCAGTCTGCGAGATGTCGACTTCCCAGATGCCGCTCTCGGTCTGGGTGTCAGCCTGGTGGGCGACATAGAAAAGCCCCGTGTCCGGATTGAACGCGAGACCTTCCGGGCCTTCGTTTCCGTACGTCTGACCCGTGAACCTGGGAATCTTCGAAAGCTCGTAGATCGTCAGGTCGCCAGAACTGAGCGTCGTCTGCCCGGGGCTGAACGGGAAGAGGATAATCTTGCAGGGTTGCGTCCCCGTCGTCTCGGAGAGAATCGCGTAGTCGAAGTCCGTGAAGTACGCCCCGACGTAAACGATGGCTTCGGCGTCCGCGATCTCAGTGGGCAGAGTGACCTCGCCCGCCTGGATACCGACGAAGGCTCGGGTGTACTCCCGCATGAACCCCTCGTCATCGACGGCCGCGATGTAGTCTCGGTCCTCGGCATAGGCGATGCCCGAGACCTCGTTCATCGTGACGCCGTCGCCCTCGGTCATGTCGCCCGAGTCGATCTGGACGTAGTTCCGGTCCGTGTCGTTGAAGAACGGGATGTCCGTCTGCGTCGTCGAGTTCGACGTTGAGCGCGTCGTCGAGACAGACGTGGAACGAGTCGTCGAGCGCGTAGTTGAGGCGCTGGAAGCTGTCACCGAGGCCGACGAGGAGCGCGTCGTCGACATCGAGCTTGAGACCGACGTCGACATGGACGTCGGGTTCAAGCCTGTGGGGTCGTAGGCGAAGACGCCGATGTCCCGGTCGGTCCCCCAGGGGTCACCGTTGATGTCCAGCTCGGAGCCGTGACCGAGCTGGTCAATGACGTCGCCCCCGAAGTCCGTCATCCCCAGGTCCGAGTTGGATCCAGAGTTCGAGAGCTGGTTGCCGTCCGTCCGGTGAATCGGCCGCATGTCGCCGATAGCCGGGTCGCTCAGGACCTCCTCGGCAACCACCAGAGTGGGGTTGCCAGAGCCGCCCGAGAGGTCGGTCGCTGTCGAGTCCTCCGAGGCACAGCCGATTCCGAGGTTGATTCGAACGGTGCCTCGGTTCTCGAAGTCAATGTCCGCCGGGCAGGAACTGTAGACGTTCCGGAGATTGAAGTTCGAGTTGTCGAGCGTGACGGCGATTCCGATGTCGCCCGCATCGAAGATGACGCCCTGATCCCAGTAAGAGTTCGGGTGACAGTTGCCCGAAGAAATCGAATCTATCTGGACGCCTTCGTCGTTCGTGTTGTAGAGAACGAGGTTGCGCCACTGAAAGAGCGTCGTCCCCGCCCCCTGCATCGCGACGCGCATGCAGTCGTTCTGGCTTCCACCACCCTGGAGGTCGTGGATGCGCATGTTCTCCAGGAGGAGAGAACCACCACCGGCTCCGCCCCGGAAGGTCAGCCCCGCGTACGGGTTCGTGTGTCCGTTGTGCCCGGCGTCCTCGAAGCCATCGATCTCGAAGTCCTGGAGGAAGACATCGAGGTCGTCGTCGAAGTGGAGCATCCCGTGCTCCGTGCCACCCGCCAGGAACGTCACGCCGTTCGCTCTCAGGGTGACGCCGTCGTGCTCAATCCACGGACGGCCAACGTCCTCGGGCGCTCCACGAATGATGATGAAGTGGTCGCGGTCCGTGGTCCAGTTCGCAGTATCGAACCGGACCTGGATGGTCTCCGTCATCCCATTCGGGAAGTCGTTGTACATCTCGATGACGAGGTCGACGTCATCGGTGACAAGGTTCGCCCGCTCGTTCGACTCCGCATCTTCGAGTGAGGTGTAGTCGCCACCCGCGATGCCGTCGGTCGTCGCCTCGGTGCTGTTCTCCGTGTGGTCGATAATGAAGCGGTTGGCGGCAGTGACTTCCTTGACGGAGTAGCGGCCGTTGTAGTCGGCAGTGCCAGAGATGTCGATGGACTGGCCGGCCTTGAGGTTCAGGTTCGGCCAGTCCGCCGCCAGGTAGATCTCAGCCTCGAAGCCGTCACCGATGATTCGGTCGATGGCGACGTTGTCGCGAATGAGGATGAGTCGTTGGTCAGTCGCCATCTACACGGCCCCCTGCTCTGGATCAAAGAGGGGATAGATGAGCGGCGCGTCGGGGTCCTCTGCGTTGTAGCCGTCGAGCGTCACCATCACCGGGGGCCGAGAGGCTACCCAGACGACGGCGCGCGCGTGTCGGTGCTGCGACGTCGTGAAGTGGATGACGTTCTTTACCGGAGGCGACCCAGCCTGGAGGTGCTCGCCGGCGACGAGGGGCAGCGTGATTTCGTAAGCGCCGACGCTGGCCAGGCTCGTCAGGTTCAAGAAGACCGACTTCCCCACGTTGACCCAGACCTTGCGCAGCGTCTCGTTGACGTCCTGCTTCGAAAGGCGCAGCGTGAAGGGCGCGCCGAAGACCAGCGGGTTGTCCTGGGTTGTTCCTCCGTGATTCAGCCAGGGGCGTTCCTGTGGCATCAGACTTCCTCCTCCGGTTCAGGGCAGTCGAATTGCTTGAACCGAACGAACCCCGTGAGATCCACGAAGTGCGGCGACCCTTTCGCAGCCCGGAGGCGGGCGGTGATGGTGTGACGGCCGAAAGAGGGCGTCGGCCAGTAGTAGCCACCGAGGTCCTCGATGTCGATTTCCGGGATGACTGGTCCGCCGAAGAGACTGTCGGCGAAAATCTCGACGGTCTTCGCGCCGCCGTGGTTCCTGATTGTCGTGGCGTAGCGGTTCGGGCGCTTCTTGCCTATCGCGGCGGTCAGGACGCCGGGACCGGTGAAGACCTTCAAGCCGACCTGCTTGCCGAGGGTGCCCTCGTACTCGCCACCGAGGAACAGCTCGTCGGAGAAGACGGGGAGGATGCCGATGCCCAGCGTGGCGTCAGCGGCGAAGCGGTTCGCGTCGTTGGGGTTGATGAAGACCCAGGCCTCGCCAGCCTGCGCCTCCTGGCCGTTCAGGTAGATGGCCCCCTTGCCCGGCTTGTCCTTGACGAAAAACTGACGGCGGAAGATCTCGACGTCCTCGAACGCCGTGTGGTCGTGCCGGGTGAAGTTCGCCCCGCCGCCCTCCCTGACGAAGAACATCGACTCGGAGTCGTCGTCGAACGTGAAGCCCTCCCACTTGCCGGCGAGCGTGTGGTCGTACTCCGCGACGTAGGCGCCGGTCTCTCGGTCAATCTGGATGACCTTGCGGTTCGAAGCGGGGCCGCCGGCGTCGGGCGTCCTGAAGTGGCACAGCAGGCTCTGGTTCGCCTCACCCGCTCCCAGGTCGTGGGAGAAGTGGAGGTCGCCCAGGAGCGCGCCAGCGCCCAGGTGGCCCGGCTCCACGAGCACGTCGTACCAGCGGTACAGGAGCGACTGGGACGCCTCCCCGTCGGTGTTCCGGTTGTGGATGTCCACCTCCCACAGGCCACCCTCTCCGTCCACCACCGGCTGCGTGCCGATGTAGAACTTCCGCGCGACGCGATCGTAGGCCAGGCCCTCGGCGCCGTTGCCGCCGGGGAACTCCTCGATGTCCGAGAGCGTGTAGGTCTTCACTCCCGAGGGGAAAATCGTGTCCCCGCCCTTCTTCAGGTGAAAAAGATGAAGGCGGACCGGCCTGCTGCCAGACGCACCCTCATCCAATACCGCGAAGCGGTCGAAACCCATGTACACAATGGCCTCGGTGTCTGTCATCCCGAGACCTGCAAGGCTGATGTCGCCCTGGACGGTGACGCCCTCGCGGTTCACGACGATCATCGTGAGGTTGTCGCCGAGGACGTAGAGCGTCTGGTTGTCTTCGCGCCAGGCGAGACCGGACGCCTCAGAGCCGCCGGGGATGGCGCTGCCGACGAGCTGCTGGGAATAGTCACGAGGGGCGAAGAAGCTCCGGTCCCTGCGCAGCACCGCATCGCCGATGTTCTTCATGGCGTCGTCGTCATCAGCGTAGGCCTTCTCCAGGAAGCGCGCGCCGCTGGGGTTCACCGGCACCTTGCGCTTCACCTTCCACTGGAGGTAGTTCCTCACCGCCGGCGCCCCGGTCAGTCCGTAGTCCGTGTCGATGCCGTAGACAATGTCCGCCGTGAAGATTCGGCGCCCGTCGTCGAGGTTCGAGAACGTGCCGACAGTCAGGAGGTCCTTCGTGAAGTCGTTCGTGCCCAGGCTGAAGATGCGGACGTCCTCAAGGATTTCTCCACGCTGGATCTCGATTTCGACGCGGCCCCCGAGGCCTCGCAGAATGGGTCCAAGGACGTCAGCGCCAGCCAGCTCCAGCCGGGCGGACATCTTGTCGTGCGTGGGGTTTCCTTGTTCCTGTCGGGTCATCTGCCTTCCATTGTGATCCTGGGGATAGGCGGACGGGCGATTCTCGCGAGCTTGAACTTCACCGTCAACTGAACATCGAGATAGGAGCCGTCGTTTCTGTCGACGAACTCGCGGACCTCGTTGTACTCAAAGTCCAGGCCGCCGAGCTGGACCTGGACAATCTGAATGTGGAAGCGGTCGCCGGTGCGGTCACGCGGCTCCCAGCCGAGCGTCTTCCCTGGGGCCGGAAGCGTCGTCCAGTATTGCCAGAACAGCCGGAACATTTCCGTCAGCGTCGACAGCTCCCGATTCCCGCCGAGCCATGACTCGGTGATGATGATGTCCTCGTCGACCTGGGGCTGCGCCACGAGCACGGAGGTGCCCAGGGTGCGCTGCACCGAGCCGTCGAGCTTCGTCGCCGGGTGGAACACGAAGTTCCGGGTGACGTCGGGCGGAAACGGGTACGTGTAAATCCCTTCGCCTTCCCGCTGCGGAAAGCTCGGGTGGCTCATCACGCGAGCGGGGTCCATGAGCTTCTCTCCTACTTTAGAAAGTGGTGCCAGATAGAGCCATCCGACGTCCTCTTCGATGATGTCGTCGTCCTCGCTTTCGTTCGGAGGATTCAGAGTGTCGAAGATGATGAGGCCCTTATCGGTCTTCTGCCCAACCACTCCATCGAGCGCGAGGACCGTGTGTTCTCCGTTGAAGTTGTCGGTGCCGGCGACCGAGACCACGTCAGCAAACCCGGTCGGCGATTGAAAAAGTCCAAAGATTGAAAGGCCGAGGGGGTTCTGCTCGGAGAGTTCGTCGTTCTGTTCGTCAGCCCCAGGCGGGAAAGGGTGGTTCTCCAACTCCAAGAGAACGAGAGAGCCACCGGCGGACTGCACCGTGAACTTCGTCGCCCGCTTGATTCGAGCGACGGCCTGGTAGGGATTCAGGAGCACCTTGTGCGATGGGAACAGACCGGTGCCGTGGTCGTAGGGAATGGCACCCTTGTTGTTGTGGTCTGCTCTGTTGAGGACTCCCAGAATCGACACGCTATGCGGCCCCCCTCGGTCGGTTGAGGTTCTCCAGGGTCACCTTCACCTCTCGAAGGATCCCTGTGTTCGTCTCCAGGCGCTCGTTGTTTACTTCTACCGTGCCGACGGTCTTGAGCTGGACCTGGTGGCACTCCTGCGTGCCAGTTTCGAAGTCCTTGATGAGCTGCTTGACCGTCTTGTCGTGCGCCTCGTCCCTCTTACGCCGAGCATCAGACTCTGACTTCAGGTACCGAACGAAGACGATGACCACGATGGTCAGCGCCGCCGCCCAGGGTGCCTGCTCTATTAGTTTCTCAAGGTAGTCCAAACCCAACTCCGATCACTTAGGCGGTGGGAAGTCACCGCTGACGAACTCCGTGACCGACTTGTGGAAGGTCCGAATGTTTCTCGCGACGTTGTGCTCCTGCGTCACGAGGTAGTCCGCCAGCTCCCCTGGCTCGGGTTCTGTGACACCGGCCGTAGCGTTGGCAGCGTCGGTCGCGTTCGTGAAAAGTCGAACGCGCATTGTCAGGATGTTCCCGGCCTGGTCGTAAGTGTAGTTGTCCATCACCAAGTTCTCGCCGGCGAAGGCGAGGAGGCGGCGAAGCTCGGCCTCCAGGCGCGGCAGCACCGTGAACGAGTAGAGAGCCGAGAGGTTGGGGTCGTCGGCCGCCAGGTCCTTCACCCGGATCCAGTAGGTCTGGCCGATGACCAGGTCGTCCGTGCCCTCGGAGTCAATCTCTCCCTTCCACAGGTTGTTGCCGGGCTGTCCGCTGTTGGACATCGGCACGTTCCCGAGGAGCTGCACGTCGTCTTTCGAGTCCCAGACGTCGAAGAACATCGCGTCGCGGTTCTCCTCGCGGTGCATGAAGTAGAGCGTCTTGCCCTTCTCCACAGTACCGATGAAGGCGCGGCGGTCTTCGGGGTGGACACGGAAGTTCACGGTGAACGACGCGCCGTCCGTCGGGGGGTTCCCCTCTCCGCTCTTGACGCGGATGGAGTACATCTGCCCTTCCTTGTAGGTCTGGACGCGGACGCCGTTGGTGTCGAAGTCGTCGTCCAGCTTGAACCTGACGAAGTGATAGTTCGGCGGCGTGTCCGTGTCTTCCTCGACCACCGCGTCAGAGATGATGGGAAGCATCGTCTGGTTGTCGATGACGTCAAAGAACGCCGGCGTCCACTGCGGCTCGAAAGTCGGGAGCCCGTAGTTGTCCACGGCGAACCGGATCCAGTCGCCCTTCCTGATGTCGCCGATAAATCCCGGGGTTTGTGCCATGATCTACTCCTAACTCGTAGAACTCGTAGACAGCGGAAGCGCTGCGTTGCTCTCCAGCGTCGCGCCACCACCGGCTCCGCCGGTCTGGAGCGTCCCAAGGATTTCGGAAAGCAGAATCTCCGTGGTTCGCATCGCTTGCTTGAGGCTGTCGCCGATTTTCGAGATGGCGACGTTGGTTGGACCCGCGACCACGCCCCGAACCGCTTCGGAACTATTGATGGCCTCGTCGAAGTCCTCGACTGTGCTCTGACTCTTCGAGTCCAGGTTCTGTAGAATAGCAGCGCCGATACCCAGGAGGCCACTGGCAAGAGCGCCAGCGCCAGCACCACCACCGATACCCTCGAAGAGCTTGGACAGCGCGCCTTGCAGGAGTCCAGTCAGGTCCTTGATGGCCCGCTCCAGCGCGTCGCTGAGGAAGCCGCCGAGGATGTTGGCCCACTGCTTACCGACACTCTCACCCTTGGCCAGGGCAGCCACGATCGCACCACCGACGTTCTTCTCGATGGAGCTGGCGATGATGGACGCTTGCGCGTCAGCCTGCGCCTTGATCTCGGTGGCCTGCGCTGTCTTGACCAGGCCGATGCGCAGCTCCTCCAGGGTTCTTATCTGCTTCTGGAGGCTCTGGTCGACAGCCAGAATCTCATCGTCGCCAGCACCGTTCTCGATGCGCAGCTTCTTGAGAGCTTTAGCAGCAGCCCCGGCGATTTTGACTTGCTCGGCAAACTGCTTGTTGATTTCCGCAATCGTCTGCTCAGCATCCGTGCGGCCTATCTGTTCGAGTTCGAACTGGGCATCGGCCAGGCTCTTGCGCAGGCCGACCGCTGTCCTCGTGAGGTCAGCGAAGGCCTCCTTCTTCTGGAGGGCGCTGACGGCCGTACGCATTCGCCCCAGGATTGCGGTGACTTCGGTGGCCTCAAGACCAGACTTGCGAAGCGCTGCGGCGAACAGATTGAAGCCCGCCTCCAACTCTCGGATGCGCAGCTCCGCACCCGAAGCCTCAACGTTCTTGAGCTGAACCTCAAGCTGTGCCAGCTCCGAGTTCACCCGTGCGACCTCTACTTCGGCCAGCGCCCGATCCATCGCCTTGAATTTCTCAGTGATCTCGCCAGCCATGTCCGCTGACGATTCCTTGAGAGCCTCTTCCAACTCGCGACCCAGGTTGCGGAACTGGATGGCAAGCTCGCCAACACTGAGCTGGTCGGCAGAATCAGTGAGCGCCACGAGCGCCTCGTCCAGAGCCTTGATTCTCTCGACGGTCTCCAGAGCCAGCTCGCCGGCGTCGCGCTCGGCCAGGAGGGCTGCGAGCTTCTCGCGCAGCGCGTCAATCTTCGCGAGGTCCGTGGCCTCCAGGCTGCTCTTGATTCCATCGAAGGCCGCATCGAACTTCGCCAGCTCCACCGCCGAGTCCGAGAGCCCCTCGGTGTCTACCTCGATGCGCAAGGTTTGGAGGCGTTTGGTGAAGGGGGCGAGGAGCTTGTCGAACTCATCGCCGATGGCGTTCAATGCCTTCTGCGCCTTGCGAGACTGAGCAGACAGGTCGCGCAGCGGCTTGATGGTGTTCGATTCGACGTCCTTGTCGAACTGCTCGGCGGCAGCGCTAATCTCGTCGAAAGCCTTGACCATCTCCGCGCCGACAACAGAGCCCTCGTCCTTCGAAGTCTCGGCCAGGTCAGAGAGGGACTCCTTCGCTTCCTCGACTGCTTCGATGGAACGATTGACCACCTGCTCGGTGGACTCGGCCACGAACTCGTCGATGACCCTCTGGTTCTCCTTTCCGAAAGCCTCCAGGCGAGAGGTTAGGCCGGCAGCGGAAGCGTCCAGCTCCTCCTCGATGCGCCGCACCTCTTCAGGGTCGTCGAGGCCGAGCAGCGAGGACAGGCCGGGAATCTTCGCCGCCGTGCGGACGAGAAACTTATCAATCTCGGCGCCCATCTTCAGGAAGAAGGACCCGATCTCGACGATGATGGCGTTGCCGACCGAAGCAAGCAAGCCAGTGAAGAGCTTCAGGATGAGGAACCCGAGTTCCCCGAAGATGTTCGACAGGAGCAAGGAGATCACACGAAAGGTGAATCGTGCCAAGCCGTTCAGGACCTGAGAGATTCGCCGGCCGAGGTCTCGTGTAGAGCCCCCACTAAAGACATTCTGGATGAGGTTGCCAACCGTCCGGAAGAGCGTCTGGACGACGGAGGCCACGAGCTTCGCAAAGGCCTGAATGCGCGCTGCGTTGGTCTCCAGGAAGTCAGCGATAGCCGAGAATGGGCCGGGGCCAACAAAAGCCTCAGCGACAAAGGTCGCCGTGTTGGAGAGCTGCGCAGTGAAGCGACCGAAGGCGTCGTTGAGAGTCTCGACGTCCGGCCCCAGGGCAACGACTTTGTCGTCGGCGGCTTCGAGCGTGGCGTTCAGGAACGCCTGCTGCTTATCGACGACCGTCAGTTGCGAGACGGTCTTGCCCAGGCTGTTCGCGTACTTCTGGTTCGCCTCGTCGACCCGGACCACGATGCCGAGGTTGTCGAGGATGAGACGCGACTGTCGACCGATACCGATGGACAGGTCGTTGATGGCGTCAACGGTGGTGCGTCCGGCCGCTCGACCGAGACGACGCGCCGCCGTGGCGAGCTTGATGTACTCTTCCTGGCTCTGCACGACGCCCAGGAGCGCCGCGTTATTCGTCACGCGGAAGAGATCAATGTCACTGACGGCGCCGCGCGTCGCCTTTCTGAGGTCCACGATGAAAGACTGAGCGTTCTCCCCGACCGCACCGGTCAGGTTCTCGAACGCGATGCGCAGACTCTCCACCTCCTTCGCTCGGGTGACAAGGGCAGCACCTCCTAGGCCGCCAACCACCGCCGTGATGAGAGCGGGTAGCCCGAAGAGGGTGCGCTTCAGGCCTCTGAACACGGACCCGATGCCCCCGCCGATACCCCGGACCGCCTTCGCGGTCAGCTTCGCCGACCCACGGATGGCCCTGAATGCCAGGAGCGTTGTCTTCAGGGGAATTTTGAAGCCGACGAAGAAGGCGAGCTTCAGCGGCCCCCGCAGGAAGTTGGCCAGGCCGCGAGCGGCCTTCCTGATCTCGTCGATTGCACGGACGGGGGTCGACGACGAGATGACCGTAAAGTCGGCATCGCGGATGCCCCCGCCAATCTCCTCCCCGAGCGTCCGGAAGCGCTGCACCAGAGCGTTGCCCCCACCCTCGATGAGCGGAGTGTTCGCGGAAAGGACACCGCCCAGACCTCCACCGAAGAACCCACGGCGGAGCGCGTCCCTGATGCGAACGCCGAGCGCCTCGGCCCTGCGGACCAGCTCCGTCCCGCCGCCCGCCTCCAGATCCTCGAAGAAGGAGGGGATGACGGACAGCTCGCGCCCTGTGCCGGCCACGCCGGCCCCGACCGCCGCTCCGACCCCTGCGCCGACGCCTGCTGACACGGCCGCCCCTGCCGCCCCTGACGCCGCCCCTGCGGCAGCACCAGCAGCCGCGCCGAGACCTGAACCCTGAAGAGCCGCGCCGAGGTCTTTCCCGAGCTTCTTGGCCTTCGTCAGAAGGGCACGACCCTGCTTCACGAACGGGGAGTCGTCGATCCCGATTCGGGCGATGATCGAACCAACTTCAAAACTTCCGGCCATTGTCCTTACCCTCCCATCAGCACGTTGAGCTTGTTGAGTTCGTGCATGGTCTTCTGCACGGCACTCCTTTGGCCCTTCTTGCTAACGCCAGAAACACCACCAGCTCGCTTCCCCTTGGAGGAAAAACGAGCTGCACGCGCCCCGTTCTGCTTCGCCGTCCCGAGGACGTCGGTAGCAGCCAGGGCATCGTCGATGTTCTTGTTGAACGCTGTCAACACCTTCGCATCGAGTATGGATGTGAGCGCTATCACTGTTGCGTTCACGGTCGCCTTCTCCCTTGCCAGAGAGAGGCGCCCCACCTCGACGTTGAGGGTGAGAAGCTGGGACAAGGTCGGACCATCCTCCACGTCAGTAAGCTCGGCAAACGTGCCGGCTCCCTCTGACGCGAGGAAGGCCACGATTCCAAACAACGAAGCCTCGATTCTTTCGAGGTGGCTTCTTAGGCGGTCGAGCCGACCGGCGATGCCTCCTCGGGTTCCGGCTCCCTCTCCGGTACCGTCTCCTTCTTCGACTTCTTCGGCGGCGAACCCGTCGTCGTCTTCTTCGCCTCCTTCTTCGCCTTCGCCAGGGCGAAGCTCTCCAGGAGGCTTCGGAAGTTTTTTACGAGTTCTTCGTGGATGTTCATCTGGATGATCATCGTCAGCACGCAGATGAAGTCGTCAGCATCCCACTCCAGGATGTCCTCCGGCTTCAGGCCCGCAGGCTGGTCGATGGACCGTCCGATCAGGCCCGCTGCCATCTCGTCCGATTCGATAAACGTAGCCACGAGTTGCCGAACGAGGCGAACCTCGTCAAGTTGTCGAAGGTCGACGCCGTCCAGAGACTTTTCCAGAAGCCCCCAAAACTCGCGGACGATGAGGAACAGCTTCCCGGCACTCCACTTCTTGAGCCGGATCTCTGTTCCTTCACCGCCTTCGAGCTTGAAGTTCTGGTGTCTGGTTACCTTTGCCATAAACTCCTCACTTCAAAACGCCGAACGGGCGGGGCGACTCCACCCTGGGCGTTTACTTGGTGTAGACCTTCCCGAACGTGCCGGAACGCTCCTGCAACTCTGCGGTGATGGGCACCGTCTGAATCGCGTCCAACGGGTACGTGAGGTCACCGTTCGGCGCGAGACTGACCGACGCGAGTTCCCAGAGCTGGACCACGCCGCCGGAGAGATTGCGCGCCTGGAGGCGAGCGGCACCCTCGACGACGGAGCCGGACGCTCCGTAGATCTCGGTCGAGAACAGCGTCGTGACGGCGATCTCGTATCGGACATAGACGATGTCTCCGATGTCGAGCCCGGTGTCCGTCTCGTCGAAAGCAACCAGCCCATCGGTGTCCGGCAGAATGTCCGCCGCGATCAGGTTCGTCGC
>Ga0255047_10000141_pt1 | contig 51198 bp, 64 predicted proteins | sample JV7_2_1_MG_FD_183640 | JGI IMG/M metagenome (GOLD analysis project Ga0255047, IMG submission 183640) | Seawater microbial communities from Jervis Inlet, British Columbia, Canada - JV7_2_1 | ecosystem: Environmental > Aquatic > Marine > Inlet | place: Canada: British Columbia | collected 2016-10-06
AACTCGTAGAGACCCTCCCTCTCCACCCATTTCGCCTCCTCGACGTTTCGCACATTGCTCTTGCCCTCGACCGAGCGGCAAAACGAGCTGAAGTCATGGACGCCGACGAACCCGTCTGCGATCTCAACCATCGTCTCGAACTCCACCGCCCGACCCACATGCCACACCATGTGACGGATCAGGGGATCCGAAGAAGGGCGGGGGTCGACGAGGTATCGATACCGTCGCCACCTGGCGGAGAAACGAGCATCGAATTCGTCCTCGACCTCGATGATCCCGGCCACCGAGATCTCCGGACCCAGCATTCCGTTGAGCGACCGCCGCAGCCTGACGTATTCGATTTTCCCGTCGTAGCCGAAGGAAACCACCTGACCGCAGGCGTGGACGCCGGCATCGGTGCGACCGGCGACCGATGTCCGCAAGGTGGCGCCAAGCGCCTTCTCCAACGCCGACTCGAGTTCACGCTGAACGGTGCGCTGGCCGTTCTGCTTGGCGTAGCCGCTAAACCCGGACCCGTCGTAGGAGATGTCCAGCCGATAGGTCGGCATCAGCCGAAGAGACTGCCGAGCACGGCAAACGGGACTCCGATCAGAGCCCGAAGAAGGGCCGCCGCGGCGAAGCCGATGAGAACCGAAACGGCTGCGTCCTTGATCTTCAGCTCAGCCGCCTCCTGGGTGGCCAGTACCAGGATCACCAGATACCAGATGAGGCCAAGACCGCCGACCAGACTCCCGAAGATCTCCAGAATCAGAGGTAGCGGCGCAAGTCCGTGCATGGCGATCATCGACTGGGGTCGACTGGTCGATCGGAAGAGTCTGGTAGCCACGAACCAGGTGGCAAAGGCGAGGATCAGCCAGGAGATCACCGCGGCGATCACCGACTGGAAGAGTCTCGCTATGGAGAAGAAGTCGAATGCTCCGAGTCGAAGAAGGGTGCCCAGATAGGTGGCCGCCCCCACCAGGGCGACGATGATCGCGCCATCGGCGGCGGCGTCGCCATCGAAGAAGGCCTCCGTGAAGGCCTTGCGGTCGAGGATCGCTGCCCGGCCGGCCCGGGTGAACATCTTGGTCACGGACGAGCAGGGTAACGAGCTACGGGTTAACGACGCAGTCGCACCCGACTCACGCTGTGATCGCGAGCCTTCTCCAGGATCAGTGAAGCTCGTTCACGGGTCGGAAGGATGTTCTCCGCCAGGTTGATCGCGTTGATGCTCTCCCAGAGACCGGTGGCCACGTCGAGCGCCTCTTCTTCGGAGAGACCCGCATAACGACGGAAGTAGGCATCGGGTTGGTTGAAAGCCGTGTTCTTGAGAGTGAGAAACCTCTCCACGTACCACCCACGCACATCCTCGGCAGAGGCGTCGACAAATATCGAGAAATCGAAGTAGTCAGAGACGAAGGCCCCGGTGTGGCCCGCCTGCAGGACATTCAGGCCCTCGACTATGAGTATGTCGCATTGGCTGACTACCCGGGTCTCCCCTTCGAGGATGTCATATTTGATGTGGGAATACAGGGGAACCTCCAGATGCTCCTCGCCGGCCTTTGCCGAAGCCACGAAGTCGAGAAGGGCTTTGCGGTCATAGCTCTCCGGGAAACCCTTGCGCTCCATCAGCCCACGCTCGACCAGGACCGAGTTGGGCAGGAGGAAGCCGTCTGTTGTCACCAGGTCGACCTTCGGATGCTGGGGCCAGCGAGAGAGAAGGGCCTGGAGCACACGGGAGATCGTCGACTTGCCCACCGCAACAGAACCGGCGATGCCAATGATGAACGGAATCGGCCTCGGGGGCGTGCCGAGAAACGTGTCGGTGACGCTGGCGAGTTGATGACTGCCCTGGACCCGGAGGTTGAGCAACCTGGAGAGAGGCAGGAAGGCGCGCTGGACCATGTCGACATCGAGCGCGACGTCGATGCCTCGGAGCTTGTCGATGTCCTCCTCGTTGAGCGTCAGCGGCGTATTGGCACGAAGTTTGGCCCAGGAATCGCTGTCAAAGTCGAGGTAGCGGGTACGGGACATGATCTATAAGGCTAACGGGCGACACCCGTTGCGCTTTATGTGCGATACTCGTCTCATATGAGCGATGTCCAGTTTCCCACCGACCCGAACCAGTACCCGGAACAGAGTCAGGCGACGACGATCCTGGTGATGGGGATCCTGGGTTTGATCATCTGCGGAATCCTTGCGCCCTTTGCCTGGGTGATGGGCAACAAGGAACTCACCGCCATCGACTCCGGTCTCAGGTCGCCCGAGAATCGATCCACCGCAAATGCCGGGAGGATTCTGGGGATCATCGGGACCGTACTCCTCGGCATCGGACTGGTTGTCGGAATCATCTTCTTTCTCTTCGTATTCGTTGCAGCAGTTAGCACCAGCTAGAAACTGCGAAAGGTCCCTCTGCGACGGTCGATACTCCTGCAATGGGCAGTTTTGCCGCGTCTTTGAAGACCCTCGGTGATAGTCAGGGGCTACCGGCTGTCATTCATCTGTCCGAGGGACGTCTCAGCATCGCCGCCGGTGAAGAGTCCATCGGAGAATGGCCTCTTAATGAGATTCGTCTCGAACCGACGCCGACCGGGTACCGGATGGCTGCCGAGGGTGAGCAGATCATCCTCGAAGTCAGCGACGTTGACGCCTTTGAGACCGAACTGTCCGACAGCGGCAAGCGCAACCTGTCGATGCCCGAGATGGGCAAACTGCTGGCTCCCGTGGACAGAGGCATAGCCTTCGCGGAGAAGAAATGGGGCGCCTTGCTTCCGCCGTGGGTATTCACCCGGATCATGTTTGGGGTCGCCATCGCAGCCGTGACGCTGGTGATCATCTTCCCGGGTCTGGTATCTGGTTTTCTGCTGATCGCCGGACTACTCATCGTGATGTTCGGTGCCGTCCTCTACACCGATCCGATGCTTGCCTCAAAGTGGTTGCCGGGCCGGATGTCACCCGTGCATGTTCTGCTCTTCGGCGTTGCGATCCTCCTGGTGGGGATTCTGCTCGGAATCATCGCCAGATAGAGAACCGCCCCAGAGGATCCGCTTTCAGACCAGTTCGATTATCGCTTCTTCGGCGCCATCGCCAAGGCGGGGGCCGAGTTTGGTGATGCGGGTGTAGCCACCGGGGCGTTCGATGTAGCGGGGAGCGACCTCTTCGAACAGCTTGTGCACCGCCTCCTTGTTGGTGATGGTTTTCATCACCATGCGACGGGAGTGGAGGTCGCCCTTGCGAGCCTTTGTGATCAGTTTCTCGGCCAGCGGCCGCAGCGCCTTGGCCTTGGACTCGGTGGTGGCCACCTTCTCATGGATGAAGAGATCTGTGGCCAGGTTGGCCAACATCAACTTCTCGTGAGATGGCGACCCGCCAAGACGGGGGCCCTTGCGGGGGCGTGGCATCAGATCTCGCGGCCGCTCGGTGAGTCAGCGAGGCTCAGACCCAGCTCATCGAGCTTGGCAATCACCTCGTCGAGGCTCTTCTGGCCGAAATTGGTGATGTTCAACAGATCATCGGAGGTGCGTTCCACGAGTTCACCCACCGTCTTGACCTGGGCACGACGCAAACAGTTGCGGGGGCGCTCGGAGAGATCGAGTGCCTCGATCGGAAGATCGAGGTCCGGCGAACTCGAGATCTCGGGCTCGACATCGCCCAGCTCCAGACCCTGGCCCTCACCGATGTCGGCGAAGAGACCCATCAGCTCACCAAGGGTCTTGCCGGCCGAGGACACGGCCTCGGACGGGTCGATGGCACCGTTTGTCTCGATGTCGAGAACGAGACGATCGAAGTTGGTCATCTGGCCGACCTGGGTGTTTTCCACCTTGTAGGCGACCTTGCGGACGGGGGAGAATATCGAGTCGACTGGGATGACACCGATGACCGAGCTGGCGCCCTTGTTGCCATCTGCGGTGCGATAACCAACACCAGGGGCGACAGTCAGCTCCATCTCGAGACGTCCCGACGCGCTGAGGGTGGCAAGATGGGCGCCGGGGTTGACCACCTCGACACCGGACGGAAGCTTGAGATCCCGAGCGGTCACATCACCGGCGCCTTTGGCCGACAGGTAGAGCGTCTGCTCTTCGAGGCCGTCCAAGCGGATGACGATGCGCTTGATGTTGAGAATGATGTCCACGACATCCTCGACAATGCCTTTGATGGTCGAGAACTCATGCTCGACACCTTCGATTTGGATGGTGGTGATGGCGGCACCTGGGATGCGGGACAGAAGAGTCCGACGCATCGTGTTGCCGAGCGTGTAGCCAAAGCCCGGCTCGAGGGGCTCCACGACCACGCGGGAACGGTTGTCTGAGAGGACTTCCTCTTCAATTTGGGGACGCTGGACGATCAACAAGGGGGATTACCTCACTTCGAGTAGAGCTCGACGATCAACTGCTCGTTGATGTCTGTGTCTATCTGATCACGACGGGGATGGGCATTTACAACAATCTTGCGCTCTTCGAGATTCACCTCGAGCCAATCGGGAACCGGACGGCCTTGGGTGTCCACGGAGTGCTGAATGACGATCAGGTCGGTGCTTCGTTCCTTCACGGTGACCTCATCACCGGGCTTGACCTGATACGAGGGGATGTCGACCTTCCTGTCGTTCACCCGGAAGTGGCCATGGTTGACCAGTTGACGGGCTTGGGGCCGGGTGGCAGTGAGGCCAGAACGCCAAACGACGTTGTCGAGACGCTGTTCCAGAAGCTGGAGAAGGGCGTCACCGGTGACTCCCTGGCGACGGTCGGCTTCCTTGTAGTAGCGACGAAACTGCTTCTCCAACACACCGTACATGGTGCGCAGTTTCTGCTTCTCGCGAAGCTGAACCAGATAGTCGCTCTCTCGAATGCGGCCACGGCCGTGCTCACCCGGTGGATAGGGACGACGCTCCACGGGGCAGCGCTTCGACTGACAGAGCGGGGTGCGCGCCCGACGGCACGGTTTGTGGCGGGGGCCTGTGTAACGAGCCATCAGTGCCTCAGCCCCTTCTTCGTTTCTTGGGCCGACAGCCGTTGTGCGGCAGTGGCGTCACGTCTTTCACCCAGGTGATCTCCAAACCCATGTTCTGCAATGTGCGCACCGCGGTGTCACGACCGGACCCGGTTCCGCTGATGATCACGTCGAGTTTGCGAATGCCATGCTCACCTGCCCGGCGGGCAGCCTCCTCGGCAGCCACCTGGGCGGCGTAGGGCGTCGACTTTCGGGAGCCCTTGAAACCAACCGAGCCACCAGAGGTCCAGGCCACCGTGGCGCCATTCTGGTCGGTGATGTTGATGATCGTGTTGTTGAAACTGGCCTTGATGTGAGCCTGACCATGCGAGATGTTCTTACGCTCGCGGCGACGGACTCTTTTCTTGCCTTGCTGGGTAGTCACCCATGACTCCTAATTACTTCGTGACTTTTTTCTTGCCGGCAATCGCAACCCGACGACCCTTGCGGGTGCGGGCGTTGGTATGTGTCCTCTGACCACGGAGGGGCAGGCCGAGACGGTGGCGGATGCCCTGATAACTGCCGATTTCGATTTTTCTCTTGATGTTCTGCTGAACTTCTCGTCTCAGGTCACCTTCGACCTGATAGTTGTCCTCGATGAAATGCCGGACCTTGGCGACCTCGTCATCGGTCATCGACCGGACCCGTGTGTCGGGGTCGATGCCTGTCTCGGCGCAAATCTGCTGGCTTCGGGTCAGACCGATGCCATAGATGTAGGTCAGCGAGATCTCGAGCCGCTTGTCACGCGGAATGTCAACACCTGATATACGAGCCAATTCTCAGCCCTGCCTTTGCTTGTGACGGGGGTTGCTACAAATCACCCAGACGCGGCCACGACGCCGAATGATCCGGCACTTCTCACACATTTTCTTGGTTGAAGGTCTTACCTTCATCTCTAACTCCAAGTCTCAGACCCGCGCCCGGGGTTTGCTCTCCAAACCATCGGTACGAGCGCGCACGCCGCCAGGCCACCGCGATGCGCAACCGAACCATTTGCTGTGAGTGGTTGCGGGCGACGATGCCCTGATCGAACCTCTCTCCGTCGACAAAAAGAGCGACGAAGACCCCCGTAATGCTAGCGATGGGCCCGTGCCTCCTCAAATCCCACCGGAACGGGCTGGTCGCCGATAGTGAATACCTGCGGCCCGTCGGGCGTAATGGCCACGGTGTGCTCCCAATGAGCGGAAAGGCTCCCGTCATCGGTGCGCACAGTCCACCCATCCCCATCGACCTTGGTGTTACGTCTCCCGGCGTTGAACATCGGCTCGATGCAGAGCGCCATACCGGTTTTGAGCTTCAAACCCTTGCCGGGGGTCCCGTAGTTGGGGACCTGGGGCTCTTCGTGCATCTCCCGCCCGATCCCATGCCCCACATACTCTTCGACAACGCCGTAGCCATGGGCCTCACCAATCGCATGAACAGCCGCGCCGATGTCCCCGAGACGACCGCCCTTGCGAACCTCGCGGAGTCCAGCCCAGAGAGCGTCCTCGGTCGTATCCATCAGCCGACGAGCATCAGACGTCACCTGACCGATGCCGAAGGTGAAAGCGGCATCTCCGTGGAAACCCTCGAAGATGGCGCCGGCATCGACTGACAGAATGTCACCTTCATCGAGCTTGTAGTCCGATGGGATACCGTGGACGATCACGTCGTTTGGCGACAGACAGAGGGTCGCCGGGTAGGTCCCCTGATAGCCGAGGAACGACGCAGTGCAACCATGGTCGGCGATCACTTTGGCACCAACCTCGTCGAGGGTGACGAGGGAGACGCCAGGTCGTGCTGCCTCGCGCACCGCGGCGAGGGCCGCGGCCACTGCCGTGCCCGCTCTCGCCATCTTGGCGAACTCGCGACGGCTCTTGATCGTGATCATGCCGGTGTCACCGGAGATTCGCCGGCATCGAGGACATCGACGATGCGATCGGTGACCTCGTCGACCTCGCCCAGACCGTTCACACCCACCGTCACGCCACGGGCGTCATAGATGTCGAGGAGAGGCTGGGTCTGATCCAGATAGACCTTGAATCGATTGCGAATTGTCTCTGAGGTGTCGTCGACCCGGCCCCTGGAGAGCATTCGCTCGACAAGCTCGGTCTCGTCGACCTCGAACACGACGACCCTGTCGAGTCCGTCCTTGCCGATCAGTTCATCGAGGGATTTGACCTGAACAACCGTGCGAGGAAAGCCATCGAGGATGTAGCCACCGGACGCGTCGGGCTCGGCGATTCGCTGCGCGAGCATCGCCACCGTGATTTCGTCTGGCACGTAGTCCCCCGCCGCCATGATGGCGTCGACCTTCCTGCCGAGATCGGTGCCGATGGAGACGTGGTGACGAAACATCTCTCCAGTGGACACATGAGGAATGCCAAGACGGTCGGCGACACGCTCTGCCTGGGTCCCCTTACCGGCGCCGGGCGGACCTATGAACAGCAGCCGCATCAGGACAGAATTCCCTCGTAGTTCCTCATGGTGAGTTGGGACTCGATCTGCTTCATCGTTTCCAGCGCCACGCCGACCACGATCAGAATCGACACACCGGAGAACGAGATCTGGATGTTCCAGATGGCGCCGGCGATGGCCGGAAGTATGGCGATGGTGCCCAGGAAAATGGAGCCGGGGAGGGTGATCCGGTTGAGGATGAACGAGAGGTGCTTGGCGGTCTGACGACCAGGGCGAACGCCAGGAATGAACCCGCCTTGCCTCTGGATCATCTCGGCCTGCTGCTCGGGATCGAACTGAATCGCCGTGTAGAAGTAGGTGAAGAACACGATCAGACCGAACAGGATGGCGATGTACCACCAGGACACGCCATGCTGGCCGGCACCCAGGTTCTCGTCGATGAAGCGGAAGACCGACTGGAGCCACGCAGCCTCGAAGGGAATGGCGGTGATGATCAGAGATGGGATCAGAAGCACCGAGGTGGCGAAGATCACCGGGATGACACCTGCTGTGTTCACCTTCAGCGGGATATACGTGGACTGGCCTCCGAGGACTCGACGTCCACGCACCCGTTTGGCGAACTGGATCGGGATCCGTCTCTGTCCCTGATCGACGTAGATGATCGCCACGATCATGAAAACGAACGTCGCCATGATCACACCGAAGCGGCCGTACAGGCCGGCGGCCCCGGTCTGGCTCCAAACCTGACCGAAGATGAAGGGGAACTGGCTGAGAATCGACACGAAGATGATCAGAGACATCCCGTTGCCCACACCTCGCTGGGTTATCAGCTCACCGAGCCACATCACCATGGCAGTACCCGCGGTCATCGTCAGCACGATCAGGACAACCCGCCCGGGGGTGTAGTTCGGAATCAGGTCGATGCCGTTGGTGAACCGACCCGAATGGAAGAGGAACGTGAACCCGGTCGACTGGATGAGAGCCAGGATCACGGTCATGTACCGCGTCCACTGGGTGATCACCTTGCGACCCGACTCTCCTTCCTCCTGGAGGGTCTTCAGCTTGGGGATCACAACAGTGAGCAACTGCATGATGATCGACGCGGTGATGTAGGGAATGATCCCCAGGGCGAACACCGAGAACTGTTCCAGGGCGCCGCCGGAGAACAGATTGAGCAAACCGTAGATTCCGCCTGCCTGCTGCTGAGTTTGGAACAGCCGAACCGCGTCCAGGTCGATGCCGGGCACCGGAATCGTGGCGCCGAGACGGTAGACACCGAACATCGCGAGCGTGAAGAGGATCTTCGCCCGCAGGTCCGGGATCTTGAACATGTTGCGATAGATGGAAAGCATGTGGTTCTACTTGGTACTAGGTAGTCGTTGCTAAAAGTCCGAGATCAGGAAATGACCTCTACGGAGCCGCCGGCCCTTTCGATCTTCACTTTCGCCGCCGCGCTGAAGGCATGCGCTTTCACGGTCAACGCCCTGTCGAGGTCACCCTCGGCGAGAACCTTGACCCGGCCCTTGTGACGGATCAGACCACGCTCACGGAGCGACTCCGGTGTGATCTCGTCACCTTTGTCGAAGACCTCGAATGCCGAGAGGTTCACAATGGCGAATTCCTCTTTGTTCGGGTTCTTGAAGCCCCTCAGCTTGGGGAGACGCACCGCCAGCGGGGTCTGCCCGCCCTCGAAACCGGGACGCAGCGAGTTGCGGGCCTTGAGACCCTTGGTGCCACGACCGGCCGTCTTGCCTCGACGACCACCCTCACCACGCCCGACACGGATCTTCTTCTTCTTGGATCCGGGGGCAGGGGAGAGATGATGCAGTTTCAGTTGGTTCTTCTCTTCGCTCATTTAGCTCTCCTTGGGAGGATCGCCGGCCTTGGTAGGCTCGCCGACTTCGACTTCGACTTCGACGAGATGCCGGACCCTGTCGACCATGCCCCGGACACTGGGGGAATCGACCTGGGTAACGGTGTGGTTGATCTTTCGAAGACCGAGTCCCTCGACGGTGGCCCGAGTCTTTGGCTTCTCGCCGATCGTCGACCTCTTCAATGTGATCTTCACGGTCTTCGGTTTTGCCTTGGCCATTTCCTACCTCAGCTCCCTTTCTGAGAATCCGTGGCCTGAGCCCGCATCGACTCGGTCGAGTTGTAAGCGGCCAGCAGGCCAGGAGGAACAAAGTCCTCGGCTTTCCTGCCTCTTGCTCTGGCTACCTCGTCGGGACGACGTTGGGCCATGAGACCGGCAAACGCAGCGCGGGCGACGTTGAGGTGGGTTGGTGAGCCGAGAGACTTCGCAAGTGCATCCTTGACACCTGCTGCCTCGAGGATCTGACGGACCGCGCCACCGGCGATGACACCGGTACCGGGAGCCGCCGGCTTGATGAGTACCCGGGACGCGCCGTGACGACCAACGACCTCATGAATGATCGTCTGACCGGCCATCGGAACCATGGTCATCCCGCGACGCGCCTGCTCAATGCCCTTTTGGATCGCTACCGGCACTTCCTTGGCCTTGCCATAACCAACACCGACCTTGCCTTTGCCATCACCGACCACCACGAGCGCCGTGAAGCTGAAGCGACGGCCACCCTTGACGACCTTTGCCACGCGGTTGATCTGGATTACGCGTTCGTCGTATTGGCTCTGCTCCGAGCCTGGACGGTGTTGACGTGCCATTAGAACTCCAGTCCTTCCTCGCGGGCTGCATCGGCGAGGGCTTTGATTTTTCCGTGATACTTGAATCCGCCCCGGTCGAAAACGACCGTCGAGACACCGGCATCCTGGGCGCGGCTCGCCACGAGGCTGCCTACCTTGGTCGCAGTGCCGATGTTCAACGAATCAGACCGGATGTCGGTCTCCTGCGAAGATGCAGCAGCCAGTGTACGGCCATCGCCGTCGTCTATCACCTGGGCGTAGATGTAACGGTTGCTTCGGTAAACCACCAACCGGGGACGCGCCGCGGTGCCCCGTACGCGCTTGCGCACACGGGAATGACGACGAGAGCGAGCATCCTGTCGGGAACCCCTCATGCCTTACCTGCCTTTCCAGCCTTGCGGCGAACGTATTCGCCGACGTACCGGATCCCTTTGCCCTTGTAGGGCTCGGGTGGACGGACCTTGCGAATGTTGGCGGCCGCCTGGCCGACCTTTTCCTTGTCGATGCCTGAGATGTTGATTCTGGTTGGCTCCGGCACTTCGAAGGTCACACCCTCCGGGGCCTGAACCAGGACCGAGTGGCTGAACCCCACCTGGAGCTCGACATCGCTGCCCTTGAGAATTGCTCGATAGCCGACACCCTGGATCTCCAACTCCTTGGTGAAGCCATCGGTTACCCCGACGACCATGTTGTTGAGCAGTGCACGGCTCAAGCCGTGGAGGGCCTTTGACTGTCTGGTGTCATCGGGTCGGGTCACTGTCATCTCGCCATCACCCATCTCGAAAGACACCCGCTCGTGGAAGACGCGTGTCAGCTCCCCCTTGGAGCCCGTGACGGTCACGTTGCTGCCGTCGATTGCGACATCGACTCCTGACGGCACCGTCACCGGCATCTTTCCGATCCTGCTCATGTCACCAAACCTCACAAAGGATCTCGCCGCCCAGATGACGACGCCGCGCCTCCCGGTCAGGGAGAAGCCCCTGACTTGTCGAGACGACGGCCACTCCAATGCCACCCTGAACACGAGGCAACTCACGGGAGCCTCGGTAAACACGGTGACCCGGTCTCGAGATGCGCTTGATCCCCTCGATGACGGGTTGCCGGCGTTCGCCATAACGAAGCACCAGCTCCAACTCACGGTGATGGCCATCCTCTGACACTTCGTAGCGATCGATGAAACCCTCATCAACGAGGATCTGCGAGATACGCACCTTTACGTTGGACGACGGCATCGAGACACGCTCGTGGCCCACGGCAACGGCGTTGCGGATGCGGGTGAGCATGTCCGCAATTGGGTCAGTAACAACTGTCACCAGGACGCCTTTCTCACACCGGGAAGCTCACCACGGGAGGCCAACTCGCGCACGCAGATTCGGCACATGCCGAATCTGCGTATGTAGGCACGGGCACGACCACAACGATTGCAGCGGTTGTAACCCCTGACCTTGAACTTCGGCTCTCTCTTGGCCTTGGCGATCATCGATTTCTTAGCCATTCACATCCTCCTCAAACTTCTGCCTGGACCTTGCGGAACGGAAAACCGAAGGCATCGAGCAGGGCCTTGCCTTGCTCGTCGTTCTCCGCCGTGGTGACGATCGTGATATTCAGACCGCGGGTTGTCGTCACACTGTCAAAATCGATCTCGGGAAAAATCAGCTGTTCCGAAGCACCAACGCTGTAGTTGCCACGTCCGTCGAATGCCTTGGGGTTGAGCCCCCGGAAGTCACGCACTCTGGGGATGGCGATGGACAACAGCCGATCGAAGAATTCCCACATGTTCACGCCGCGCAAGGTCACCGAAACGCCGATCGGCATGCCCTCTCGGAGCTTGAAGTTGGCGATGGACTTGCGGGCCTTGTTCACACGGGGCTTCTGGCCGGTGATGAGACTCAACTCGTCGATGGCCTCACCGATCGCCTTCTTGTCGCCGACAGCCTCGCCAAGACCCATATTGAGGACGATCTTGTGGAGCGTCGGTATCTGCATCACGTTGTCGAGACCGAGTTCGTCCTTCAGTTGGGCAGCGATCTCTGCTTCGTATTTGACCTTGAGGCGAGGAATGTCGCTCACAACTCACCTCCACACTTCACGCAAACACGGTGCTTCGAACCGTCCTCGTCGAACTGATGGCCGATCCGGGTGGGACCACAATCGTCGCAAATGATCATCACATTGGAAACATCGATCGGCATGTCCTTGTCGATGATTCCGCCCTGCATCGTCGCGCCTGACGGCTTGGTGTGACGTTTGGCGGTGTTGACACCTTCGACCTGAATCTTTGCTCTGTCTCGATAGACCTTGCTGATCTTCGACTCTTTGCCGGCGTCCTTGCCGGAAATGACCATCACCTTGTCGCCTGTCCTGAGTCTCACTACAGAACCTCGGGGGCTAGGGAGATGATCCGCATGAAGCGGTGGTCACGCAGTTCTCGAGCAACGGGGCCGAAGATGCGAGTTCCGATGGGCTGTCTGTTGTCATCGATGATCACGCAGGCGTTGTCGTCGAAGCGGATGTAGGTGCCGTCGGTGCGTCGCGACGCCTTCCTGGTGCGCACCACAACGGCCCTGACAACTTCGCCCTTCTTGACGGACCCGCCAGGGCTGGCGTCTTTGACTGCGCCCACGATGACGTCTCCGACTCCTGCGTAGCGACGGGACGAGCCACCGAGCACACGGATGCAAAGCACCTCGCGGGCACCGGTGTTGTCCGCGACCTTGATACGGGACTCCTGTTGAATCATCGGGCGCGCTCCACGATCTCGGTGAGACGCCACCGCTTCTGCTTGGAGATGGGACGTGTCTCCACGATCTGGACCGTGTCGCCGACATGAGCGTCGTTGGTCTCGTCGTGAACGTGGAACTTCGTGCTGTGACGGACGACCTTGTCGTATCTGGGGTGCGCAGTCAGGTTGGGCACTTCGACGGTGATCGTCTTGTCACGGCTATCCGAGACAACGACGCCGACCCGCACCTTCCGACGATTGCGCGTTTCGTTCTCAGCCATCAGGCAATCTCCTTACGGGTTTCAGACGGTTCGCCGGCTGGAACCCGCGCCGCCAGCTCACGCTCTCGCATCACGGTGAGGATGCGGGCAATGTCTGTCTTCACCACCCGAATCCGGGCGGTGTTGTCGAGCTGGTTGGTGGCCACCTGAAAGCGGAGGTTGAACTTCTCCTCCTTCGCCTCGGTGAGGGCATCTACCAGCTCTTCGGTAGTGAGTTCACGGATTTCTGCGGTGGTCATGTGTCCTCCCTGCTCACGAATCTGGTCCTGATCGGGAGTTTGTGACTCGCCTTGCGCATGGCCTCACGGGCCATTTCCTCGGACACACCAGCCAACTCGAACATGACGCGGCCCGGCTTGACGACTGCCACCCAGAACTCCGGATTTCCCTTCCCCGAGCCCATACGGGTCTCAGCGGGCTTCTGAGTCACCGGCTTGTCGGGGAAGATGGTGATCCAAACCTTCCCGCCACGCTTGACCGCGCGGGTTATGGCAACGCGGCTTGCCTCGATCTGACGGGAGGTGATCCACGCCGGCTCCAGGGCCTGGAGTCCATACTCGCCGAAGTTGACCTGGGTGCCGCCTTTGGCGACGCCGGACATCCGCCCCCGGTGCATCGTGCGATGCTTGGTTCTCTTGGGCATCAACATAACCCGCTACTCCTCTTCGCCCTTGGGGGTCCCCTGCTGTGCGGGGGGCGCGGAAGGTGTCTTGTCCCCCTTCTCTGCGGGGGAACCGGCCGACGGAGCGCCGGCCGAGGGGGTGGCCACGGTCTGCTCGTCCTGGGCGCTCTCGTACTGCACCTTGGCCTCGGCGGCCGTCGGGCGTCGCCCACCTCCGGCCTCGATCAGCTTCCGGCCACCGGTCTCCTTGCCAGCAGACTCGACGGGGCGTTTGCCTCCACCGGCTTCGATGAGACGCTGCTTGCCTGATCCGGCTCCTGCCGCCTGTTCGGCGCGAGACTTGAGACTCTTCTGGGTTCGGCGGACGGGACCGCCGGTCGCCAGGTCCGCCTCTGCGATGATGCGATCGCCTGAGACGCCGGCCCGATCGAGCACCTCACCCCGGTAGACCCACACCTTGATGCCAATGGCACCAACCGTGGTTCGTGCCGTAGCTGTTCCGTAGTCGATGTCGGCGCGCAGGGTGTGAAGCGGCACACGGCCCTCCCGATACCACTCACGACGACCCATGTCCGAGCCGCCAAGACGACCCTTGGACTCGACACGGACACCTTCGGCGCCAGCCTTGAGGGCAGAAGCAACTGCACGCTTCATGGCCCGCCGGAAGGCAATCCTGTTCTCGATCTGGTCAGCAATGCCCCTGGCAAGAAGGGCAGCGTCTAGATCCGGGTCTTTCACCTCGTTGATGTTCAGCTTTATCCGACGATCGGTGATCTTCTCGAGACCGTTGCGAAGACGCTCGGCCTCGGAGCCCTTGCGGCCGATGACGACACCGGGGCGGGCGGTGTGAATGTCGACGATGAGACGATCACGGGTACGTTCGATGTCGATTCGCGAAACGGCCCCACGCTTCAACTCCCCACGGAGGTAGTCGCGAATCTTCCAATCCTCGTTTACAAAGTCTGCATACTCCTTATCGGAGAACCACTTCGACTTCCAATCGGTCGCCACACCGAGACGGAACGAATAGGGGTGTACTTTCTGGCCCATCAGCTCACCTCCTCCTCATTCGTGTCCGAGAGCACGATCGTGATGTGACTCGTGCGTTTGTTGATCCGGCTGGCGCGGCCGCGTGCGCGAGGGCGATAACGCTTCAAAGTGGGGCCCTCGTCTGCAAATGCCTCGGCGACCACCAGTTCCTCGGGATCCAGGGCGTGGTTGTGCTCGGCATTGGCGACAGCCGACTTCAAGGTCTTGGCGATGGGACCCGAAGCGGCTCGTGGAGTGAGTCGAAGCACGTGCTCGGCCTCCTCCACGGGAAGACCACGAACCAGGTCGAGCATCCGGCGCACCTTGTAGGGCGACTGGCGGACAAAACGGGCTTGGGCTTTGACCTTCATCGTCTTGATGCCGCCTTGTCTGCGTGACCGCGGAAGGTGCGGGTGGGGGCGAACTCTCCGAGCTTGTGGCCAACCATCGACTCGGTCACGTACACGGGCACGTGCTTGCGACCGTCGTGGACGGCAAGTGTGTGCCCGACCATCTCCGGGATGATCGTGGAGCGTCGCGACCAGGTTCTGATCACGCGCTTCTGGCCCGTTCGGTTGAGCTCATCGACCTTGTTGGCGAGGTGCTCGTCGACGAAGGGGCCCTTTTTGAGTGAGCGGGCCATTAGACATTCCTTCCTGCGGCTAGGCCGAGCGTGTCGGCGAGCCAGTGGCTTTGTTCGGCAAGGATGGACAACGAAGGCGCAGCAGGCAGCTGCGTCGAGGCGGACGACGCAGTCGGCGAAGTCACTGGCCGGCGAGATGCCGGTCTGGGCACAGGGAGGGATGTCATCTGCGTCCTTTCTTCGTGCGACGTCGCACGATGTACTTGTTGGAAGCTTTCTTCTTGCTGCGTGTGCGGACCTCCGGCTTGCCCCAGGGACTCACCGGGTGACGACCACCGGAGGACTTACCCTCACCACCGCCGAGCGGGTGGTCGACGGGGTTCATCGCAACACCACGAGTCTGGGGGCGAACACCCTTCCAGCGGTTGCGACCTGCCTTGCCGATCTTGATCAGCTCGGCCTCGGTGTTGCCCACCTGACCGACCGTGGCACGGCTGTCGAGTGGCACCTGACGCATCTCACCGGAGGGGAGACGCAACAATGCGAGGGGGCCCTCCTTGGACATCAACTGAACCGCTGCACCGGCTGATCGAGCCAGCTTGGCCCCCCCACCGGGACGCATCTCGATGGCATGCACCGTCGTTCCGGCCGGAATGTTCCGAAGGGGCAGGGCGTTGCCTGGCCGGATATCGGCCCTGGAGCCTGACATCAGCCCGTCATCTACCTTCACCCCGAGAGGAGCGAGGATGTAGCGCTTCTCACCGTCCGCGTAGTTGAGAAGGGCGATGCGAGCGTTGCGGTTGGGGTCATACTCAATCGAGGCAACCCGCGCCGGGATCCCATCCTTGTCACGCTTGAAGTCGATGACGCGATAGCGCTGTTTGTGGCCACCGCCTCGATGACGTGAGGTCACCCGGCCATATGTGTTGCGACCACCGGTCTTGGACTTCTTGGCAATGAGAGACTTCTCGGGCTTGTCGGTTGTGATCTCGGCGAAGTCCGAAACCGTTTGGAACCGGCGACCCGGTGATGTTGGCTTGCGTTTCTTTACGGCCATCTCAGACTCCAAACAGATCTATCGAATCGCCTTCGGCGATCTTGACGATGGCGCGCTTGACGTCCTTGCGTTTGCCGAACGTGTAGCCACTGCGCTTGCGCTTGCCTTTGCGGTTCATGGTGTTGACCCGGAGGACGGTCACTTCGAAGACTTCTTCGATGGCGTCCCGGATCTCCTCTTTGTTGGAGCGGGGGTCCACCTCGAAGGTGTAGATGTTCTCGTTCTCGATGAGGTCGTAGGACTTCTCCGAAACGACCGGGGCAAGTATGAGGTCATGGGGTGCCTTCATCAGCCCTCACCCCCCTCGGACTCGACTTTGACGGAGTCAAAGTCGCTACCTCCTCCGGAGGAGGAGGCGGAGTCATCCTCAACATCGATCACAAAGTCGGACTCGCTGACTTCGTATGAGCTGTTTCGGCCAACAGAACCCACCGTGTGCGAGGTGAACACCACCTGGTCCGACCAGAGAACGTCGTAGGGCGTGAGATGACCGGGATCTACCAGCCGCACCTCGGGAAGGTTGCGGAACGATTTGCCGGCGACACCGTCGAGTTGGGTGAGAACGAACAGTGTCTTGCCTCCGGCGTCTATCGCATCGAGAAGGCCAACTGCCTGCTTTGTCTTTGGACCGTCCCAGTCGATGGACTCGACGACTTTGACGCACCCTTCCGAGGCGCGAGCCGAGAGAGCGCTGTACAGAGCGAGACGCTTCATCTTCTTGGGTGTGCGCTGGCTGTAGTCGCGCGGCTTGGGGCCATGAGCGACACCTCCGCCAACCCATTGCGGGGAGCGAATCGAGCCATGCCGGGCACGACCGAGCCCCTTCTGCCTCCAGGGCTTGCGTCCACCACCACGAACCTCGCCACGGGTCTTCGTATTGGCGTTGCCCGAACGCGCCGCGGCCAATTGCGCGGTCACCACCTGGTGAAGGACGTCCAGGTTGGGCTCTATGCCGAACACAGCGGGATCCAAACCGATGTCCCCGCTCGCGGCGCCATCTGACTTGAAGAGCGGAGCTTTCACATCAGCCACGAGTCTTCACCGCCTCTCTGACAAGAACGATCGAGCCTTTGGGCCCGGGGACCGATCCACCGAGAAGCAGCAAACCGCGCTCCTCATCGACACCGACGACTTCGAGGCTGAGTGTCGTGACCTTCTCTCCCCCCATACGACCGGCCATGCGCATTCCCTTGAAAACACGGGCCGGAGTGGCGCAGGCGCCAATCGAGCCAGGGGCACGGTGGCTCTTGTGGTTTCCATGAGAAGCCGGCTGACCCTTGAAGTTGTGACGCTTCATGACACCGGAAAACCCCTTGCCCTTGGAAACACCGGAGACGTCGGCTCTGGTGCCGGGCTGAAACACTTCATCGACCTTGATTTCCTGGCCGACCTGATAGTCGCCAGGGTCTTCAACCTTGATCTCGACGAGATGCGTGGCGGGGGCAACCCCGGCCTTGGCGTAGTGACCGGCTTCGGGCTTGTTGGCCTTGCCGGACTTCATCTCGCCAAAGGAGATCTGGATGGCGTTGTAGCCGTCCCTCTCCATGGTCTTGATCTGGACCACGTGGACAGGACCGGCCTTGACGACGGTCACCGGGATGGCCCGGGCCTCATCGTCAAAGATCTGGGTCATGCCCAGTTTCTGTCCGAGGATCGCGTTCACAGCTTTATCTCCACTTCCACGCCCGCAGGCAGTTCGAGACGCATCAACGAGTCGACCGTCTTCGGGGTCGGTTCCAGGATGTCGATCAGACGCTTGTGAATCCTCATCTCGAAGTGCTCACGCGAGTCCTTGTGGACGTGGGGCCCGCGCACGACGCAATAACGATGGATCTCGGTCGGAAGAGGAATCGGACCCTTGATGGTGGCCTCGGTGCGCAACACCGTCTCGGTGATCTTCTTCGCGGACTCGTCCACAACGTTGTGGTCGTAGGCTTTGAGCCTGATGCGGATCTTCTGCTGGTCGCTCATTTGGTGATTTTGGTGACTCGTCCGGCGCCGACGGTCCGTCCGCCTTCGCGTATGGCAAACCGGAGGCCTTCGTCCATGGCTATGGGGACGATCAGTTCCACCGACATTTCAGTGTTATCGCCGGGCATCACCATCTGAGTGCCCTCAGGAAGAATCACCGACCCGGTCACATCCGTAGTCCGAAAATAGAACTGAGGGCGGTAACCGGGAAAGAACGGGTTATGACGACCACCCTCCTCCTTGGTCAACACATACACCTGAGCATCAAACCCGGTATGAGGAGTAATCGACCCCGGCTTGGCAAGGACTTGACCCCGTTCCACCTCATCCTTACCCACACCCCGTAACAACACTCCAACGTTGTCGCCGGCAACCCCAGAATCCAAAAGCTTGCGGAACATTTCAATACCAGTAGCCACCGTCTTGCGAGTAGGACGAATCCCGACAATCTCCACGTCCTCATTCACCAACAGCGTCCCCTGCTCAATCCTCCCGGTGACCACCGTGCCTCTCCCGGTAATCGAAAACACGTCCTCAATGCTCATCAGGAACGGTTTCTCGGTGTCCCGGTCAGGAGTAGGAATATAAGAATCAACCGCATCCATCAACTCAACAATCTGATCCTCCGAAGCCGAATCGCCCTCCAACGCTTTCAACGCCGAACCCCGTATCACCGGAACATCATCCCCAGGAAACTCATACTCAGTCAACAAGTCACGAACTTCGAGTTCCACAAGGTCGAGGAGCTCCTCATCATCAACCATGTCCACCTTGTTCAAAAACACCACAATCGAAGGAACCCCAACCTGGCGGGCCAACAACACATGCTCACGAGTCTGGGGCATCGGACCATCAGCACCAGACACCACCAGGATCGCACCATCCACCTGAGCAGCACCCGTAATCATGTTCTTGATGTAATCAGCATGACCCGGCATATCCACATGGGCATAATGACGGTTCGCCGTCTCATACTCCACATGAGAAATCGAAATAGTGATACCCCGCTCCCGCTCCTCAGGAGCCTTATCAATATCCCCAAACTCCATAAACTCGTTATCCCCACCAACACGAGCCACCAACACCTTGGTAATCGCAGCAGTCAACGTCGTCTTCCCATGATCAATATGACCCATAGTCCCAACATTCACATGCGGCTTCGTCCGCTCAAACTTCGCCTTACCCATAACGGCTCCTCAATCTCTTTCCTAGTCGTCCGTCTCTGACATCAGGATTCACCACGACGATGCGCCACGATCTCCTCGGCGATCGACTGCGGCACATCCTGATATGAATTGAATTGCATCGAGTAGGTGGCCCGTCCCTGTGTCTTGGAACGCAGGTCGGTGGCGTATCCGAACATCTCCGACATGGGGACCTGGGCGTTGATGACCTGGCTGTTGCTGCGCTGGGCCATCCCCTCGACCTTGCCGCGCCGGCCGTTGAGATCGCCGATGACGTCACCCATGTACTCCTCGGGGGTCGTCACCTCGACGTCCATCACCGGCTCGAGCAGCTTGACGCCGGCCCTGCGGGCGGCATCTTGAAGAGCCATTGATCCGGCGATCTTGAAGGCCATCTCCGACGAGTCGACATCGTGCGACGAACCATCGGTGAGGATGGCGCGGACGTCGACCAGTGGGTAACCGGCGAGGATTCCCTGATCGAGGGCGCCTTCGATCCCGGCGTCAACCGACGGAATGAACTCGCGGGGGATGGAGCCACCCTTGATCCTGTCGATGAACTCGTAGCCGCCACCGGGGCCGGTGGGCTCCAGGCTGATAACCACATGGGCGTACTGGCCCCTGCCACCACTCTGCTTGACGTGTCTGTAGCGAACCTTCTCGATGCCCTTGCGGATTGTCTCCCGATAGGCGACCTGTGGTTTGCCGACGGTGGCGTCGACCCTGAACTCGCGAAGAAGGCGATCCACCAACACCTCGAGGTGGAGCTCTCCCATGCCCGAGATGATCGTCTGGCCGGTCTCTTCGTCGGATCGGACCAGGAAGGTGGGGTCCTCCTCCGAGAGGCGGTGGAGGGACGATGAGAGTTTCTCCTCGTCTGACCGCGTCTTCGGCTCGATGGCCACCGAGATCACCGGCGCCGGGAACTCCATCGACTCGAGTTGGATCGGAGAGCTCACAGCCGAGAGAGTGTCTCCCGTGGTAGTCCCCTTGAAACCGATTCCGGCGACGATGTCACCGGCAAACACATCCTCGATGTCCTCGCGGCTGTTGGCATGCATCCGCAGGATCCGGCCGACGCGCTCCTTCTTGCCCGTCGTGGTGTTGAGGATGGTGTCACCCTTGCCCATGTGACCGGAGTAGACGCGGAAGTAGGTGAGCTTGCCGACGTGAGGGTCGGTCATGATCTTGAAAGCGAGTGCGCTGAACGGCTCGGCGTCATTGAGTTGGCGCACCATCTCCACCTCTTCATCCCTCGGCTTGAAACCGACGATGGCGGGTAGATCGGACGGGCTGGGGAGGTAGGCAACTATGGCATCGAGAAGAAGCTGGACGCCCTTGTTCTTGAAGGCTGATCCGCAGAAGACCGGTGTGAAGGCGCCGGCAAGAGTCCCCACGCGTACGCCGGCTTGAATCTCCTTGGAGGTGAGATCGCCGTTCTCGAGATATGCCTCGAGAAGCTCCTCGGAGGTCTCTGCGACAGTCTCGATCAACTGCCCTCGATACTCGGAGGCCTTTTCCTCCATGTCGGCGGGGATGTCGATGGTATCCCAATGCTTGCCGTCATCGCCCTTCCAGATGTGGGCCTTCATCTCCACGAGGTCGATGAGGCCGACGAAATCGGCCTCTGCTCCGATGGGTAGCTGCATGACGAGAGGCTTGCCGTCGAGGCGCTCCACGATCGAATCGACGTCGAAGTAGAAGTCCGCACCCGTGCGGTCGAGCTTGTTGATGAAACAGATTCGGGGGACCTCATAGCGGTCGGCCTGGCGCCATACGGTCTCGGACTGTGGCTCGACGCCGGCGACACCATCAAACACGGCGACGGCGCCGTCGAGAACCCGGAGGGAACGCTCTACCTCCACGGTGAAATCGACGTGACCGGGAGTGTCGATGATGTTGATCCAGTGGTCGTGCCAGATACAGGTGGTGGCAGCGGAGGTGATCGTTATGCCACGCTCTTGCTCCTGTTCCATCCAGTCCATGGTTGCGGAGCCCTCATGGACCTCACCGATCTTGTAGTTACGGCCGGTGTAATAGAGGATGCGCTCGGTCAGGGTGGTCTTGCCCGCGTCGATATGGGCCATGATCCCGATGTTTCGGGTCCGGCTCAGGGGCACCTGACGCAGGTGATGTAGCGCGTTTTCGTTGCTCAACTTCTCAATTACTCCGGCTCGTTATTCGGTTGTGAACGTCCCTCGTCCGGTGGTTCGGGTCTCGGAGTTTTTCGAGTCCCCGCCTTCCTGGAACGTTCGGGTAAGTCTTCAAATTGTCAGGCTGAGTCTCGCTCGCGACCGCTAGGTCGCAACCTGCTCACTTCGTGAGCAGGTTGCGAGACTCACCAGCGGTAGTGGGCGAAAGCCTTGTTGGATTCCGCCATCTTGTGGACGTCTTCTTTGCGTTTGACAGCTGCTCCGGTGTTGTTGGAGGCGTCGAGGATCTCGTTAGCAAGACGATGAGACATCTGCGGCTCCCTGCGCTTGCGGGCGAAGGTAACGAGCCAACGAATTGCCAAAGTGTTCGAACGGCGGGAAGAGACCTCTATCGGAACCTGATAGGAGCTTCCACCGACACGGCGCGATCGAACTTCGACCGCCGGCCTGATGTTGTCGACCGCACGTTTGAGAACGATGGTCGGGTCCTGGCTGGTGCGCTGCTCCACAGTCTCCAATGCGTCGTAGACGATGGAGCGAGCCAGGTCTTTCTTCCCCTTCAGCAGGACCTTGTTGATGACCTGGGCGACGAGCATGCTGCGGAACACCGGGTCCGGTTCTACCTTGCGTTTCTGGGCTGGTGCTCTGCGCATCAGTGCCCTTTCTTGGTGCCGTAGAGGCTGCGGGACTTCTTGCGGTCGGCGACACCGGAAGCATCGAGAGTGCCGCGGATCACCTTGTAACGAACGCCTGGAAGATCACGAACACGCCCTCCACGAACAAGCACGATGCTGTGCTCCTGGAGGTTGTGACCCTCCCCGGGTATGTAAGCGGTGATCTCAACGCCCGATGACAGACGGACGCGACAGACTTTCCGGAGCGCCGAGTTGGGCTTCTTCGGAGTGACGGTGTAGACGCGGGTGCAGACGCCACGACGTTGCGGGGCGCCACCAAGACCTGCCGTCTTCGCCTTCTTCTGTTTTGGCTTCCTGCCCTCGCGGACAAGCTGCTCAATTGTTGGCATTCTTCCTCCGCGCGAGGAACCGCGTGGGGACACACCCCAGACACCGTTCTCGCTGTGAAACCTTGCGTACCGGGTGCTGAGAGCACCCGGCTCGTTCCGTGTGACCCTCGCCAGAGGAGCCGGGGAACGATGACAGATTCTATGTATCCGTCGTCGCGCGTACCAAATCGACCGGATCAACCGGTCGCACACCGAACGGTAACACCTTCACGATTTAGACGCCAAACCTTCGTTTTGTGAAGATTCGCGCGGCCATAACCCGCGAAAATCTTCACAAAACGGTATCGATGGGAGGTTCGGTCTACTCCTCTTCGGGTTCCGAGGACGAGTTGCCGAGCGAGGCCAGCCATTCGGCCGGGTCGTCGGGGAGACCCTCGTCTTCGGACGGAGGACCGCCACCTTCACCAAGAAGACCAAGACTGGCGACCGTGGTGGCGCCAGGCAAGGACGGTTGAAGCACCTGATACTGGGCGGCACCGGTGCCGGCCGGAATCAGCTGACCGATGATGACGTTCTCCTTGAGACCGCTCATGAAGTCGGAGCGGCTTTGGATGGCCGCGTCGGTGAGCACACGGGTGGTCTCTTGGAACGAAGCGGCCGACAGCCATGAGTCGGTGGCCAGGGAAGCCTTGGTGATTCCCATCAGCTCGGGACGACCTTCCGCGGGGCGCTTGTCATCGCTGACCAGCTCCTTGTTGGTGTCCCGGAACTTCTGGTCATCGACCAGTGCAGCCGGCAGGAAGTCGGACTCGTTGGGAGCAACCACCCGCACTCTGCGGAGCATCTGACGCACGATCATCTCTATGTGCTTGTCGTGAATCTCCACGCCCTGGGACTTGTAGACCTCCTGGACCTGATCGACCAGATACTGCTGGGTAGCCCGGACGCCGCGGATCTCGAGGACCTCTTTGGGGTCGAGGGGTCCCTCGGTGAGTTGCTCTCCCGCCTCGACGTCCAAGCTTTCGGTGAAGCGAAGCTTGGCGAAGCGTGAAACCGGGTAAACGACCTCGTCATCGCCGGCCGTCACCACTATGCGACGGCCCTCTTCGTCGTTGAAAAATCGGGCCTCGCCGGTCAGTTCGGACATCACGGCCTTGCCCTTGGGGGCGCGAGCCTCAAACAGCTCCACCACCCGGGGGAGACCGTGGGTGATGTCAGCACCGGCTACTCCACCGGTGTGGAATGTGCGCATGGTGAGCTGGGTGCCCGGCTCACCGATCGACTGGGCAGCCATTATTCCAATAGCCTCTCCGAGCTCCACGATCTTGCCGGTGGCCAGCGACAGTCCGTAACACGCCTGGCAGACACCGCCACGAGTGTCGCAGGTCAACGGGGAACGGACCCGCACCGTTTCGACGTCGGCATCTCCAACGGCGTGCAGCTCCTTGGTGCCGATGATCGTGCCGGCGCGGAGCTTCTTGTTGTCCTCCGTGGCGACGAGAGTACGGCCTACTTTGAGATCGTCCGCGAGGGCGCGTCCGTAGATACGGGAGCGGAGATTGCGAATCTTCTCGCCACGGTCGTCGATCACGCTGATCACGATTCCGCGGTCGGTCTCACAATCCTCTTCCAGGATGATCATCTCCTGGGAGACATCCACGAGACGGCGAGTCAGATAACCCGAGTCGGCGGTTCGAAGAGCCGTGTCGGCCAAACCCTTCCGAGCACCGTGGGTCGAGATGAAGTATTCGAGAACCGATAGGCCTTCACGGAAGTTCGAGATGATCGGCCGGGGGATGATGTCACCCTTGGGGTTGGCAACAAGACCACGCATGCCTGCGATCTGACGGACCTGCATCATGTTTCCACGGGCCCCGGACCCAACCATCATGTCCAGCGAGTTGAACTTCTCGGACTTGAGACCCAACTTCATGGCCTCGGTCACCTTCTCGGTGGCCTCGGTCCAGATCTCGATGAGCTCCTGACGACGCTCGTCGTCAGTGACCACGCCCTTGGCGAAGAGGTTCTGCACCTTCTGGGCCTTGTCCTCGAAACCTTCGAGAATCTCGGCCTTGTTGCCCGGCGTCCGGACATCGTCGAGGGCGATCGTCAAACCGGCCTTGGTCGAGTAGCTGAAGCCGAGCTCCTTGATCAGGTCGAGCGTGTTGGCCACCGCCGAACGTGGATAACGCTCGATGATGACTTCGATGAGAAGCTTGATGTCGCTCTTGATCACGACCGAATCGATGAAGGGGAAGCCCTCCGGCAGGGCCTCATTGAGAAGAACCCGACCGAGAGTTGTCTCGGCCACCGAACTGGCATCGAAGGGCTCATCGTTCAGCAGCCCGCCGAGCGTTTGCTTCAAGTCTTTGTGCATAGCCAGCTCACCTGCCAGCGCCCCGAGACGAATCTTGATCGGGGCATGCAACGACAGCTCGCCGATCTCGTAAGCCATGAAGGCCTCATCCAGGTCCGAGAAATGACGACCAGCTCCCATTCCGTCCTCGACGAACTCAGAGAGGTAGTAGATGCCGATGACCATGTCCTGGGACGGAGTGACGATCGGCCGTCCGGAGGCGGGCGAAAGCACGTTGTTGCTCGAAAGCATCAGCACCCTGGCCTCGGCCTGAGCCTCCGCCGACAGCGGGAGATGAACGGCCATCTGGTCGCCATCGAAGTCGGCGTTGAAGGCCTCGCACACCAGCGGGTGGATCTGAATCGCCTTGCCCTCGATCAGTACCGGCTCAAATGCCTGGATGCCGAGACGATGCAATGTCGGAGCACGATTGAGAAACACCGGGTGCTCCTGAATCACGTCAGAGAGAACGTCCCACACCTGGGGACGGTGACGCTCCACCATTCGCTTGGCAGCCTTGATGTTCTGTGCGAGGTCGAGATCGACCAGTCGCTTCATCACAAAAGGCTTGAACAACTCGAGGGCCATGATCTTGGGCAGCCCACACTGGTGCAGCTTGAGGTCGGGGCCGACAACGATGACCGAACGGCCCGAATAGTCGACGCGTTTCCCAAGAAGGTTCTGGCGGAAGCGACCCTGCTTGCCCTTGAGCATGTCGGACAGCGACTTGAGAGCACGATTGCCCGGACCGGTCACGGCACGACCGCGGCGGCCATTGTCGAACAAGGCGTCGACGGCCTCTTGAAGCATGCGCTTCTCGTTGTTGACGATGATCTCGGGAGCACCGAGGTCAAGCAATCTCTTGAGACGGTTGTTCCGGTTGATCACCCTGCGGTACAGGTCGTTGAGGTCGGAGGTGGCGAAACGGCCACCGTCGAGCTGGACCATCGGGCGAAGATCGGGTGGGATGACAGGGACGGTCTCGAGGATCATGTCCTCGGGACGGTTCTGGCCCTCCCAGAAAGGCTTGACGACCTTCATGCGCTGGGTGGCGCGCTGGCGTCGCTGCTGCGATCCCCCGTTGAGGTCGGTGTCGAGACGCTCCATCTCCGCGTCGAGGTCGAGATTGAGAAGCAACGACTTCACCGCCTCCGCGCCCATTCCGCCCTCAAAATAATCGGCGTAGCGGAAATAGATCTCACGCCACAGTTGCTCGGACTCGACGAGCTGTTTCGGACCGAACTTGCGGAATGTGTCAAACGCTTCCTCGATCAACTCGATTTCCCGGTCGGACCGCTCCTGGCGTTCCTTGATCTCCTTGTCGACTTCCTTGCGGCGGGCGTTGATCTCTTGAGTTTTGGCACCGCCTTCCTCCATGCGCTCCAACTCGTCTTCGAGGGCCTCGAGACGAACCTCGTGCCATTCCTCGAATTCCGCCTTGACGACCTCGATCTCCTCACTCATCGTGTCTTCGAGTTCGGCTAGGTCTTTCTGGCGCCTCTCGTCATCGACCGAGGTGATGATGTAGCTGGCGAAGTAGATGACCTTCTCCATCTCCTTGGGCGACATGTCGAGCAGGTAGCCGAGACGGCTGGGAACGCCCTTGAAGAACCAGATGTGGGTGACGGGTGCGGCCAACTCGATGTGGCCCATCCGCTCACGACGAACCTTGGAGCGGGTTACCTCGACACCACAGCGCTCACAGATGATCCCCTTGTATCGGATCCTCTTGTACTTGCCGCAGTAACACTCCCAGTCCCTCTGGGGACCGAATATGCGCTCGTCGAACAGACCTTCCTTCTCCGGGCGAAGGGTTCGATAGTTGATCGTCTCCGGCTTCTTCACCTCTCCATAGGACCAGGAGCGAATCTGGTCGCTGGAAGCGAGGCCGATCTTCAGTTCATCAAATAGTTGCTGTGCCATAAACTCGTAGAACTCCTAGTCGGAATCCGGACGCTCCGGGCGGCTGAGGTCGATGCCGAGAGTCTCGACCGACCTGTATGTCTCCTCTTCGAGCTCCTTGAGCTCGACTTCCTCACCGGCCGAGAGCATCTCGACGTTGAGGCAGAGACTCTGCATCTCCTTGATCAGGACCCGGAAAGACTCCGGGATTCCCGGTTCGGGGATGTTGTCTCCTTTGACGATTGCCTCGTAGACCTTGACCCGGCCCTGGACGTCATCGGACTTGATCGTCAGGAGCTCCTGGAGGGCGTATGCGGCCCCGTAAGCCTCGAGGGCCCAGACCTCCATCTCACCAAACCGCTGACCTCCGAACTGAGCCTTTCCTCCAAGAGGCTGCTGGGTGATCATGCTGTATGGGCCGGTCGACCGGGCATGGATCTTCTCATCGACAAGGTGGACCAGCTTGAGCACGTAGATGTACCCGACTGTGATCTGGGTGTCGAAAGGATCGCCGGATCTGCCGTCATAGAGAGTGGCCTTGCCGTCGTCACCCATAAGACGGTCGCCGTCACGGTTGGGGTGGGCACTGGCGATCACCTGCATGATCTCGTCTTCCCTGGCACCGTCAAACACCGGTGTCGCCGTGTTGGTCCAAGGCTTCACGCCGCCCGAAGCCGGTGACTCGCCCTTGAACGGCTCCCAGCCCTGGGCAGCAGCCCAGCCGAGATGCGTTTCCAGGATCTGACCCAGGTTCATCCGGGAGGGAACACCGAGAGGGGACAGGATGATGTCCACGGGTGTTCCGTCCTCGAGAAAAGGCATCTCCTCCTCAGGAAGAATCTTGGAGATGACACCCTTGTTGCCGTGACGCCCTGCGAGCTTGTCTCCTTCTGAGATCTTGCGCTGGGTGGCCACATAGACCCGAACCAGTTCGTTGACGCCTGGTGGCAGTTCGTACCCGTCGGCTCGTTTGAAGACCTTGACATCGATGACCTTGCCCTGCTCGCCATGGGGCACCTTGAGTGAGGTGTCACGGACCTCACGGGCCTTCTCGCCAAAGATGGCGCGGAGAAGACGTTCCTCCGGGGTCAGTTCTGTCTCACCCTTGGGGGTCACCTTGCCAACCAGATAATCACCCGGACCGACTTCGGCGCCGACGCGGATAATGCCCGACTCATCGAGGTTGGCGAGGACTTCCTCGGGGACATTGGGGATGTCCCTCGTGATCTCCTCGGCGCCCAGCTTGGTGTCCCGAGCGTCGAGCTCGTGCTCCTCGATGTGAATCGAGGTCAGGACGTCATCTTTGACAAGACGCTGGCTGATGATGATGGCGTCCTCGAAGTTGAGGCCCTGCCATGGCATGAAGGCGACCAGGAGGTTGCGACCCAGTGCGAGTTCGCCGCGCTCGGTCGACGGACCGTCGGCGAGGACATCACCTACCTTGACCTTGTCGCCCTCCCGCACAATGGTCTTGTGGTTCATGCATGTGCCCTGGTTCGATCGGTAGAACTTGTTGAGGGCAAAAGTGTGCTTCTGGTTGTTGGACTTCGCTTTGACAACGATCTCGTCACCGCTGATTTCGACAACCTCGCCGGCGACCGTCGACACAACCATGTCACCAGAATCCAGGGCCGCTCGTCGTTCGACGCCTGTTCCGACCAGCGGTGCCTCGGCTGTGAGCAGGGGCACGGCCTGACGCTGCATGTTCGAGCCCATGAGGGCACGGTTGGCGTCATCGTGCTCGAGGAAGGGAATCAGAGAAGTGGAGACGGAGACAATCTGCTTTGGCGAGACGTCCATGTAGTCGACGTTCTTCGCCTCGACATACTCGACCTCTCCGCCGGCAATACGCACCAGGACGCGCTTGTTGACAAAAGCACCAGTGTCTTTGAGGGGCGCGTTCGCCTGTGCGATGACAAAACGCTCTTCCTCGGTGGCTGTCAGATAATGGACCTTCTTGCTGACCTTTCCGGCCTCCACCTTGCGATAAGGGGTCTCGATGAATCCAAAGTCGTTTACCCGTGCGTATGAGGCCAGGGAGCCGATCAGGCCGATGTTGGGGCCTTCCGGCGTTTCGATGGGGCACATCCGGCCGTAGTGAGAAGGGTGGACGTCTCGTACCTCAAAGCCGGCACGCTCACGGGAAAGACCACCCGGGCCAAGCGCCGATAGACGCCGACGGTGGGTGAGCCCGGCGAGCGGATTGGGCTGGTCCATGAACTGGCTCAGCTGGCTGGTGCCGAAGAACTCTTTGATCGATGCGGTAACAGGGCGAATGTTGATCAGGCTCTGAGGCGTGATCGCATCCGGATCCTGAGTAGTCATCCGCTCACGGACGACCCGCTCCAGCCGGGTGAGACCGACCCGGACCTGATTCTGGACCAGTTCGCCGACCGTGCGGATACGGCGATTGCCGAAGTGGTCGATGTCGTCGGTGTTGATCTGCACTTCGTTGCGCTTGTGCGTCTCCATCGTTGCCTCGCCGGCGTGGAGAGCAACGAGGTAGCGGATGGCATCGATGATGTCGTCGTCACGCAACAACTGAAGACCTTCGGCGCGGTAGTCCTTTGGCGCCTTCTCATTGAACTTCTGACTCATCTTGTATCGACCGACCCGTGTGAGGTCGTAGCGCTTCGGATTGCGGAACAGAGTCTGAATCAGACCACGCGCCGACTCGACGGTTGTCGGCTCCCCGGGACGCAGCTTGCGATACAAGTCGAGAAGCGCCTCGTCCTTGTCAGCCGCCGTGTCCTTCTCGATGGTGTTCTTGATCGACTCGGAGTGACCGAAGATCTCGAGGATCTCCTCGTCGGTCTCTGCGATTCCCAGGGCTTTGAGGAACGCGGAAACGTACTGGCGTCGTTTGCGGTCGACGCGGACGCCGATGGTGTCCTTCTTGTCCGTGTCGAACTCGAGCCACGCACCACGACCGGGTATGACCTTCCCCGAGTAGATCATCTTGTCAGACGTCTTGTCCTTCGCGACGTCGAAGTAGATGCCGGGAGACCGCACAAGTTGGGAGACGATGACCCGCTCGGTGCCGTTGATGATGAACACACCCTTGTCGGTCATGATCGGGAAGTCGCCAAGGAACACCTGCTGCTCTTTGATCTCTCCGGTGCCCCGATTCATGAATCGAGCCGTGACGAACAAGGGTCGCGCGTAATTCGCGTCGCGCTCCTTGGCCTCTTCGAGACTCATCACCGGCTCGTTGAAGCGGTGGTTTGTCAGTTCGAGCGCGAGCGATCCGGTGAAATCTTCGATGGGGCTGATCTCTTCAAAGATCTCACGAAGCCCTTCGTCGAGGAACCACTGAAATGATTCGTGCTGTACGGCAATCAGATCGGGTAGGGGTAGTACTTCGGGGATTTTCCCGAATGAGAAGCGGTCAGCCACGCGCGAAGCCAATAGGTGCCTCCTTGAGGTGGTGAAATTGGGAGTGACGCAAGAAAGAACATGCTAACAGACGCGTGAGCATGTCCCCAATTGAGTCTTAAACTGTCGAACTTGCCCCGGAGACCATAGCCGATGACGATCGCCACATTGACAATTCGGTCCCCGAAGGACTGATCTACATCCTATCGCAAACCCGTAAAACGAGTCAAGGGCTCTCCTCTTGTCCCTCTCGTGAGTGGGACCGTCGGTCAACGAGGGAGGAAATCTTCAGGCGGCAGCCGCCGACGCCAGCATATCGGTGTCGACGATGCGAATGCTCCGGTATCCGGTCTCGACGGCACCCTGATCGCGGAGTCTCCCCAGCGCCTCGTTGACAGACTGTCTGCTGACTCCAAGGAGTGCGGCGATCGTGGCCTGGGAGAGATTCACTTCCGCCCGTGTCTCCCCTTCCTCCATCAGCAGATCGGCAACCTGGCCGAGAACGGTCTTGCGCATCAGTCTGATCACTCTTCTCTGAGTTCCTTCGAGCTGACGCAGTCCGGCGACGAGCCACCGCAAACAAACCGCCGGGTGACGCGCCAACTCCGGCAGCAGACGAGTGCGATCAAATCGGAACGCTCGAACCGGTCCGACGGCTCTCGCCGATGAGATGTAGGGGGTGTCGCCAAACATCGCAATGTCGCCGAGCACCGAGCCCGGACCCACTCGGGAGACGACGCGTTTGGATGGGCCCTCTCCTCGATAGATCTCGATCTCTCCCTTCTCAATGAGATAGGCGGCATCTGCCAGAGCGTTCTCCTTGAACAGGTGGGTGCCGGGGTATTTGGTGACGATCTCGCCCACATTGCGCAGCAGGTCGACGTCGGCAGGCGAAAGAGGTGCGTAGTCGGGCCGTCCGAACGATCGGGCCAGCCAATCGAGATGTTGCTGGTCGGCCTGTCGTTTCACGCCCCGTTCAACAGACGGGACGCCGACATTCTTCCAAATGATCAGCGAAACCGACTGGCTCAATTATCATCTGCGCTACGTGGCCAGGCACAAGGCTCCGCATCATCTCTGGCTGTGGGGAGCCTCTGCTGCTGCCCTTATCTTCATCACGGCCGCTCTGGCGTGGGCGAACCACCTCTCGACGGAGGGCTCAACCGTCGCCGGAAATGTGCATTTTGCCGGCGTAGATCTCTCTGGCGCGTCGATCGGCGAGGCCGCCGAGGTTGTCGACTCGAGGGCCGAGGAGTTGCTCGGAACACCGATCAGCCTTGTTACCGGCGGCGAGGATCTGGTGGCTACCGCAGAGGAGCTCGGGTTCTCCTACGACAGTTCATCCGTCCTCGACAAAGCCACAGCTGCCCGGCACGTGGGTAGCCCTCTCGACGTCTTTCTCGACTGGTCTGCTTCATTCTTCACAACTATTGAGATAGCCGACGTCATTGTCTTTGACCCGGGCGTTGCCAGAGAACATCTGACGGCAGCACCCGAGATGGTTCTCACTGCTCCCGTCGAGCCTGTCCTCACCATGGATGGGGCCAACCACCTCTACGTCGTCTCCGGCGTGAACGGTCACTCGATTGATATCGATGATCTGATGACAAAGATCGGCGACATCGACCTGACGCATAGGCCGCGGACCATTGAGGCGAGGCAGATGGCGGTACTCCCGGCCGTCGCCAACTCGGAAGCCGAGGCCACCAGTGAGCGGCTCAACGGTTTGACGAAAGGCGGCATGGAGCTTTTTGTCGGATCAGCCCACAAGACTCTGACCGCCGCCGCGCTGCGACGACACATACGGGTTCAAGCCAACGGTGGCCAGTATCGGGTTGAGTTCGACGTGGCCGGGCTCGAGACCGAGCTGGAGGCTGCGTTCGACGAGCCGGTCGGCCGACTGGTGGCTCCGACTATGGACATCGTCGATGGCGATGTGGTCATTGTCGACACCGGCGATCCGCCTCTGATTTGCTGTGATCCTTCATCCGTCCGCCGAGCAGCCGAGGAGATCCTGGCGGGCGGGATAGGCCCCTGGCGGCTCGAACCCCGGCCGAGTGACGACCCCGAGTTGGTCGCCAGGTCTGACGGCTCACTGATAGTCGACAAGGTGGGTGAGTTCACCACACCGCACTCATGCTGTCAGTCCAGGGTGACCAACATCCAATTGATGGCAGACATCGTCCGTGGCATCTATCTGTTTCCCGGCCAATCGGTGTCATTGAACGAATACGTGGGCCAGCGGACGAGAGCCAAGGGTTTCGTCGCCGGCGGCGCCATCCGCAACGGGAGGCTCGGCAATGAAGTCGGGGGCGGTGTCTCCCAGTTCGCCACCACGATCTTCAATGCAGCGTACTTCGCTGGACTCGACTTCGACACCTACCGCAGTCACTCGATCTACTTCTCACGCTATCCCTACGGGAGGGAGGCCACGATCTCCAACCCGGCGCCCGACCTCATCCTCAACAACACAACCGAATACCCGGTTCTGATCTGGACGTCGTATACAGATCGGTCGATCACCGTCACGATGTACTCCACCAAAAACGTGGAGGTCGTGGAACTCGGCCAGCGGGTCTCCCGTCGCAGCAGGTGCACCCATGTGGAGACGGATCGTCAGCGGATCTATCTGGATGGAACGGTTGTCGTCGACACATTCGAGGCAAACTACCGCCCGGGGGAAGGCCTCGACTGCGGCGGAAACCTGATATCGACGGGTACCTGACAGGAGCGGAATGAGCTCGGCGACAGCCTGTTGGCCAGGACATGGCAGAACGGATCACCGGTGTGTTCGAAGGTGGAGGTGTCAAGGGCATAGCCCTGGCAGGCGCCGCTGCCGCTGCCTTGGACGAGGGGTACAAGTTCGATCAGGCGGTCGGAACCTCGGCGGGGGCGATGGTTGCCTCTCTCGTCTCGGCCGGGTTTGGCCCCGGTGAGCTGCGTCAGGCAGTCACCGAGATAGATTGGCCGGGTCTCACCGCCAAGAGCGCGCTACGCAAGAACGTCTCGATGATCTTCCGTCTCGGGTTCCACTCCGGATCCAAACTCGAAGCCGTCCTTCGCCGGCTTCTCAGGTCAAAGGGAGTCCGGGGATTCGGCGACCTTCCCGACGGCTCTCTCATGGTCGTCGCCACCGATCTGAACCATGGTCGCGGGATCGTCCTGCCGAACGATCTGCCAGGTCTGGGTCACGATCCCAGGGCTTTTTCGGTTGCTCGGGCAGTCCTGATGTCGTCCTCGGTGCCATTCGTATTCGAACCGGTGCGTCTGAGCGATCGTGTCACCGGAGAGGAGCTCATGATGGCGGACGGGGCGATCACCGCGCGCTTTCCGGCCCAGTTGGTTCCGAGAAATCCGGCTTCTGTTGGATTCAGACTGCGTCCGCCGCCAGATCACCATCCTCACCACGAGATCAAGGGCCCGGTCTCGCTCGCCACGGCCGTAATTGGGGCAGGGATCTCGGCACGAGAGGATCTGCCGCCAATGTGCGGTCCTCTCGATCGGGTCGTTGAGGTAGTGGTCGATCACGATTCACTCGACTTCGATGTCTCCCCGAGCCTCGCCGCCGAGTTGTTCGACATCGGTTACGAGGCTGCACTGCAGCAACTCAGCCACGGCCTCCCGCCAATAGTCGAGCGTGCGGGCTCCGCGCCAGCCTGACCATTGCCAGCACACCAAGCGCTGGACCAACGGCGAGTACCGGGAATGCCCACCGCCAGCTCACGCTTTCGGCGATAGCCGGGACCCAACGAATCGTGACAAGTGTGAGAAGAAAGCCCACCGCCGTCTGAAGTGTCAGGGCGGTCCCCCGCACAGCGTCCTCGGCAGTCTCGGTGACCATTGTGGAGAACTGGGCCGAGTCGGCGATAACCGTCAGACCCCACACCAGCATGACGGGCACAACCACCCACGGGGCCATCCCAAACACGACCGGGGTCAATGCGGCGCAGGTGCCCGACACCGCCATAGCCCCCCCGGCGACCCGGGTGCGCCCCAGTCGATCGGCCAAGGATCCCGCCCACCACGAACCGAGCCCACCGATCCCGATAACGGCGAAGGTGATCAGCGGGATCGAGCCGTAGCTCCTTCCCGACGCGGCCGCCGAAGCTGCGAGAAAGGCTGCCGTCCATGTCCACATCGCGTACAACTCCCACATATGACCGAGATACCCGTACGTAGACAGCCGCACTCCCCCGTTGCGCACCACGATGCCCAGTTGCTGCCACCGAAACCTCTGGGCCGGGATCTCATATGGGCCATCCCCGACCCGGGTCATCATCGCCGCAGCTATGAGTGTGAAAGCTGAAGCGGCAATCACCACTCCCTGCCACTCGAGACCAAGCCCTCGTACAAGATGCGGGGAGGCCGAGCCCAGGGTCAGGGCGCCCACCAGCACGCCCAAGGCCATTCCGCGCCCGGTCTTGAACCAGCCGGACATCACTTTGAGTCCAGCCGGATAGACGCCGGCGAGAAAGACACCCGTCAAGAAACGCAGCCCCAATGTGAAAGTGACTGTCGACTCGCTCATGAACAGCAAGCCGAGGTTGGCAATGGCACCGCCTAGGGCGCTGACCAGGAAGAGACGTCGGCTGGGAACCACGTCAGCAAGGTTGAAAAGGGCGGAGAGCAGAGCGCCAACAACAAAGCCCAACTGAACGGCAAGGGTCAGCCCGGCCTCCTGGCCTGTGCTGAGACTCCACAAGTCGCGAAGCTGTGGGGCCACAGCCGAGGCGGAGAACCAGAGGCTGAGTGCGAAGAGTTGGCCGACTGCAATGGTGGCCAAGGCCCGGCGCTGTGAGGAGATGACAGCCGGGGTGGACTCGGTCACAAACCGATCACCGACAGGAAACTGGGGGTGAGTGCCTCTGATTCCAGCACCGGATTGTCTCCAAAGCCGAGGGCCTGAAAGATCAACACTCCTATCACAAAGAGGACAGCGGCGATGATCATGCCCATGAGCCAGGCCGGCATCTGTCGTTTGTGATTAGCCATGTCAGGGCCCATTGTTGCTCAAACTGCGACGAAACACGGTCAGCCCTCCCATACCTTGGCATCGGGCCAGAAGGTTCTGGTGTCCCGCTCGAAGGCGGTGAACCCTGGCAGCACATCGAGGATCTCACCGTCGAGGGGGCCGGACAGCGCCCTTCCGTTTGATGGGTCCCAGACAGAACCCGTCTCCATATCCACCAAATCGTCACCGGAGACAGAAAGGGTGAGGATCTCATCACCGACCCGTCGATGAAAGACCTTCCAGCGGTCTGGAGCAGTCGGATCGAGAACCACCGATATGGGCACACCGGCGATCACATCGTTGGCCGGCCCGTACTCAGACAGAGCCGCCACCGGATAGACACCGGCCTCGTCGCCGAAGTCAGCCACGATCGTCATCGACGCGAGCCTGAATCTTGACCCTTGGCCCGGAGCGTCGAGCGCAACGGTCGAGGGATGGTCTTCCTTCCAGGTGTCCCAGGATGTGAGTTGCGCCGCCATCAACTCGAGACGGTCACCAGTGCGGGGCCCCATTACGGCCTCACCCAGCGGCTGGCTCCAGACGCTTCCGGTGTCGTGATCCCACCATGTCATGGCGTTCCCCAGGAGTGCCCCCTGGTTGCCCAGCACGAGTACCTCTCCATTCAGTTCTCGGCGATGGACCATCGCCGTCGCGCACAGTGGTCACCAGCTGACGAGGATGGGCGTACCGCCGATCCAATCGATGACCATCTCCCGTCTATTGAGAAAACTGACCGGATAGGCCTTGGCCTCGCCATCCAATTCGACACCTATGACCAGAACGTCGTCAGGCCACTCTGTCTCGGGCGCCGTCCGGAAGGTGGGGTTGTAGATCGGGAGGATGACGTCACGGGGGAGCAGCTGACGAAAGCCGTCTGGAACCGGCTCACCGGCCGCGACCGGATCGTAAACACCCTCGGGGAGCTCGACCGGACCGGTGTCGACCTGGAATGTGCCTGCGGGTGATCCCACCCACCAGAAGGCAGCCAGCGCGAACATGGCGAGACCGACCAGCCCGTAGAGAAACTTCACGTATAACGGAACGCAAACGCCTGGCCAACTGTTCCGACCAGTCGGGTCTTGGTCATTCGGATTCAGACGCGAGAAAGTCCCGACCCACATGCCTGGCTGAGTCGGAACTCTCTGCTGTGCGGAGGAGGGTCTAGTGCCCCGAACTAGCTCTCGATCTTGGGCGCTGTACCAGTCCTGATGGCAACCTTGCGTGCCTTGGCGGCCTCGTTCACCGGAATCGACAAAGTCAGAATCCCGCCGTCGTATGCAGCTTCGACGCGGTCGCCGTCAAGCCCATCGCCCAGGAAGAAACTTCGAGTAAACGAGCCGGTGGGACGACCCCGGACGATGTCGGTGCGATAACTCATGGCCGAAAGACGGACGGAAATACCATCTACCCTTTGAGCGGATGGCAAAACGAGTTCGGACGACAATCGGTTGGCGGGAATGGGTGCAGATGCCCGAATTCGGCGTATCCGAGATAAAGGCCAAGGTCGATACCGGAGCGGACAATTCGTCTCTGCACGCTTTCAACATCGAGCGGTTCGAGCGAAAAGAGGTCTCCCTTGTGAGTTTCGAGATCCATCCGAGGCAGAGGAACCACACTCCCGCGATCATCTGTGAAGCCGAGGTCGTCATGGAGCGAAAGGTGCGCAACCCGGGTGGCAGGACGCAGTTGCGGCCTGTGATTCGCACTCGACTCAATATTGCAGGCCAGGAATTCGAGACCCTCATCAACCTGACGACACGAGACGAGATGACCTTCCGCATGTTGCTGGGACGACGGAGCGTCAGAAACGAGTTTCTTGTCGACCCGGGACGTAGCTATCTCGGCGGACGTCCTGTGAGGCTGGGCCAAATATGAAGATCGCCATCCTCTCTCGAAGCTCCGGCCTTTACTCCACCGCTCGTCTGAAGCAAGCCGCGCTGAATCGAGGACACGAGGTCGTCGTGGTCGATTATCTCCGCTGCTACGTAGACATCACTGCTCGACGGCCCAAGGTCCTGTTTCGCGGTGAAGAAGTGCAACCGCATGCAGTCATTCCGAGAATCGGAGCCTCCTATACCTTTTATGGGGCCGCCATCGTCCGTCAGTTCGAAATGGCAGACGTATTCACCGTCAGCAGTTCTGACGGGATCAGCCGATCCAGGGACAAGCTTCGCTCGATGCAGATCCTCTCTCGTGCTGGTGTCGGTCTTCCGACAACCAGCTTTGCCCACGACAGCCAGGACATCATCGGGATCCTGGACGTGGTCGGCGGTCCTCCGGTCGTGATCAAGTTGCTCGAGGGCACCCAGGGTGTGGGAGTGGTGTTGGCCGAGACAAGACAGGCCGCGGAGTCGGTGATCAGTGCCTTCCGTCAACTGGACGCCAACTTCCTGGTCCAGCAGTACATCGGCGAGGCCGGTGGCTCCGACCTCAGGGCACTTGTAGTGGGCGGCCAGGTGGTGGCTTCGATGAAACGACAGAGCCCGCCCGGCGAATTTCGCTCCAACCTCCATCGGGGCGGCACTGCCGAGCAGGTCACCCTCTCGGCAAGTGAGAGGTCCACCGCATTGAGAGCGGCCAAAGCCATGGGTCTCGATGTGGCCGGAGTGGACCTCATTCAGTCCAACGATGGGCCGATGGTGCTCGAGGTGAACTCGTCTCCGGGGCTGGAGGGAATCGAGAGCGCCAGCAATGTCGACATCGCCAAGATCATCATCGAACACATCGAGAGCAACGTCGGTGCCTGACAGCAAACGAAACGAAGCCATCACTGTTGGTGATGTGACGGTGCGACCTGGGCGCCGGGGCCGAATCCAGCTCCCCTTCGCCAAGGTTGCCACCGGATCGGACGAGACCCTCCCGGTGGCCGTAATCAACGGCCGCTCGTCGGGCCCCCATGTCTGGCTCTCGGCAGCGATTCACGGGGACGAGCTGAACGGGACCGAGATCGTCAGAAGGGTGATGCGCCGGCTTGACTCCAAAACCCTCCGTGGCGCCGTCATTGCGGTACCAATCGTCAACACCCTCGGAGTCATGATCGAATCCCGATATCTGCCCGACCGGCGCGATCTGAACAGGGCATTCCCCGGGTCGAGCCGTGGCTCCACTGCATCGCGATTGGCGCATCTGTTCATGGAGCAAATCGTCGCCCAGACCTCGGTGGGCATCGACCTGCACACAGGAAGCAACCATCGCATCAACCTTCCCCAGATCCGGGGCAACATCGACGACGCCGGCACCTTGAAACTCGCCAGGGCCTTCGGAGCGCCATTCACGATCCATGCCAGGGCGCGCGACGGTTCCCTGCGCCAGGCCGCCCTGGAGTTGGGGGCAACCGTCCTGGTCTACGAGGCAGGCCAGGCGCACCGGTTCGACCTCGAGGCAATCGAGACCGGAACGGACGGTGTCCTGAGGGCTCTCAAATCGATGGGAATGCTCGATGCCCGCCTGCCTCGGGCCAAGACGACCCGGCTCATCCGACGCACACGATGGGTCAGAGCGCGTCGCGGTGGGCTTGCCGAAATCAATGTGAAGCTGGGTCAGTATGTGGAGAAGGGTGAGCTCGTGGCCTCGATCTCCGACGCTTTCGGGTCGAGACCCACAAAGGTCAAGGCCACAGAAACGGGGTGGATCATCGCCAAGACACAGCGACCGCTGGTCCACTCAGGGGACGCCATCGCTCACATCGCTCGGGAAACCGGGCCGGACAAAGATGAGCCGGCGGAGAGAAGGCGCTAGTGGCCAGACCGCTAGGAGGCCTTTCTGATCTCCTCCAGCCAGCGGCGTCTGATCATTCTGCGTTCCTTGGACGTGGCACCACCCCAGATTCCCTCGGTCTGGTTGGACTCGATAGCCCAACTGAGACACTGGTCGGACACCGGGCAGGTGGCACATACCGCCTTGGCCTTGGCAACTCCCAGCAGATCTTCCTTGGTTGGGAAGAACGAAACCTGGTAGGTCACGTCGATACACGCCGCTGCTTCTCTCCACGGGGTAACTGTCAGGTCGATCATTTCAACTCAATCATGAATGAGATCAGGTAAACGCAGAGTCAAGGCGTTTCGTTCCCACTCGTTTCTCTTTGTCCCTCCTTCGAGGAGGGACAGATGATCAACTCAGACCGGGGGAGCAAAGTCGGCGCCGGCCTCGAACCTTCCCAACTCGGCACGGGCCACCGAACGACGATGCACCTCGTCGGGACCATCGGCGATCTGTAGCCAACGGCCCAGGGAATAGAACTCCGCCAGTGGGAAATCCTCGGTGAAGCCTGCCGCACCGAACAACTGGATAGCCCTGTCAGCCACCGAGGTCAGCAACTCGGGAGCCACCACTTTGATCGCGGCAATCTCGGTTCGGGCGGCCTTGACCCCGAGGTTGTCGATCATCCAGGCGGTCTTCAGCACAAGAAGCCTCGCCTGCTCGATGTTGATCCTGGCGTCGGCGATCCATTCCCGGACGACTCCCTGATCGGAGAGTGGCCTTCCGAAAGCCGTTCTGGCCTTCGACCTCTGGATCATCAGGTCGAGACAGCGTTCCGAGGCGCCGATCGCCCGCATGCAGTGATGAATCCTCCCCGGTCCTAGCCGGGCCTGGGCGATGGCGAAACCGCCTCCCTCCTCACCGAGGAGATTGGACGCAGGCACCCTCACCTCATCGAATCGAATCTGAGGGTGGCCACCACGGTCCTGATAGCCGAAGACAGAAGGCTCCTTCTCGATATTCACCCCTTTAGCGTCGAGAGGGACGATCACCATCGACTGCATCCGATGACGTTCGGCGTCGGGATCGGTGACTCCCATGACTATGGATAGCTTGCATCGATCCGACGCTGCGCCAGAACTGAACCACTTGCGGCCCGAGATCACATACTCGTCGCCGGTCGGCTCGATCCGGGTGCGTATGTTGGTGGCATCCGAACTGGCCACATCCGGCTCGGTCATCGAGAAACACGACCTGATCTCACCCTCCAACAAGGGGTGCAGCCACTCCTCCTTCTGCTGGGGAGTGCCGAACATGTGGAGAATCTCCATGTTGCCGGTGTCGGGCGCCGAGCAGTTGAGCGCCTCGGGTGCGATGTGAGGGCTCCGACCGGTTATCTCCGCCAGTGGGGCGTACTCGAGTACCGACAGACCGCCACCAAGCTCGTCATCGGAGAGAAAGAGGTTCCATAGGCCACGACCTCGGGCTTCGCCCTTGAGATCTTCGACAATCAAAGGGTGTTGATGGGGGTCCCCGGAAGCGGCCATCTGCTCCGTGTAGACCCCTTCGGCCGGGTAGACGTGCGACTCCATGAACTCGAGTAGCCGACCGCGCAGATCCTCGACCTTCTGGGTGTATGCGAAGTCCATCGACCGAGACGATAGTTGATCCTCGACTCGGGCCAACTAGTGCTCTGTGTCCTCCGACTCCACGTCGATCGGCTCTCCCCACTCCACCGGATCCTCGATCGGCTCATAGGAGAGATCAGGAATCGACGTTGCGGGGCGACTCGGTCTTCCCGTGCTCAACTCCGCGAGAAGCATCCATCCTGCCAACACGGCAATGAAGATCCGGCTCGTATTGATCGCCCATGCAAGCGCAACACCTGCGGTGACAGTGAAGATAATCCGGGCGATCCTCTCGGCTCTAGTTGGCGCGAACTTGTCCAACAGCGCCTGGAGCAGATGGCCTCCGTCGAGGGGACGGATCGGCACCCAGTTGATCAACCCCCAGAACACGTTGATGAAGATCAGGTTGTTGATCACAAAGAGGGTCATCCCCGAATACGGGCCGAACTGGGAGGCGACCAGCCACACGAGTCCCCCGAAGACGACACCCACCGCCGATCCGGAGGCTGCCACCAGCGCTCGACGCCCCGGTCCGAGTTCGCTTGCCGGGATGGACCATCGTGTGAGACCACCGACACCGTTGAGCTCGATCTCGACCGTTGCCCCCATGCTTCTGGCGGTGAGGGCATGGCCAAGCTCGTGAATGAGGATCGACACGAAGACGATGCCCACCCAGGCCACCACCGACATCGGGTCGCTACGCCCCACCAGGGCGAGTACCGCTGCGATCAGGAGGAACGAGCCTCTGATGGTGACCGGAATTCGGAACAGTGGAAAGGAGAGCAAGGGACCATATTGCCTCAAACCCGGATTCAGGCCGAAACACCGGCTGTACGATCCCCGCCATGCACGATGATCTCAGGGCGGCCGTTGCCGCCGATATGCCCCGTCTCAAAGAGCTCCTGTTCGATCTTGTCCGTCTCGAGTCGGTGAGCGCCGACGGATTCGACCCGGCGAACGTTCGCAGTGCCGGCGAGACGATCGTCGGCCTCCTCGATGCGGCCGGCTTCGACAACGCGCAACTGCTCGACTCCTCGAATGGCCACCCGGCGGTGTTCGCAGAGAAGCCGGCGCCTGAGGGTGCCCCGACGATTCTTCTCTATGCCCACTACGACGTTCAGCCCCCGGGACCGATCGAGGACTGGACCAGCGGTCCATTCGAGCCGTTCGAGAAGGACGGACGCATCTACGGACGGGGCGCCAGCGACGACAAGTCGGGCGTCGTCATGCACATGGGAGCCGTGGCCGCATACGGCGACGAGATTCCCGTCGGTGTTCAGATCCTGTTCGAGGGTGAGGAGGAAGCAGGATCCGAGGGTCTTCCCGAGATCCTCGAGAAGTACTCCGACCTTCTCAACCCCGACATCATCGTCATTGGCGACGGGGGTAACTGGGCTGTCGGTGTCCCTGCATTTCTGACCCGGTTGCGTGGCCTCGCCGCAGTGACATTCGAGCTTCGCACTCTCCACGCCCCCGTGCATTCCGGTCAGTCCGGAGGCGTCGTGCCTGATGCCCTTATCGCTCTTTCCCGTCTCCTCTCGACCCTGCACGATGACAGAGGCAGAGTCGTCATCGAAGGTCTCCTCAGCGAGGAGTTCGATGCCCCGATTGACATCTCGGAGGAACAGGCGCGGAGAGAATCGCAGGCCATCGATGGTCTGGAGTTGATCGGCGAGGGATCCATACCATCGCGACTCTGGTCACGACCGGCAATTTCGGTTCTTGCTATCGACGCTCCGCCCGTTGCAGAGGCGATCAACCAACTCGTTCCTGTGGCAAGGGCGAAGGTGAGCATGAGGATCCCGCCAGGCCAGGAGGCCCAAGTGGCTCTTCAGGCGCTGAAGGACCATCTGACCGCCAATGTGCCATGGGGAGCAAAGATCGACTTCCTGTCCGTCGAGGGCGGCGACGCCACGACCATTGGCACCGACAACCGGGCGGTAACGGCCTGGAGCGAAGCCTTCAGAGAGGCGTACGGCACCGATCCAGTGGCTGTCGGCGCCGGTGGCTCGATCCCCTTCATCGCTCTGTTCGGCGACCTCTACCCGGATGCTCCGATCATTGTCATTGGCTGTGGGGATCCGACCAGTTCGATCCACGCGCCCAACGAGAGTCAGGACATCGGGGACCTGGAGAAGGCCACACTTTCGGAGGCAATCGCCTTCAGACTGTTGGCCGGCTAGGGCTAGGCCCGGCCGTGGCCGCTGAAGCCGAGTTGTCGCCACGCCTCGAAGACAACCACGGCAGCCGAGTTGGACAGATTGAGGGAGCGAACCTCGGGCACCATCGGCAACCGGAGGCGTCGTGTGAGCCATGGGAGATCTTGAACCTCGTCGGGCAGACCCACTGACTCGGGACCAAATACGAAGGCATCACTTTCCTGGTATTCGACGTCGCTATAGATCGTCTCGGCGTCGACGGTGAATGCGAACACACGCGACGGAGCGGTCTCTGCCCTCCAAGCGTCCAGGTCGGCGTGAACAGACACAGAGGCCTTATCCCGGTAATCCATCCCGGCGCGACGCAGCCTGGCATCGTCCATGTCGAAGCCGAGGGGTTCGATCAGATGGAGCCGACATCCGGTGACGGCCGCCAGACGCATGGCATTGCCCGTGTTTGGCGGGATTTCCGGTCGGTAGAAAACAATGTCAAACATGGTCAGCGAATGTCGAACAGGCGAAGCTCGGTGTCCTCGGCCTCAACCAGCCCGTCGTAGTCAACCTCGATCGCCTCGATGCCCCTGGCCCCGGCCATGACCCGGGCCTGGGGAGCGATCACCTGCGCGGCAAATATGCCGCGTACCGGTGAAAGCCGAGAATCGTTGTCCAATCGTTCGAGGTAGCGCGCAAGTTGCTCAACACCGTCGATATCTCCGCGTCTCTTGATCTCAATTGCAACGGTCTGCCGGGCGGAGTCGACACAAAGCAGATCGACAGGGCCGATGTCGGTCGGGTACTCACGTCGGATGAGAGTCAGGCCCTCCTCCAGCACCCATGGCTTGGCTGCCAGCAGCTCTTGGAGATGGGCCTCGACTCCATCCTTCTCCAGACCGGGATCATCGCCCAAGTCGTGAGTGACATCCGCCAAAATCTCGTGAATCCAGATCGTCAGCTGCTCACCCTTGCCGTTGGTCACCAACCAGCGGTCGTCGTGGATTTCGAGCACATTGGGAGCGACCATCCAGTTGAGAGGTTTGGAAGCATTGCCGTCCGAGTGGATCGCCAGAGTCCCGTCGGCCTTGACCATGATGAGACGGGTCGCCTCAGGGAGGTGGGCGGTCAGCCGACCTGAGTAGTCGACGCTGCACCTGGCGATGACCAGTCTCATGAAAGGCTCCCGCCGCTCGGAATTCTTCCGGCGATGACCGCACAAGCCCCGAGGAGCACGGCAGAGGCGAGCCAACCCGGGACGTAGGTGCCAAGCGTGTCCACGGAGAAACCCATCAGCGGCGCTCCAAAGGCCAGACCGAGCAGAAAGCCTGCCAGGACCACACCTGTGCCCTTGCCAACCATCTTCGGAGGGGAGAAGTCCATCACCGCCAGCATGCCAACGGCGTTCCAGGCGATAGCACCGCCTCCGAGGAGGACAGAGGCCGGAATCAAAACCCAGCTCTCCAACACGCCCTGGGCGGCGAGGGCAAGCAACCCCGCGGTGAACGTGGACATGACGGCGAGGATTCGAAGGGTCCGACCGTGACCTATTCGGCGCTCGGACGCGGCCGGCCAGAGGATGCGAGCAGCAATACCCGATAGCCCGACCACGGCCACCAGCGAGCCTGCTGCCTGGGCCGACCAGAGCTGAGTCTCTTCCGCAAACAGCGGGAGGAATCCAAAGAGAGCCGAAGTCGCCAACCCGGAGAGGGTGCCGTAGACGGCGACCCACTTGACCTCCACGGGAATGGTCGTATAGGCCCACTCGGCCTGTGTCTCATGCTCGATCGGATTGGTTCGGCCCACCATCCCGACAAGACCCGCCAAAGGCATCATCAGAAAAACAAGCACGGCTGCTCTCCAATCCCAAAGGCTGGCAAACACGGGGAGCAGCATCCCGCCCAGGAAGGTGCCGAACTGGACGCCGGACTGTTTCACCCCGGTAACGATCCCTCTCGAGCCGGCCGGCACGTTGTCGACGATGAGCGAGTTCGTGGCCGGGTTGGACCAGCCGTTCGGGATACCCGTTGCGATGGCAGCGACAACGAGGAAACCGTAGGAAGGCGCCAAAGCGAACGCCGTCAGCGTGACGACCCCCGAAGCGAGAACGTTGCGGGTGGCGGCGACCGCCCCGATCCGGTCGGTGATCCGACCGAAGAGCGGTGACGCCAGGGCCCCCACCAAAGCCGTCGCTGTCACCAGTAACCCGACCTGTGACCGTCCAATCCCGAAGCGATCGATCAGTTCGGCCGCGAGAACGCTGGCAACGATTATGGGAAAGGTGGCGGTGGCCATGGTGGCGGCCGTGACCGCGCCAAGCCCCGCTCTGGAGAAAGACCGCATCGCCGCCCAAGTTACTCAGCGTGCTGCTCGTCTGTTTACGCGACCGCGTCCGTCTCGCGGGTGGGGCGGCTGAAGACGAACCAGACTGCGTACACCCCAACGAGGGCCAGAACGGTTCGCAAGATCTGATTATCGATCAGGAGCACAGCCGACACCGTCAGGGAGAGCACAATGGCGATAGCGGCGGTCCACTTCATTCTCATGGTCAGCCCATGGTCCCGGTAGCCCTTGATGACCTTTCCGAAGTATCGATGATTGAGCATCCAGTTGTGCATCTTCTCAGAGGACATCGAGAAGAAGAATGCAGCCAGGATTATCAGATCGAAGGTGGGAATCCCGGGCAGGTAGCTGAGCGGGATCAAACCGAGGCAGGTGAAACCGAGAACGAAGAACAGGCCGCGGACCAGCGGGTTGCGCTGTTTCTTGGACGCGTCGGAACTGACTGGCTGAGCCATTACGTGCAAAGCTATCGGAGCTGGTTACTGACGGCGAGTCGGCAAAGGAAACCGACTACCTTCGCGCCCTACCCACAAGCATATGGAGTAACCGGGTGCCAATCGCCACACCTGAGAAATACCGGGAGATGCTCGACTCCGCTCGCAGCGGACGACACGCTCTGCCCGCAACCAACGTCACCTCATCGTCCACCGTTCTTGCCGCGCTCGAAGGTTTCAGCGAGGCAGGCTCCGACGGGATCATCCAGGTCTCCTACGGGGGAGGCGAGTTTGCCTCAGGTCGGTCCAACAACGACATGGCGTTGGGGGCCCGTGCACTCGCTGAGTTCGCCAACGTCGTCGCTCCCCATTATCCGGTCAACATCGCTCTGCACACCGACCACTGCCCACCCGACCGGGTAGACGGTTTCATCCGACCACTGCTTGCAGCGAGCGCCGAGCGCAAGTCACGCGGACAGGGCCCGATGTTCCAGAGTCACATGCTCGACGCTTCATCACTGCCAATGGAGGAGAACCTCGCTCTTGCCGACGAACTCCTGGACAGATGTGCCGAGTTGGACATCATTCTCGAGTTGGAGATCGGGATAGTGGGAGGCATCGAGGACACGACCGACAACGAAGACGTCGACCGTTCCAAGCTCTACACATCCCCGGAAGACATGGTGCGGGTCTCCGAGGTACTGGGGACTTTCGAGCGGGGCCGCTACATGCTTGCCGCCGTTTTTGGAAACGTTCACGGCGTCTACAAACCGGGCTTGGTTCACCTGGACCCGAAGATCCTGGCAGACGGCCAGGAAGCCGTCGCCAAACGCTTCGGCGACGAAGCCCGTCACTATCTGGTGTTCCACGGAGGCAGCGGATCGGGTCGCGAGGAGGTTGAGGAAACACTGGAGTACGGCGTGATCAAGATGAACATCGACACCGACACTCAGTACGCATACTCCCGCCCCATCGTCGATCACATGATGTCCAATTATGCAGGCGTGCTCAAGGTTGACGGTGGGGTCGGCAACAAGAAGGTCTACGACCCGAGGTCCTACCTCAAGAAGGCCGAGGTGGGCATGGCAAACCGGGTCGTGGCGGCATGTGAGATGCTCAAGTCGGCTGGGAAGAGCATCGGCTAGTGGCCTGTCCGGTTGTTCCGTTGATGAAGTCGGCGAGGGCTGGGCGTTGGTCGCAAGGCCGAGGACGCCGGCATAGCCGAAGCTACGTCGAGGACGAGAACGCCGCGAGCGACGCCCAGACCCGTCGAATTCGCGACATGATCAGCCGGACGGGCCACTAGATGGATCGAAGCCACAGAACCTGGGCCACATCCGACCGGTGGGTTCCACGAACTTTCATTCGACCGTTCGTCCACTTCAGCACCATCGAAGCCTCATCCGGAATCGTTCTCCTCATCGCAGCCATCGGCGCCATCGTGTGGGCGAACAGCGCGTGGTCGGAGACCTACTTCTCACTTCTCGAAGAACCCCTCACTTTCGAATTCCTGGGGATTCACCTCGAGGAATCCGTTCAAGATGTCATCAACGACGGACTCATGGCCATCTTCTTCTTTGTCGTCGGTCTCGAGATCAAACGGGAGTTGGTCATTGGAGACCTTCGCGAACCCAGAGCAGCAGCGTTGCCGGTCATGGCTGCTTTGGGAGGCATGATCGTCCCTGCCGCCATTTACATCGCGTTCAACGCTGGAGCGGGGACCGAGGCAATCCGTGGCTGGGGAATTCCCATGGCCACAGACATCGCTTTCGCCCTTGGAATCGTCGCGCTGCTCTCATCGAAGGTGCCCCCCGGAGCGAAACTCTTCCTCCTGGCTGTGGCGATTACCGACGACATCGGAGCGATCGCCGTGATCGCCATCTTCTACACCGAGAACCTTCAAGTCGGATATCTGACCGCTGCCATCGGGTTGCTCGTCCTGGTATGGGTGGGGAGCAAGGTCACGATTCGCTCTCATGCGTTTTATGTGCCTCTCGCCATCATCATCTGGTACCTGGTATTGGAGTCCGGCGTCCACGCAACACTGGCAGGTGTCGCTCTCGGCTTTCTCGTCCCGGCCCGCCCCTATTACTCGCGGGACGAGTTCAACCGCCGATCCCGTGCGATCCTCGACGAGATTCCTCAAGAACTCGAGAGCACTGAAGACCGGGAGCACGCCGACCACGAGGCTCTGTTGCTAGCCAAGATTGCCAAGGAGTCGGTTGCTCCGCTCACCCGGAATGAGCATCAGCTCGTTGGATGGAGCTCGTTTCTCATCGTTCCTGTCTTCGCCCTGGCTAACGCCGGGGTGGACTTCAGGGCCGTCAACCTCTCTGAGGCCCTCACCTCGCCCGTCGCCCTGGGGGTCTCCGTCGGCCTGGTAGTCGGAAAGATGGTTGGGATCACCGGCTTCACCTACGCAGCAGTCAAGCTCGGGTTGGGCAAGCTCCCCGCGAGAACAGGGTGGACCCACATTGTGGGCCTCTCGGCTGTGGCCGGTATCGGATTCACGGTTTCGCTTTTCGTGACGAGTCTTGCATTCAATGATCCCCACCTCACCGACCTGGCCAAGGTCGGCATCTTCGCCGGTTCCCTGATAGCAGGAGTCGTCGGCTCCCTGGTGCTGATCCGGGCCAAACCGCCCACCGAATCGTGAGCCTCCCACCTGAGTCGATTGTCTGCGTCGAGTGTGGAGCCACCGCGCATCTGATCAGCTTTCTCCCGGTGGACGAGCTACCCGAGCCGGGTACGGCGTTCGCCTACCGATGCAGCGACTGCATGGACCGCTTCGACATAGTCTGGGAAGAAGAACCCGACTGACTAGTTCCCCGAGCACTATTCGGCCCAGAGGTGAACCCGAATCGAATCGGCGTCGAATCCCATCTCATCGCAGAAGGCCATGAAAGCGTCCTTGGGAACGCCTCTCCACTTCAGATCGGTCAGCTCCTCGGTAAGAGGGACATCCAATCGCAGAGTGGTCAATTCCCGGTATAGGTAGACGTCATCCTGGCGCCCCCGAAGTGTCACGGCCAGCTTCTCAGCCCCACGAGGCCTGACCTCCCACTCATCGACACTGGCCGGAATCATCTCCAGTCGCGGATATCGAGCCAGGACCGTGGATGCCGACTTGGCGCCCCATCCCGGCAGACCCGGCACGCCATCGGCGGTATCACCGACCAGGGCCAGGTAGTCCGGTATCGACTCCGGATGCACACCGAACTTCTCCACGACAGCATCCTCGTCGAGGATCTTCTGTTCCCGCCTGTTGTAGGTGACGATGCGATTGCCCAGCACGACCTGAGCCAGGTCCTTGTCAGGGGTGGCAATGACCACCTGATCGACATCCTCGACCCAGCGAATCGCCCCCGAGGCCAGAGCGTCGTCCGCCTCGAACTCGATATTGCGCCACACGACAACGCCAATCGCCTCCATCGCGCGCTCGGCGAGCGGAAACTGGCCGAGCAACTCTTCTTCCGTGCCGGCTGACGTCTTGTAACCAGAGAACATGTCGTTGCGAAACGACTCGATCACGGTGTCGAAGCTGGCTGCCAGGTGGGTAACCCCGGGCTCGCGGAGGAGGGCCAAGGTCGATTCGAGGATCCCGAGCGTGGCCCGGATGTCCACCCCGCTCGGTCCCGGGACGACGTCGCGGCGACCGAAGTGAGAGCGAAAGAGTTCGTATGTACCATCGAGTAGGTGGAGACGCACGAGAACGATCCTACGTCTGAAAGGCCCAGCGATCCCTGGGACAGCGTGACCGACGACTTCGGCGGGCTCGGCCAACAGCTCAAGGACACCTATAGAAGTGTCGCCAAAGACAGCGGACCCTCAGACGATGAGATCAAACAGGCCTTCTCCACCCTCGCAGGAGCATGGAGTCAGGTAGCGGAGTCGGCGTCCACGGTGCTCACGGACCCCGACATCAGACAGCAGCTCAAGGAGGCGGCCAGCTCTCTCGCTACCGCTCTGGGGGCGACCATTACCGAGCTCGGCTCCGAGCTGAAGAAGGCTACGAGCCCGGCCGCGCCACAGGGAGACGAGGAGGAGTAAGACTCAGCCCTTCCGGGCGAGACGCGCCACCAAACCGTTGACCAGGGCAGCGCCCGTTGCGGCGTCGTCGACAGTCACAGCGAAGCGCCGACCGTTCTCGAATGTCAGTTCTATCGCATCGCCACGTCGAAGCACTATGGCTGAAGCCCCCGAGGTCACCCGCCATCCCCAGCCGCCCCACGCCGCCGGTTCGAGATCGATGGCCAGGGCAGACTGAACGTCGTCAAGGGCGATTCTCCTCGCCCGCATCCCACCGCCCAATCTGACGTCGAGCCCGGCATCGTTGATAGAGACAAAGACACGGGAGAACAACAGGGCGAGCACGATGAACACCAACCCCATAACCACCCACCAGCCACGCATGAGAAGAAAGACGATCGCGACCGGGCCAAGGATGAACAGCGGCCACCGAACCGAACAGGATCCGACCCACGAGACGACTTCTCCTTCGGGGATGTCCACGACGGGACCCACAACCTGGCCCTCGCCTACCGGTATCGGATACCAACGCTTCCCCAGGGAGTAGCCGACAAAGCCTCCCGCTGCGGCTCCGCCCAGAACTCCAAGAATGTGCCACCAGACAAACGGCCCGGCTTCCTCCCAACTGGAAACGTCCCAATTGAGATAGACCACACTGGTCATGAGAACCACCCCAAGGCCACCCAACAAGCCCACCATCGCGAAGGCCTCGGCTGTGGGGCGACCCTCGATTCGAAACAGCGAAGTCGTCAGCAGGGCGATGGCCACAATGAAGACCACCAGCAAAGGAACCGTCGCAAGGGGCATGTTCCCATTGGGGACACCGTCGAGCCCCCAATGAGTCGCAACGGGGTCTGGCATGTGCGACCAGCCGATCACCAGGGGCACCAGACCCACAGCAACCATCAGGCCCGCCCAGCCCAGAAGCCGACCCCACCCTCTCATCGCCATGCCTCCTCCACCAGTTCTGTCGCCTCTGCCTTGTCGAGTCTCTGCCGCTTGGCTGCGCTCACGAATGCGTTGGCCATAACCCGCAGATCTGAGCGAGGAGCAACAATGACACCTCCACGACCTCTCCTCATCTCGACCACGCTTCGAGACTCGAGTTCTGAGTACGCCTTGAGAACCGTGTGCATGTTGACGTTGAGAGTTGCGCCGAGGGACCGGGCCGAAGGGAGTCGATCTCCCGCCTCGAGAGATCCAGACTCGATGTGCCCGGCGATGGAGTTGGCGATCTGAAGATAGATCGGGTTACTCGAGGATGGCTCCAAGCGAACCAACATGGGTTGATCCTACCCTGAATGTTCTAGAACTAAACAATCGATCCTCGCGGCTGCTGAAATACGACTCCGATGAACCCTTTGATCTCCAGCGAAGAACTGGCCAACCGCCTCGGTGACGTCCGGTTGTGTGACATCCGATGGTCTCTCACCGAACCCAGCCACGGACGGTCGACATATGAGGCCGGGCACATACCCGGCGCGGTTTTTGTCGACCTCGACACCGATCTCTCGGCGCCGCCCGGAACGGGGCGCCATCCGCTCCCCACAGTCGAATCCTTCACCGACACCCTGGGACGACTGGGGATCACACCGGGGAAGGAGGTCGTGGTCTATGACGATATGGGCGGTGTCATCGCCGCTCGGATGTGGTGGATGCTGCAATCGATTGGCCATACCCGG
>Ga0255047_10000143_pt1 | contig 51052 bp, 91 predicted proteins | sample JV7_2_1_MG_FD_183640 | JGI IMG/M metagenome (GOLD analysis project Ga0255047, IMG submission 183640) | Seawater microbial communities from Jervis Inlet, British Columbia, Canada - JV7_2_1 | ecosystem: Environmental > Aquatic > Marine > Inlet | place: Canada: British Columbia | collected 2016-10-06
ACGGGTAGCCGTCATAGCCAGTAGGTCTATTGCTATAGGCGTTAATGGTTAGGGACGCAGGGTCGCTTAGAAACCATATGCTTGCCTCTGAGGGTATGTGGGTGGCGATTTGGCCTGCCCATGCCTGTCCACGCTCTCTGTCGCCCTCTACGGTGAAACTGAAGGGGGCTGTTCGTTCAACTCGGCCCTTAACCTCGTATGGGCGTAAGGATGCCCCAAAGATATTGGTAGTCCATGCCGTATTGTCCCATGCACTAACTTGGGCTACCCGTCCACTTGCCTCATTGTCTTGGCCTAGCACGAATCCCGTAACAGTCACTAGCGTATCCTTGAAACTTGTGTTGGTGGCGAATACATCATATGGCGAACTCTGACCCAAACCACGCTCCTGAAAGGTAACGTCCAACTCGCTATACATCTTCTGTAGGTCCTCAAACACCCATGGGCCTATAATATCGCCTGCCTCTATGGTCCCTGTGCCCCCACCATTCACAGCCCAATACATAGAGTCATTGTAGTTGGTCCATACATCCCCACCGTCAGGGTCCCATTGTGTGGCCCTTCTCATAAAGTCTACGCCAGCCCTAGCCTGTAGCCCTGTCCATGTAAAGGTCATATTGGGCAAGTCAGCGTTAGTCCCGCCCGTATCTACAGCAGCCCAATCTAGGAAGCTAGTACAGTTGCGTGACAGGAACTGCTGTATGGGTTTCCAGAAGTTAGTGCCCTGTATGTCATCGCCAGCGAGTATGGTGGCTATGCCGTTAGAGCCTATAGCCGTAGCATGCTCATTGTACGTAATCGTGAACTCATTGACTACGTTAGACGCCTGCCACTCTACGCCATTGGTTATGGACGTATAGCTTGCAGCACTTGATGTCATTGCTGTTGCCATGACTATACTGATAATCCTCTTAAGCATCTCATCTCTAATTGTGCGCACGAACGAAGTCGAAAAGTAGCACCCCATTCGTTCCTAGTTGCAAAACTGTGTATGTGACCGTGGCTGCGGGCAATCCGCCCCCCGTCTTAACGTACTCTACAATAACTGACGATTCCGGCCAACCTGACGACCAATCATCACTCTCGCCACCGTCTTCAGCGTCGTCAAGCTGCGTCTCAAGCTCGGTTATGCGTGTCTCTAGTGCCTTGGCGTGGGCAATCAATTCCGCAATAACCGCCTCCTCATCCTGCCCGAAGCAAACGCTTGCACACACAATCAAAAGCAGTATTAGCCAAGCTCTCATTCGTTTGCCCACGTTCCTAAATCAGACGACTCGACCCTTGTTGTGCGCCACTTCCTATCACCAATCCTGTCAACCTTAGTGCCCTGCTCTGATACACCGCCCATAGCAGCTGAAGCCGAATCAGAGTCTGCATGGTACGACACAGACTTTAACCAAGTGAACACTCGCACTTGGTCTATGGCGTCATTGGTGGGGCTTTGCCTGTATTTCCTAGTATTGAAAAGGTTTGTCTGTGTGCCTGTATCGGGGGGCCATGCGGTGTTGCCGCTAGTCACGTCAGGTATGTACGTCTTTCGGACCACTACATAGGAGCCGTTGGCCTGCAGGTTCTGGTCTATGCTGAATAACTGGTGGTTAGTAGGCGAAGGAATGCTGGACTGGTACATATCTGTCTGGTTGGTGAAAGCGTCAGAATAAAGCACCTGCGAGTTGGTGGCCGTTAGATGATACCACTCTATAGTCTCTGCCTCGTTGCGCTTGCCCCTGCCAGCCTCAAACCTACGCTTAACAAACAGATTAGTACCCCTAGCCAGCGTCTCTTGCGACCTCAGACTAGCACTACCGTCCTTGTTGTCGCTCACTCTCAGGCTATCCTGAAACCACCCATTAACAGGCTGCCACGCATCCCTGACGCTCTCTATGGCCCCTATAGGTATCCCATCGGCCCCTACGATATGCTGCCTGTCCCTGCCATTTGTCCCGCCCCCTATGTCTACATTGATATGGGCGTAGGTATTGGTGGTCAGCAATGACGTACCGCTAAGGTTGGCCCACGTATTCGTATGATAGGTGAATACAACTGTATACAGCCCATTAGCGTCTATATCGCTGCTCTTGTCTATGAGCTTATAGGTGCTAGGCACCGTATCGGTCAGGCTGGCCGCTGCCGTCTTGGTGTAGTTTCTATACACTGAGCGTTTGACCGCATTGGTGCCAAACTCCCACCCTAAAGGATTGAGGCCGCGCTCACCGTCCAGAGCATCCGTCCCAGTGGTTGCCGCTTCGACTACCCGTTTAAGGGTTGTTTGACGAAGTGCCACACTGCCATCTCCGTTATCGGTTACGGCAGCCTCAATAACATTGTATTCGCTAGAATCAGTAAACCCGCTCACAGCGTTGATTGCCTGTGTAGAGTCTATTATCTGTATGCCTTCCCAAGTCTTGACCCTAGATTCCCCATCCCTTGTACGGTTCCTGTAGGTAATCTCATTGTACGTAGTATTGGTATTACCACTCCATACGTTCCATACATTGGACCTAAAGGCCACAGCAAACGTAGCACTGTTGTCCTTCTGTATCTTCCAATGCCTGTCTGAGTATGTCCAGCCTGGTGCGTTGCTTGACACCAACTGGGCGTCAGTAATGGTGCGCATCACATTGGTCTGCGTCTGCACGTCAGGCGAGATATTGTCCCATATCAGCCCTAAGTTCCGCCCCTCACCCGTCTCAAACCCAAATAGCTTAAGTATCTCATGGTCCTCTGTGAGCCTATGGGGCAGACTAGCCAAATCCCCAGCATTGGTCACTAAGGACACTTTACCCAATGTCCTAGAAATCTCTATGGCAGCATCATCTAATCTCTTGCTGCTTATCTCGGCTACAACAAATGTGCCCGTATACGTCTGTGCATCAGCAACGGGGTTGGTTACAACAGTAGCGTCGTTTAGGGAGACGAGTAGGGTGTCTGCGGACTGGGGGTCTACATACGGCCAGAACTGCCTAAAACGGAAGCCTGACGTTTTTGGGTCGCCTACCGCCTCTCCTAAACGCGCTTCTGAGTCTGGTAAGGAGGTAGCCAAACCAAACTGCAAATGCTCAATAAGTTGCCCATCGCCTGTCTTCCCTCTCTGTATCTCTACAGAAGATATACGCCATAAACCAGCATATACCCTTTGGTCTGCTTTGGGGTTTGTCTCTGTACGCCTAGCCCTTACGTCTGCTGCCACGTCCTCTAGGAACCTGTTAGGCACAGCCTTCCAGAACCTAGTCAAGAACCTGTCGCTCTCTAGTGACTTAGCACTAGACGACTTTACCAGTATGGCATTACGCTCATTCAACAGAACGCCAATGTTATACTCAGCCCCTAGAGCAGTCGTAGCCAACAACAGTAATACTAGAGCCAAACGCTTCACTATGACATATCCCCCCGTACACCTCTAGGAGTCTGGGACGCCCTATACTTGCGCCTAACCTGATTCAGCTTCCTATCGTACCTAGCCTCTATAGCAGGCAGGCTTTCTATGGTGTACTGTGCTTCGCCCTGAATGTAGAAATCCATGCCGATAGACAAGGTGTTCTCATACAGTTGGGCGTCCAAAGGTATCTCAGCTTCTACGCTGTCTATGCGTGTAGTGCCTACACCTATCCTGTTCTCAAAGTCGTCAAGGACTGAGTTGCCCGAATCTATGACAAGCTGTTGAAAGGTAGGAGACTCGGCTGACGCACCATACTTGCGGGCCTTCCTGTCTAGGAGGTCATGGAACTCGATACCCATTGTAGCCCCCTATTCTTTAGCAAATATGACTGTAGCCTTTACTGTGCTGTTGGTTGCTGTAGCCGCATAGGACTTCAGTATAACCTTCTCGTCATACATCACGTATCGCCCGCCAACACCATTGGTGATGAACGTGCTATTAGCAGTGATATTATCAGCAGAATACAGCGTTCTCTCAGGCCAACCTATATCAACCACATTGGTCGTCACTATGTCCACGTCTACAGTGTTCACACCCGTAACCTGAATGTAAATCATCTCAACGAAGCCACGCACCTTTGAGCTAGTGACAGCATCAACGGCTTGTGTGAACGAGCCAATGCTAACATCCGTTAGCTTCAATACGGGCGCAACTGAGGTCAAAGAACTCTTCGGCCCAGCCATGCTACATGTAACAGCCAGCAAGCTTATAATCAGAGTTTCTATTATTTTCTTCATATCTTCTCCAAGTAGCCTGGGGGCGGATTACACCCCCAAGCTATAGCTTGTTTAGTTGTCACCTACATTCTTGCCATTGATAACAATAGTACCATTGACGAAGTTAGTTGTGACCTCTGTGAATGCACTACCTGCAGCAGCATCTACCACGCAGTTAAGCGAGACAGTGATACCTGAAGCAGTGCCGTCGAGGACCAAGTTTCCTGTAGTCGAAACGGTGTCATACACGTTAGTGACCTGTATTGGCGTGTTGGTTGAGGCAAAGTTAATCTCTGTGCCACTCAACGCACCAAACCCAGACGCAGCAGAACTACCAACACCAAACGTCCACTTGTTAGTGGCGTCCATGTAGATGTTGGTTGCGTTAAGCGTCAGGTCATTGACAACAGTACCGTCAAAATTCCATAAACCTTCTGGAAGATTGAGCAACACTACGCTGCCAATAGCATTAGTCGTATCGTCTGCCGCAGGCGTCATCACTATCGGAGTGAGTGCCAGCGTCATCGTTATTGTCTTGTTGCCGTTCTCGGCATAGGTCAGTGCAACCGTAGACTGAGCGTTGGTTCCGCTACCAGAGCCATCAGTGCCAACAGTCGTGCCACTAGCGAATACGCCAGCGTCTACCGTCAGGGTGATGTCGCCAGTACGGGATGTCTGCTCAAACTTAGCAGTGCCTGTACCTTGACTAAGGTCAAACAGTTCTGCGCCATAAGCAATAACCGACAAGCCAATAACGGCTATAACGGCCAATATGCCTATACGTGCTGAACCAACTTCGCCTTTCTTCTTGCCGTCACTAGGACGCCCAAGATGAGATTCGGCGAACCGACCCCAGTTTTCCTGCATCCTGCGTACTACTGCACACAGGTTATCTACTTTCTTCTCAAGCTCTTCTACAGAGCTAACTTTTTCTTTCGCTGCCATTATCATGGCCTCCTCTTAGTTAGAGGGTGAGGCGGGGCTAAGGTCAGCCCCAACCCCGCCTTTAATTACCCTTATGCACCCGCGTTGCCGCGAATTGAATGCGGCCTGTCCGCACCCGTAACATATACCATCCTCATGCGGGTTGCCCACACATCAGGATTACCAGCCACGTCAAACGACTGGCTCTCAGGGCGTTTGCCCCAGTACCAGAACAGTTCGTACAGGCTGTCTTTCGGACCGCTACCGAAGTAAGCAGTCGTGCTTGTCAGATAATCCCAAACTCTGTAGCTCAGGTTGTATTCCGTGAGGAAGTTCTTATCGTTCAAAGCAGAACCAGGCTTCTGTGCAGAACCCAGCTCAGTGATTGCCGTATCTTCCAAGTCAGGAGGAATGATTACCTGCTGCATATGGATAGGGCGCACACGTCCACGCTCATTCGTATTCTTTCTGAAGTTAAGGCGCATAGTACCAACAGAACTCTGAGTCAGGCTAGAAGCCGTTTCCTCGTTGCCCCAAGTACCAGCAGCAGTATCTTCGCGATTACGGTCCGAATCAACCAGATTCATGCCATCAGCACAAACCCAAGCTACGGTAGTAGCAAAAGCTGTGTTGAACGGCAAAGCCGCGTAAAGTTCAATGGTGTCGCGAGCAGACTGATTAAGGTCAGCCATGCGCTTGTCGATAACATTGAACATGTCAGTTTCTCTAAGGCGTCTTTCAACCTGTATAGCCAGTCGATAAACTTCTGGCGTATAGCTGTTGTCGAAACCTTGGATTTTGTTAGCAAGAGGCATTGAATCAACATCACGGTTCTTAGGTGCAATACCTGTGCTTGTGATGTATGAATGTCTCTCTGTGTCTTTGTCTGTGTCACGCTGCTGCCAGAAGTCCAATCCTTGGATTGGTTCCTGCCATGTGCGTTCTTTCACAAACGCGAATCTCTCGTCCAGCACATCCCCGAAGTTTTCCTTCATTAGGGTGCCAGGAGCCGAGAAATAATTGGTAAGTGCAGATGCAGTTGCCATTTTCTATCTCCTTAGCTTACGCTGGTGCGGCTTCAAGTGCCACTGTCAGAATCTTGCAGTGTACCTTAGCCTTCGTATCGCTGTTGTTATACTCTGCTGGCGAGAAATCCCCACCGAGAGCTACTATTTCGAGCGCGTCGTTGCCAGTATCACCGACATCAACAGTACACACGTTAGACGTAACGTCTAGCGCATAGAACTGACCGCGATTCGAAACAGTTACTGAGCCGTCAAGCTCGTTCATTTCAAAGATGGTGTCTCTAGTAATGAGTCCAACTTCGATGTCCGTCGTGCTGTTCCCTGGGTCTGTCTGGTCCGCAAGAGCGAGAAACTTGATTCCGCCCGTACCAGAAGCTGCATCAGACGCACAAGCCTTCAAAAGACCATTAGTGTCCAAAAACAGAAACTGTCCAGCCTTCCAAGACTGACCGCTGAGAATAGCATATGTACCCGTAGGCATGGCGGTTCCTTTACCGACCACTTCTGGGTTTACTGCTACCAATGTTGCCATTGTATTATTCCTGTATTAAGCCATCGTACTGGTCACCCTGTCCAGTTTCGGCATCGTCAAGCTGCATCTCTGCAAGCTTGGCTGGGGCATCTCGGAACATGTCCGAAACTTCCTTTGGCCTCATCCATAAGGGGTCACCACCATGGCTGTATTGTTCCCTAGAACCGCCCTCTTCTTTGGCGGCCTTCATTGCTGGCACGTAGCCCAAACGCTTAGAAGTATCACCAGACTCTCTAGGGCTGCGATAACAGAATGCCATTCCTGCGGCATCTGAACCAAGGGCTTCCCTCGCCTCTTCGACTATCGCTGCTCTGTCGTCTTTGTATACTTCCTGAATTATGTCAACCTCTGGTGCCTTCTTTCTAGGTCTGCCAGGGCCGCGCTTCTCTTTTGCGTTGTTTACTCTAGGCATGACTTATCCCTCCCCTACAGTTATGACATTGGAATTGGTCCTATCGGGCCATAGATTACGCGCTATCTCTTGCGCGACTTCTTTACGCTTCAGTGCTGGGTCCTCGACTGGGGGCGTAGAACGCCTACCAGTACCTGCGGGACTCAACTCGTCAGGCTCCAATGATGGGCTGCTACTCATAGATTTGCTATAAGTACGAGCAGCCTCTAACTGCTTTGATGGGGGTAGTGCCAAGAACCATCCCTCACCCGCTAATTGGGCAATGACTGGTTCAAGCTGTCTGCGCTCAGGACTTGTCCGGCTGTCTACATAGCTCGCTATGATTTGGTCCTTCTCTTCCTGTAACGCAACTACTTCATCACGCATTTTCTTCATTTCAGCCGCCATCATCTGCTGAGTTGCCGCCAACGGATTATCGTCATATAACTCCGTCCAGTTGACTTCAGGCTCAGGTGTTGTTGGCTGGGCTAATAGTGCCTCTTTTACCCCTTGAAGTTTGGCAATCTCTTCTCTCATGCGTGATGTTTCGGCATGAAACTCTGACTGCTTCTCTTTAAGGGCCGTCTGCGTATCTTCAATACGCTTGAGGTCCACTTGTGCTGCCTCTGATGGAGTCCCAGTGGCTGGGGCATCTTCAGTAGCGGGCACGTCTTCCGTTTGACTGGTGGGCCGAGAATCCTCATGCGTTGGCATCAGGGTCGTTCCAGAATCAGTCTCAGGTACGTCTGCCATTGACCTTCTCCTACTTGTCTTATCTCTGTCGCAGACGGCTACGCAACTCGCGCAACCTATCAATCTGCTTCAATTCGCCTCTACAAACTGCCGTGTCCCTCTCTGACAAGTCCTCTCGTTTTAGTCGTTGAACCACGTCTTGTTCGACTTCGTTGAGGTACGGCAAAAATGCTTCATCCCATTCAGGAAGGCTTGCCAGGTGCTTTACACCGTCACAAACCTTCTGGTCTTTTATCCTGTCAAAAACTGTCGTCATACTTGGCCTCCACCAGCTACTGCGCCACGCTGGGCCGCTATCTCGTTACCCACTACTTCACCCGTAGTCTCGTTGCCACTAGGCTGGGCGGGGGTTCCCTGTGGCAGAATGGATGGGGCAGAGTCCTGCAGGAACTTAGTCTGCTGTATCGCCTTCTTGAGCCGTGGCAGCCATGGAACCTCACTCTCTACGCCATTGTATGAAATCAACTCGCCCGTAAGCTCATGCATCATAACGTCCAAGTCATCGTTGGCATTGACCTGCGGTATCTCTGCCTCATTGGCCTTCATGCCCTCAATCATACGCCTAGCCTTGACCTCTGTAGCCTCTGAGTTGTCTGGCTTGATAAGGTCGTCAGACTCCCAGTGCAGCACATCGTCAAAGACCCGTTTGGCCACGTTGCGAAGGTTCAACACTGGATTGAGTATTGGCAATAGGTTCTGGGCGGCAAACGTAAGGTTCTGCCTGTCCATGATGTTCTGCTCAAAGTCTTGGACCAGCGTAATCTCTATGTCAAAGTCCCCATATAATTCTGTGGGGTTAATTTGTGTTTGTACTTGCTGGTCCGAGATTCGTATAATCTGGTCTTCCTTGCCGTAGATATGCCACAAGCGGATTTCCTTCTTAACCTGCCACGATAGCCACTGGTCTAGGATGTAGCGGAATATCATCAGGTGAGGGCGAGCAGCAGCGTTGTTCACGTTCTCAGCCTCAGACGCACTTGTACGTCCGCCAAGCGGTGCACCCAATACTGTCTGCGTAGTTCCGGCTGTCTCGTTGCTGTCGTTCTCAAGGAAGGCCAGTATGTTGGCATTGTCAGAAACAGGACTTAGCTCAAACTCGCTAATGTCCTTAGACGGGTCGTTGCACTCATAGATTACGTCAGGGCCAAAGGTAAAGTTCTCAGTCTCTACGCCAGCATTCGTCACCCAGACCTCACCCTTCTTAACCTTCAGCGGGCGGTTATTGTTCACGGTTCTACGGTCTAGCCCCTGCTGCTTGGTAGTGGTCTGCTCGTTGATGTTGCCCCTAAGTATCTGCGCTAGACATGGGCCATAGAGCTTATCGTTGTCTATGGGGAAGTTTCGCACCATCTTGTATGGGTACTCATCGTCAGGGTCTTTGTTGCGCTGGATGCGGACTACTAGGCCATTAGTAGGCTCTTGGTCGCTGATGATAGTGACCCAATACTTCTTAAGCTCATTCTTCTCTTCATCCCAACGCTTGCCCTTGGATTTAGTCTCGTCTATGGGCAATAGGGCCATAGCCTGAAACTCTAGGAACTTGCCCTTGCGTGTCTTATCGGTGTTAGAGTCATAGGTGCTATTGTCTTCCTCGCTCTCTGTGCGTACATCGTCACCACCACGGTAGAGGAGCGTAGTGTTTAGCTCGTCTACGTTCATATACAGGCCACGCCTAGCTGCGTCTCTTAGCTCTGTGATTCCCGTCTCTGACTTGACTACGATGCAGTTCTGCTCTTGGATGGTCGGTATGTTCTGGTCAGCATAGAAGTTCCAGTTGGATATGGTGCCCCAATCTGGGCGATTCTCTTTGAGGACGCGCCTACGCTCTAATACGGTCTTGCCAGACTTGCCTACGGGCCAACGGTCCAGTACCTCGGCTGTCTCTTTCTTCCAATGAGAATACATAGGGACGTTGCCATAGGTGAATATCTCATGGGCGAATGCTATGGACTTTGAACCAAAGGACGACTGCTGGCGGGTCCACCTAGCCAGAGCCTGATGCTGGTCGGCCATCTCGTCGGCCTGCTCGCCACTACCCCACACCGCAGGATTCCACCTAGACTTAATCTTGTATGGGTCTTTCTTAGAAGTGAGAACGTCAATGAACATACCAGCCAAAGCCCTGACCTGACGCCAAAGGATAGTAGACCCAACCTTCTGGGTCTTGGTCTTGGTCATGTTGTCGTCAGAGTTGCGGTCTGTACGCCCACGCTCTATCTCATGCTGGGCCTCGTTCTGGTTGGCCTTGAGGGACGCATCAGCCATCTTCCAGATTTCTTCAAGCTCGCTGCTTCTATCGCTCTTGAACTTCTGGTACTGGGTATCGACGTAGGCTAGGCACTCTTTTACCAAGTCTTCGTCGTCGGCCAGGTTGGGGGGATTGTAAGCGTCTTCGGTGTTCTTTATGACTTTGGGTTCAGTATCTGCGATAAAGGTGTCTAGGTCTTGGTCGGCCATTCTTATTCTCGCTTAAAGTTTTACGCCACACAAACTAGCCACATGATTCTGAGCTTGCGCTATCATGCGCTTTAATCTGCGCCTATACTTAATCTGGCTAGGTCCACTAATCAAAGAGAGCGTCATGCTGTCTGCATTGGGCGATGTTATCTTGGCCCTAAAATGCTTTCCTTTGTGCCGCTCTAGGTCTTGCATCGCCTTATTGCCTATGGCCTCTATCTGTTCGACTATGGGCTTGGACGTGTCTATTTCGGCATACTGAGCGTAGTTGGCCCCCTCGGTGGCGTTGTTGATTTCTGCAATCTCAATAACAATGTTCTCGTCGGCCATGTTATCCCCACAAAAAAAGAGCAGCCACCCGTTAAGGCAACTGCTCCCGTTATATATTCGGTCAGAGCGAGTTATTCGTATGTCTTAGATGAATGGGCTTTTCGTACCTTGCCCCCAGAAACGACTATCTTTAGCTCCCCTTTACCGTGAGACTCTAATTTCTGCAGTATCCTTAGCACATCTTCGTGCGTCAGACCACTACATTTTGTATCGTGATTAGACATTACACTATATCCTGTGGTGTAGTCAAACCTTTTTTCTCATTTTTTAGAATTTGGGTCTAGGTATCCTGCTATCTGCAGGTTTATACCGCTACCCTCCCACAACTCATTCTGCTGGCGGGCGTCCCATTCAGGCCCATAGTCATACCCATAGCGTATAGTCTCTCTGCCGCTATAGGCTGTTATGCCCTGTATGTCTATACCACGCTCTTTGGCGATGCCCCATAGGTATAGCATACCCATACGCTGTCTACGGTGCTTCAGGTCAAGCATATCGCAGCCTACTAGATGTATACTCTCATAACCCTCGTATATGGCCTGAGCGAGCAAGTATGGGGGTGTACCACCCCAGAAGTCTAACCCTGTATAGGCTTCTATAGCCTTTGTGCCAAGCTCCTCTTCTATTTGGGCCAAAGGATAGGCCTCGCTGTTGGTTATTTGCTCTGATTGCTCCTGTAGGACGATTCTAACCCCCTGAGAGCCTAGCCAGCTTAGTTGGTCTAGGTGTTTTACCCCGTCTATCTCGCTTACTAGGTCTTTGCGCTTGTCTAATTGGTGCATTTCATAGATTCGGGAGATTCGATTGGCCCATGGCAGGCTCCTGAACAGGTCCCAGCATGAGTTCATAGACCAGAACTCCCCCTCACCAGCGTATGGCAGCTTGAGAGAGGGGCCAAAAGACATGATTGTGACGGCTTTCAAGCCAGCACCCCCACAATGCTCTTCCTGCTGCATATCCCAAACAGCACACCAGCTATCCTGAACTTGAATATATCGTCCCTACGGTTAAACACCACATTATCGCCTATACCGCAGTCTCTTGGCTCCATAGGCCCTACAGCCACTATATTGCCCGTATTGATGTCAAACTCAGCATTCCAGTCCGTGAGCCTAACCCCCTCATCGAACTCCTGCCAGTCTAGCTTCAATACCACCATGTCATCTAAGGGCAATATCTTGCCGCCTCGCATTATGAAGGGCGGGCATATCCGCTCACGGCAGAACCAATACTCCATAGCCCTATCGCCTAATGGCTGTAGGTTCTGTAGGTCCTGCTCTGGCACCCATATAGTCTCACCATCTGCCCAATTACGTTGGCGGGCGCACATATCCTTGGTGAACTGCTTACACCCATCCCCTATGTCTATGAGTTCGCAGAAGTTGGTCTTTTCATGGTAATTGGCGGGCAATTCTAAGACTTTACCCCCACCAAGGTCTATTCCCCTAGTCCCATCGCCCAAATCGTCCGCCTGGCCACACTTCCTGACTATCATGCGGTCTTTTATCAGGTATATGCGGCTTATATAGTCTTCAGTCTCTTGCTGATTCATCCTTAGCCCTTTCTTCTGGATACCGACCTATCCACTCTTTGAACGCCTCCCTGTGCAACTTCACAGAATCGTCCGTAATCACCCCATCAACAAACTCTTTCTCATACTTGAGAATAAGCTGCCCTATGATTTTACTCGCAAACACACTCATCAATAACTCCTATAGCCCATATTGGGGCTTTTCTTGCGCTTCTTAGGTATGTCTGTAGCCGCCCAATAGTCTTTGGGGTTGTGTCGCACCTCTCTACCTCCTCTTTTGCCCAGATTGCCCACCCATCTCAAAGGTATCATAGCCCCATACCCCCATCCCGTCATGGCATGATTATCCTTGTCTCTAGGCTTCTCTGTAGCGTTCTTGTTGTCTATACGTCCCTTTTGCTCCTCATACACCCACCCCTCTACCTCTCTATATATGGGGCGATTGCATGGTAAATCAAAGATATACGTGTGGGGCGCACCCATCTGGCCCGTTACAGGGTGCTTGTGGTTAGGGTCTATCAGCAACTGCTGGTTTATCAGGGGCACCCAATGGTCAGTGAAGTTGCCCTTAGCCTTGGTCAGCCTATCCAGCCCAGCCCACTTATACACCTGCCCCAATGGGACCTGGTTGGAATCAGTATTAGTGCTAAACGACCTACTGTCCATAGCCGTCTTCCACACATACTCCCGCTCGGTAACCTCCCTATACCTTGGCAGCATCATACCGCTACGCTCGTCATGGTAGTTATCCAGCAATTCACGCCTATTGCCGCTAAGCTTGATTATCTCAGCCACATTCTCATTTACGGTGCGTCCTCTAGTATACATGCACCGATAGATGAATACGTTAAGGTCTGGGTCTACAGAGAACCATAGGCAGCATGTGGGGTTATTGGTTCCATGGTCTATGGACCTGTATAGCGTGTGATTATCGGGCGGGAACTCCCATAGCGGTGTAATCCAATGGACTGCAGGGTTCCACTCGTCCAATACCAGCCCACTCGTTACATGCCATTCCCCATAGAGCCTAGCCCTGCCCTCGGCTATACGCTTCCTGTCGTCATTCTCTATAGGCTCAGTCTCCCACTTGACCACTTCCTTGGCCTTCTCGGTATCAGGGTATATCCAGTCAGGCACGTCAAAGATGTCACCGCTCGTATAGGCCCTGACCGTATGGCCCTTAGTCACTTTGCCCGTAAGGAATGGGCGTAACCATCCACCACCGCCAGTATCTGGCCTGCCATCTACCTTATGGGGCGTAGCTGCGAAGATATGCTTGCCCTTAGTCGTTCTCGTACCACGGTCTGCCCCATCAAACTTAGCCTCTACCCCCTGCTCATCCCACAGCCACTTATGTAAAGCCCCACCCTCATAGTTGCCTTGGTCCATCTCATAGGTGTAAAAGCCCAACGTAGACTTGCTCTTAGCCATCGTAATCGTTCTATCATGGCCCCAACTAGGCATGGATTTACCCTTTTTGCCCTTATAGGTCCTACCATATATGCCCAATTCCTCGTCAGGCGTCCACTTCTTAACCAAATCCAGCCAGATAGGGTCTTCTAGCTTGGCCTGGTTGTAAGTGCTCACACCACACGATATAGGCCCCCTAAACGGCCTGTACTCTATGCCATGCTCTGTATACACCTCCCACGTAGGGTCTGTGACTAGCATGGGCGGGTCATCCAAGAACATCTTGACCACGGCACTTGTGGTCTTGCCAATACGGTTGCTATCGACCTCTGCCACAGCAGTAGCCTCATCGTCATTGATAAAGTCCTCTTGCTCCTTTGAGTTAGGGGCATAGAATCTCAATGGGTTCCTTAGCTGTATCTGCTCTAGGGCAATGACATCGGCTGCGGTTTGGGGGTTGTCCTTTAGGTACTGTTGCGAATAGGTCAATACGGTGCGGCCCAGAATAAGCCGCATACGGGCGGGGTCATTGATTAGCTTGACTAAATCCTCATTGCGCCTGTATTCGTCGTTATCGACCTCAGACACCTTGCCATCAGCGATTATAGTGTACTTAAAGGGATTCATTCACCCGCCATATACTCTCGCTCAGCATCCTCATCCATGAGCGAATTACGCACCACTCGCCCCTTGATATGCTCTAATACCCCCACAACATCAATAACGGTCAAGTCAGCCTCTTTCTCCCACCGACAACACGTATTCATCACTGAGTTGTAGAACTGCTCCACAGGCTTCATGGTCGGTACATCCATCTCATCACTCATGCCAATCTCCCACTAATGCTACCCAAAACATCGCCCCAACCAGAATAACACTCACTATCGCCCCTATCCACTTGAACGTCTCAATTATCATAAATCCCCCGTAACCTTAGCATATACCCACATAACCCCAAATATCGCCCACACAACCACCTTCAATATCCCAGTCAATACAGCACATAAACAACTTATCACCAATAAGGCCACCCACCTCAATGCTCCCCTCACAGGGCCAGCCTATCCAAATAATGACACGTAGCCCATATACCACCAATAACCACGGCAAGGCATATAGCCAGTATGAGCCATTGGATTAAGCCCCTGAATAAATGGCCTGTGTCTAGCGGGGGGCGGTTCATGCTACCACCTCTTTCTTGTGTACCTCAGAGTGGTGTTGCGGGCAGAGCCACCGCACCTCTAGGGGCTTAGAATAATCGTCGTGGTGGGCATGTGTAAACAACCATCCACACACCTCACAAGGCTGACGCCACAGCTTGCTGCTCTCTACTGCCCGTCTAACCGCAGCGTGCGCCTTGTGCCTTTCTGGGCATTCTTCCCTGCGCTTACGGTTATGCTCGTTTATCTCTGGCAGGTGTTCTTTCGTGTATTTGCGCTTTCTAGCAGCCTCATATTCGGCATTGTCTGCCCTGTACTGCTTAAACCGCTCAGACTCCCGCTCCTTGTTCTTGCTGCGCCAAGTCTTGAACCGCTTGCTGCAGCACTCTTTGCACTGACAGAACAGCCCGTCCTTGTATCGCTTACCCTTGCTGAACATCGACTCGTCTTTCTCTGCGCCACATTTACTGCACTTCTTCATGCCGCCTCCTATTAGTGTTGTATCTTAGTAATAGAAACGGGCGGCGCAGGCGGTTTCTTAGATTCTGTCTTGGATTGAGGGGTACACGGACAGCAGCAGCAGCCCAACATAGTCTCAGCACTGCTTATGCTTCTAGGTGGCGGGGGCGGGGCTTCTCTGCCCTCTGGCGGGGCTACAAAGCCTTGCTCGTCTGAACCATCACCACTAGCCAATACAGTCCCCGCACATAGCGTGGCTGCTAGTATTCTAGCTATTTTCATCCTCTATCTCCCTTTACACGCATAATGTATCCCTATGGGGCGGGGGTTACGCTAGAACACCCCACGTATTGCACCACAATCTCGCCATCCACAACCTTCTCACGGTACTTGGACGAATCATACATATCGCCTATAGCCGTAAACATCGCCGGCGTCAACAGAACTCTCTCATCGCCCTCCATCACAGACGCATACTCAACAATGCCCGTACTCTCGTCCCATTTCACGACAACCGTTGGCCCTTCAGTCGGGGGGCTTACAGAATCCCCCACCCCAGAAACAGGCTGATTTGTTATGGTTCGCATCACTTCGCCCCCCTATCAACCTTCTTAACACACCCACACGCACTATACCTCATACACCCACAGTTATCACACTTTATACTAGGCTTGGCTGTCGTCCAGTTCTCATTACCAGCTCGTATAGCCTTTAAGCCTTTAGATTCATTTGGCATTGTTATCCCTCGGATGCGTCAAGTAATCCGTGTAGTTGCTTCTGGGGTCGGGCAATCCGTTCTCGTCACAGAACCTAGCTGCCAAATCAGCTATTGGGGCACAGTCATTGTTTGCACCCATCTTTGTGACCTCATCTCTAGTAGTAAGCCACGCACAGAACCCATAAACCGCTTCAGAACCAGTCAATACGCTATCCATCACTTGCCCCCCTTCTTCACCTTCTTCACCCGCTTAGCATCGCCCATATGCTTAGCATTTAACCTCACTAGCTCCATAGCCGCTATAGGGTCATAACTAGCCACATACGCCATATAGTCTATCTTGAAGTCAGACTTTGCCATTAGATTTACCTTTCTTCACCCATCCACCCACATTAGCCTCTACCTTCCTGTACCCTGACTTCTTTAGGCAGGCAGGGTGGAAGTAGTAGTGAGGGTCTTCGCTCCTACGGGTGAAAACATTGTAGTCGTCTATGTCGTTAGACTCCCTGCGCTTCTTGAATAATTGCTCATATATCGACAAGGGCAACGACTCCATATCAGGCTCATGGCCCCATTCTTTGCATATATCACACTTCTGGTGTGCCGGTTCTCGCTCCAATACCGTCACACGCTCAGCCAGCGCAATATCACTAGCCCTTAACACAGTCATGGTATTCTTTAGATTCGCCCACCAACATCTCATAATCTATACCCCCCAGTATATAACCTACAGTATCTTGTAGCTCACCAACCACTATACACCATACCTTGGGGCCAAGTAAAGCCTTTTAGGGAAATCCCCCATATTTTTTGGGGTGTACCACAATATGGCACATTAAGAGTCTAGCAGCCCTTGGATATGCAGAAACGCATGAACTGCTCTACGGTATTCCACCCATAGCCAAACGTCATGTGGAACTCGTCATGGTGGGTCTTGCACAATGGGGCCAGATTAGACGACTGGTATATCTTATCCTTGGCTATATTACGCCCGTCCATGTGGTGTAGGTCAATAGGCTTTGGCACATCGCATATAACACAGCCAGCATATCGCCTTTTTATATTAGCCTTACATGTGCGCTTTTTGCCTATGCCTGGGTATTGTTCCGCCTTAAGGCACCCACAGGACTTGGTGTCGCCATTTTTAAGCGATGTGGCCCTAGTTTCAATAGTATTTCCACAGTCACAAAGGCATATCCACCACGCCTTCCGCTCCTTCTTGCCTCTAGCAAGCACCTCAAGACGTGTGAATCTCTGGCCAATAAGGCTGACTATCTGTGTTTTAGGCGAGCAACCACAGTGGGCGGCCTCTCTATTTGTGGTCCACTTCTCTGTGCCACAATCGCATCGTATAAGAACCTTGCCTTGGCGGCAGTCTAAAACCACGACTTTGCCTCTCCTTGTGCCGACCAGCTTGGACTTGCATCTGCCACAAGTTCTTCGATGGCCAAGCCGCCTATTGGCAAACTCAACCACTTCTCCACAATCGCATCTGCATACCGCCAAAAGCCCCCCCTGAGTATTTATACCCCAGAATCTCCAACTTCCCCTGCCTGTGCCCTATAGGCTTTGGCTCTGAACGGGTGCAAGTACAGGCCGTAAAGGCTTTCAGCCGGATTGCCCTTAATAGCCGTGTTTGGACTATTACCCGCTCTCGCCCGCATATATCGCACCTACACAACCACCGCCTGTCGTATTTGTCCTTGGACTTTTCGGCAAGGACTAGGAGGTGGCTTATCTGTTGCCCCTTAAGGAACACACGCCTTGTAGGCCCCGCCACGGCCACTAAGGGCACTTCTTTGCCCAGCTTCCCATAGTACCGCCTACGCTGACGCTCTCGCTCACAAGACTTACACTTCTTGTAATACCCGTCGCGGCTTTGGCGCTTATCCCAACGGACCTTAAACTCTGATATTGCCTTGGTTTCCAGACATCCTGAACATGTTTTAAGCATCTATTCATCATAGCAGCTATTACTAGTTTGTCAACCGAAAAGGCTCTTTTAGCAAAAATTATGTGAAAAGTAGTAACGTGGCACCAAGGGTAGACGGATGGGCAACGGGTAGTCCCCATAGACCTACACGCCATGCCCATAGCCTATACACTCCATGCACATTGCCTTGCCTGTGCCATATAGCCTAGTGTCGCATAATATACGTTCGGTCTACTCGTGATATTGCATAAGGTAGCATGGCTACTATGACTTATGACTATGGGGCAATGGGCTTGTACTTATTGAGATATGGGGCAATATGGGCGATAGTCATAAGCTACTATAACCAAGCTACTTTATGACATATAGGCTATAGGCTGTGGGGCATGTGCCCTATTCACTAGCCTTGAGCCTTAACAGTATAGTCCCTGGCACGTCCTGCACCTGCTCCGACTGGCTGAGCATGGCCTGCTTGTCACGGGCTATGGCGGCCATTGTAGTGCTCTGGGCGGGCGATATGTCCCCTTGCTCGGCCCCTAGCTGGGCATTCACTAGGCTTGTGGCCTCCAATTTGGCCCATTGTGCGGCCCTGAAAGCTTTTATTTGCGCGGGGGTGAGCTTGAAAACCGATTTAGGGTCGTATCGCTTGCAATAGTCTCTTATGGTTTCCCATTCACACTTAAAGACCTTGGCTATCTTCTTATAGCCCAAACCCGCTGAGCGTCCCATGAGACACAGTAAAGCCGCCTCTGGGATGTCAAGCCACTCATCGCCTATACCGTTATCCCCTAAGTCAAGGACCTGTGGTAATGCTATAGAGCCGTCATCGGCAAGCTGTACGTCTTCAGGACTTATTATATCGTCTACGGTCTTATTGGGCCTTCTGCCGCTATTGTGGTTACCGCATGGCTTCTTTGGCTTGTCTGGTATGTCTTCTATGGGCGGGCGATTCGATGCTTCTTTCATGGCATGTATTATGGTCTATTTGGGCGGGCGTTTGCAAGCTTTTTAATCACGCTCGGACCCGTTACATTTGGACGGCAAAATGTAGGGCACAGACTGACATTAGGCCAACATCTTGCCCCACCGTAAACGAAAGGCCCTTGTTCTATTGGCCTATACGCTACACTCGAAATATCTTCGCAGTTTCTACAATGGTCTTTCTCATTGTTGCAATGGTAATAGTATTTGGGCTTCTTCGGGCGGGCGATTCGATGAAAAAAGAGGGCTTCCCAGAAAGTTTGCCTTTTCTTTCGTGACACCGGAATTGTGATACGCGCTGATATTGTTGGCTGATATGCATGTTTTGCGGGCTTAGTGTCACGAATGGCTTTTCATCTTGGCACGGCAATCGCTTAATATACACCCATGACACAGAACACAAACAAAGGAGCACAGGCAATGAAGACAAACAATGCGCTAGACATGCTGGCCGAGCAATGCGAACTATGGACTTGCCCTGTATGCTATATGGAGTCTATGCAAGATAAAGACACAAACAATGAAGACCGCATATGCGAGGATTGCCAATAATGGCAAAAGCCAAATACGGTCATTGTGTCGAATGCGGCACAGCTCTTAGGCTTAGGAGGGTATATCGTAGTGCCGACCATGGTCTAATGGTTTGGACTCGTTGTAGAAATTGTGGGGCGAAACATGTATCCACAAAGTGGCTGACAACGCCAGTACTTAGCAGGGACTAGTATAACCATGACACAGAACACCAACAAAGGAAACGCAATGAACATTCCCGACCTGCCAGAATACCGCATTATAGACAGTATCGCTGACTATTGCCTTATCAGCCATGACGATTCTGCCGACTTCGCCTTCTGGGTATCGGATATAGAAGCAAGATGCATATACGGGCTTAAGGTATAACCGTGACAACAAAATGCAACAAAGGAGCAGCAATGAGACGCACAAATACAAACGAGTTCAAAGCAGCAATGAAAAGCACAAACACTAACGAGTTCAAGAGCAAGCTGCAGGCATACCTGGAGCCTATCATAGCGCAGAAGGCAGAAGACTACGGGCAGACGATAGAAGGCAATCCTTACCAGTGGGCTATTGATACAGCCAAGGCAGAGGTCGGCCATGAGTTTGACCGCAACGGTGACCAGGAAGGGCTTTCCTACTGGCTGAGCGGCCTAGCAATAGACATAGACTATAACTATTGCGACATTATACGGGTGGCGGAATCAATGCACGATTGCAAGCTTTCTGACAAAGAAGCTGATATGGTCTGTGAGCGTTGGTTTGACTTTGTAGCCTGTAAGATGCTCCAGTATGCGGCAGCTTAGCCCCCGCAATGACTCCCTGCTGCTATGGTAGCCCGGAGGATTGCCGACCAGAACGCAACGCCAGCAATGAGTTAACCATGACAACAAAATGCAACAAAGGAGCAGCAATGACACACTATGAAGAACTAGCCAAACACCTGACCGAGCGCAGCGAAGAGATTTGCGCTGATAACGAATGCACAGAGGATGAACATAACTGCGACTCCTACGCCTACATGCAGGTAACGAGTCGGGGTTGCATTGACGGAAAGGAACGAATTGACGCAATGCTCTTGACGGTATGTTGCTCTGATTACTTTCAGGGAAGCGCCAAAGAGTATATCGCTCTGCCGTTGCCTTTCACAGGTGATGCTAAGGCGTTGAAGGCAGCAGTTGAGGAGGAATGGCTTTCATTGGCTTAGCCCCCGCAATGACTCCCTGCTGCTATGGTAGCAGGGGGCTGTTCTGAGGACTAACATGATAACGATACGGGGGGCGGAACGATGAAAACACGCTTTGAAATGATAAAAGACAGGGATACGGGCGAATGGAAGGTGGGGGAATTGCAGCCTAGCGGTCTATATAAGGTCGTATCTCGACACAAAGCCCACGATGATGCAAGGGCATGGATGAAAAGCCACAGGGCCAACAAATAAAGGAGCACCGATGCGAGATACCACTATTAAATGCGATGCTTGCGGCAAGGAGCATGACTATTTGGGACTGCTAGACTTGAAGTGTACGGCAAGGACGGCTGGCCCTTTGGGGTTTGAGGAGTTTGAAATAAAGGGGATTGACGTTTGTGGCCTTGACTGCTTGCTGGCCTACATAGAGAAGAGGCGCGACCCGATAATGGTGAAAGATTGCCAGCATCCAAGAGAACATATACCGCCATTCGGCCCGATACCTTATGTTGAACGCACAAGGGAGAAAGCATAATGCCAGAATACCTAACCAAAGGCAGCACAGTGACAAACGGCCATAGAGCCTATACGGTGGCAAGGGTGGCAAGGTCTAAAGAGTACCTTGGGGAGAAATTGTACCACTTCCACGGTATACAGGGCATAGTGTTCGGGCCATGGACGATAGAGGATATATATAACGCTGGCTATGAGCTGGCTGTTTAGGGGGCGGGACTTTGAAAATAGACATACAGGCAATCAAAGAGATACGGGCTGAGACTAAATGCAGTCTGCGGGAAGCTCTGACGGCATGGACAATCTGTCGCGGGGAAGCAACTGTAGCGGGCATGGCGGCTGAGAAGGAAACAGCAATAGCACTAATAGAATCGGGCAAGCTGGAGGACGTTTTCAGCTTTGTGGACGATTGTGCCAAGGAGAGAAGCTAATGCACAACCTGGTAATAAGAGCAACGCTGGTAATGTTGGGGCTATGCCTGTTTGGGGCTATGTCTGCCTTGTGGTGTTTGGGATACATGGCGGCTATGGGGTTAATTGATTAAGGGGGCGGGACTTTGAGAATGCACAAAAACCTAGCAAAGACGCTTAAACTAGCCCTACGCCTACGCCTTATGGAATTGGCTAAGCAGGGGGTGAAGGTGACGATTCGGGGGGCGATGCTTTGAAAATGGCGGGCGATACAACCACATGGACCCAAAAGCTACTAGCCTTTCTATTGGGCTTTATTGTTATGGCTATATGCTATTGGGTGGGGGGAATGTGATTATGGAGGGCGATGGGATGCAATATTATGTGCAAATACTAACCCTAGATGGGGATGTGCTAGAGGAAGAGATGGGGCCAATGTCGGAGCGCAAGGCCGATAGAGTTGAGGGCGGGGTAATGATTAACCTGAACCATGACGAATATTGGACGCGAGTAATATCAACAGAAGAGAGGGAGACACAATGACCTGGCTGCATGACCACTGGATAGAGCTGCTTATGTCTATTGCTGTGGGGGTGGAGGTTTGGGCTGTAGGATGGCTAATGGGGGCGGCGGTTTAGATTTAACAAACAAAGGAGAAACGCGATGTGTAAACCAGCAAGTATGATAATCGTCCACAAGAATGTGGCAAAATGGAGCGAAACTACAGACTCACACCATGAGATAATTACGGAGTTCGGAATAAGGGAGGTTGATGCTAGGGGTGATATTAACATTGTCCCCGTTGAGATGTGTCCTGAAGGGGGCAATCTTAGTATCGCATTGAGTAAATGGAAGTATGGCGTGGATTATCAGGAGTTTGGCCGCGAATTGCCAGACTGGTACGATGCCGAGAAGTCAGAGGCTGCGGCAAGAGCTGCATTGCCCATGTGGGCAGAGAGTAGATTAAAAGGGTGGAAGCTCAAAGAGGCGTTCAAGCCTATAAACCCTCTAAAGCAGAAGCAGGACAAATCGCTTGATAAAGCGGCACTGCTGAAAGAGTGGGCTTCGGTCAGGGATTCGGTCATGGATTCGGTCTGGGCTTCGGTCTGGGCTTCGGTCAGGGATTCGGTCAGGGATTCGGTCGTGGATTCGGTCTGGGATTCGGTCGTGGATTCGGTCTGGGCTTCGGTCTGGGCTTCGGTCAGGGATTCGGTCTGGGCTTCGGTCAGGGATTCGGTCTGGGCTTCGGTCTGGGATTCGGTCGGGGATTCGGTCGGGGATTCGGTCTGGGATTCGGTCTGGGATTCGGTCTATGGATATATAGGCTCCCTGTTTCACAACATAAAGAACTGGAAATACACAGACAGCAAGAACCCGTGGGCCTCTATCCGCAAACTCTGGCTGGGCGGCTATGTCCCTAGCTTTGACGGCAAGACATGGCGGCTTCATGCGGGGCTTAAAGCTAAAGTCGTGTTTGAGATTACAGCAGAAGAACTCAGGGCCAGCTAATGGGGGTAATGGTATGAAAATGGGGGTAATATGAATCTAGAAGAGGTAATGGAGAAGGTAAACGAAAAGAACTGTCCTGAGTGTGGGGCTGCGGCCATTGAGGGCAGCAACGGATTAAAGCCTAGTTGTACCTGCATGGAGGAAGGCTCGCTGGCTGAAGATGAGCTAGAGGTAAATGAGTGGTGGTGCTGTGCTGACAATGCGCTTATGGTCCACTGGCAGAGCGTGGGCCCTAAGCTGGTGGAGGCGTTGGCTTCGCTGGCAGCAGCGGCTAGAGAGGAAATAGTCCACCCCGACAATGACACAGGCTATCTTGAAACCGAAACCATCAGGGCCTTGGACCTGCTGACAGCCGTCGAAGAGGTACAGGGCATATGACCATACTAGCCTATGCCTGTAGTAGCTTTCTTGAGGTGCAGAATGGCTCAGGAACGTATCTCTTCTCTGGGGTGGGCAATAGGGAGTATGCAAGGATACGGGCGATGCTTAGGCGGGGGGCAATCGGTTCGGCATGGCAGACATTGAAGAAGTATAAATGGGACAAAAAGGAGGTGTAAGGTGGCAAGTGACACACAATATCTGGTGCGGTTAAGTGAGGATGAGTTGTGCTGCATTAAGTGGGCATTATGGCTCGCAGCAGGAACGGCCATGTTTTCGGGCGGTGCTGACCCTGACGCATGCCTAGATGCCGAAAGGTCTGTCGAGAAGGCCATAGAAACAGCAAGCATGGGAATAGACTGTACGGAGGCAATCTAATGGACGAACCATACAAAGTGGCACTTGAGATGGACGCTAACGGGGATTACTTAACTGATGCATTGCCAGAGATAGACGAGACTGAACTGGTAATGTGCTGGGAGGGAGAATGAAAACTAAGCGCAAATACATAAAAGATACGGCAAAGTTCACAAGCAAGAATGGTGTCAACTTGGTGGGGCAATCCTACCGCCAGCGAGACTATGCGGGGCGCATGCGTACCACTTGGGAGATAAACAGGACCGACACCAAGGGGCTGTACGACAGCAAATATGTTGACAGCATGAGCGATTCTATAGGCAAGATGTACTCTACGGTCTTTCCCGAAACACCAGAGTCGTTTGAGACATATATCGCGCTATGGAAGAAGCGTTATGTGCTGCCAGATATACGCAACGGGCATTTCCGCAAAGCATCGAGCTATATGCTGGACCTGCACCTTGAGTGCGACATGAACAGCGAATCGTTTGACCGCCTGGTACAAAACACTGGCATGTTGCTGGATGCGGGCGAAATCGTAGAATATAACGACGAGCATGGGGTAGGCTCTTTCCACAAAACCAGCAAGAAGGGCAAATACAAGGCTAGGCATTGCAGGTGGGGAACCTCTAGGGATGAAACGCTGGACCTAGATGGCGTTAGGGCCTTTCTGCGTAGCTTCTTTCGTGTGGGCTATTGCATAGAGCAGGCCGAGGTATGGTAATGAGCGACCTAGACCTAGAAAACAGGGTCCGTAAAATGCGCCTAACCCTGACCAGCAACGATGCCAGGCTTAAGACCTATTATGTGCGCGGATGGGCCTGTCGCAAATTCGCTCCTAAGCGGGGGGCGAGTGGGCTGGCTCAGTTGGTAGCTTGGCTGGATTTCATGGACGAGGACGTAATAGAGGAGGAGATATGAGCGTTAAAGTGATTATTGGGGCGATGCTTATGGGCTTGCCGCTTGCGGGTCTGTTTGTGGCGCATGTGTGCATGCAGGGGTGGCAGGCGGCAACGGGTATCTGGGTGGGGTCGATTGCATTGACAGGGATTATCGTCTTGGGCGCATGCTTGGCAACAGGGCTAATCTAAAGGAGACAAAATGAGCGAAATCATGGATAGTGACGAAGCATTAGCCGCCCGTATATGCGGTATAGACCTTGGCGATGAGCCACTACAGGCATGGGAGGGCAACGTATGGGGCATGATACAGCAGCACCTTGAGGTGGAGCGTAGCATAGCCAAGAAGGTGTTGGCTCACATGGTTGAGGTATCGGAGGAGCGTGACAAGCTCAAAGCCCTGATTGCCACCCTTATACACCATTCAGCAGCTCTTGCTTACCATGTCATTGAGTGTATGGGCGAGTGCGAGCAGGCAGATAGAGTATTGGAGTGTGTGGAAGAATTGGAGGGGGCGATATGAATAAAGACGAACTCGACGGGTACAGAAAGCACATGATTGAAGACTGCGAGAGAACCATTGAGAAAATACAATCCTGCGACGAATTGCAGCAATTTATCGCGGCAACAGCGCAAATGGCCCTCTTGGATAAGGACTCCCTGATTGGGCTGCTTAGCTTCTCTGAGGGGCGAGCGACAGAGATAGGGACATTCCTGTACCTGATGCTCTACAAGATATTGCCGAGAAACAAGTTCCTGGCCGTGGTTGACCCAGAACAGGTGGAGAGGTTTATAAGCAACACCATAGAGAAGGGGCGGGAAATCCGAGATGGCGAGGCGGGCAAATAACATGACCCTTGGCCTACTGCGGGCGGGGGGATGGAAATAGTTTGAGAAAAGTATTGCAAATGAAATCAAACCTGCTAAAGTTAACTCATGGTCAGATTAGCACAGCAGCGAGTCATTGGCAGTTTCCCCACCATGGGGCCGTCCTCACAGCTCGCTGTGTTGCTAGGTCTGACCACCGAAACGCCCCATGGTGGGCTTTTCTTACAAAGAGCAGATACCAGGATTCTAAGCCCAGCTCGCTCTGTCAAGACATAGGTTACCACGCTGCCGATATTAGAAATAGCGTGGGTGCGCCTCGCAAATGGTGCTGGAAATGTCTATCAGAGGTTGACAACCAGCTAACCAAGGACTACCCGATAAGGGAGCAAGAAAATCCTTGGGAGGGAGGCAAGCAGGAAGCAAGGTTTCGGGCCAAGACTCCGCCAGCCCGTGAAAGCGACCCTGCAGGATTTATGAACCGTTCGGACTATACCGAAAAGGGACAGGATTTAGAAGCGCATGACCAGACTTCCTTATTTCTAAGGAAGAACCTCTGGTCTGCCCGAAAGGGACAGGCAACTAAAACAAGCTTAAGTAAAAGGTTAGTAATGATAAGGCCGAGACTCTACACAATCTACATTCTGCAAGCTGGGGCAATGGATGCCTACAAGGTGGGATTCTGTTCTGACATAGCCAATTTACCAAGCAGGAGAGCTACCCTGCAAATAGGGTGTCCTGAGACATTGCATTTTGTGGGTGTTATATGCCCCGTCAAGGGGAATGGTGAGCAAGCAGCACATGAGGGCATGGCTGAGTGGCGAATACGAGGCGAATGGTATCGCCTTAACCCGCTAATGATAGACTTATTGGAACTAGACGTTAATTGGGCCAATGTGGTCAATGACCTATGTGTGCCCAAAAAGCCCTCTCGCAAGACCATGAATAGTATGGCCGAGGGGGTATTGCGATACTGGAATGGGTCCTGTAACCGTCCGTGTGGGAATGAGCGCCGTGAGCCGTTTCCTTACCCCCCAAAGGAGGCTAAATGAGCGCAGACAACTATGTGACGGTTCGCAGGTTCGGTGCGGGGGATTACAGGTGGGCCATGTTCTCCGCATCCTGTGACAGTCCCGACGTGACCGACAAGGTGTTTGGTGAAGCATCGTTTGCATCGCCTGGATTGGCAGCAGAGAATGCCAACCAAGAATGTATGATTATAGAGTATGGGGTAAGGTTTGAGGCCAACTGTCTCAAGGGCGGCTAACCCCACCCCAGCCAGAAAAGGGAGCAAAATGAAACGCTATTGGACAGCCGACCCCCATTTAGGCCATAGCAATATCATAGGCTATTGCGATAGACCTTATAGGGATTGCCACCACATGAACACCAGGCTCATAGATGAGGCTAATATGCGGGTTAAGCCTGACGATGTATGTGTATGTGTGGGCGATTTCTGTGTTAGGGGCGGCCAAAAGGCTAGAGACTGGTCTGCAAGGCTTAATGGCAACTGGGTATTCATTCGTGGCAACCATGACAAGAACAACGGGGTTAAGACGCTATGTGACTGGATGTTTGTGAGGATTGGGCAATTCAAGGTGTTTGTTTCCCATATCCCATACTTCTATACGCAAGAGGAGCGTACAGCTAAGTATCTATTGCCCCAATCATTGATAGACGTGGTAGAGTCAACGTGTGACTTTGCAGTATGTGGGCATGTGCATGAAAAGTGGGGTGTATGTATGGATGGGGCGATACCAACGATAAATGTGGGTGTGGACGCTAGGAGCTATAGACCAATGAGCGATGATGAGCTGTTGGGGGTATATGCAGCCCACCCCCGCCAAGCAAGGGAGATAGGATGATATACTTAAAGATGTTTATTGCGTTATTGGCACTGGGGCTAGGTATTGGCCCTGTATTCTTGGAGTGGGAGTTTAGTTGGGTGGCAATACGCAGCGTGGTGCTTATTTGTGGGGCAGGGGCAATCGTGGCTGAGGCAACGCTTCCCCCACCCAGCGAGACAGGCAAGGTGGCTGAATGATAGCCCCCACCCCAGATAATTCATACAACACTAATGGTGTGCTAGACTACCTGTTTGAAGAGCATGCATTCAATAGGCTCAAAGATAGTGACGTAAAGGCCCTGTCAGAGCTTACAGGCATAGACTGTGAGGCATTGTGTAGGCAGCATGGTATAGTGTATTGGTTGGGCGAACCTAAGTGGGAGGGGCAAAATGACGAATGACGATAAGGTTAGGCTGATAGCGGAGGAGGGCGTGATGAATTGGAGATGTAGCGACTGCATCAACTTGGATAATCCCACAGGGATGTCTGTCAGTCCTTGCTACCAATGCAAGTGGATGGATGATAGGCCCGACAACTATCATGCAAAGCCGAAGCCACGCAAGCGATGTGAAACGTGCAAGTATTCTGCAATAGACCCCCTCGACGCCAGTTCGATATGTATGAGCAAATCTGACAAGGTATGCAAAGTCGGGCATCGGGCGGCCTGGTGCAAGCAATCGCCCCCCAAGAAAGGAGCCTAAATGATAACATTCATCTTAATGCCTAAACAGTCTCTAAACGATAATAAGAAATGCCCGAACAACCTATATGTTCATTGGAGTGAATAAGATGCGGAGAATAATAGGGGTAATCTCCGCAAGAAAGGAGCCTAAATGATAACAGCATGTGAGCAAGAGGGTGTATGTGAGATGGTGCAGTCAAGGATACCGTTTGATGAGGACATAATGGCTATAAACATATTGAGGCTATGGGATAAGGGAAAGATAGAGAGGTTTGCGAGGTACTTGTTGGGCGATGTGATAGTTAGCAAAACGACAGATAAGAGTGCGAATAAGGAGGACTAAAAATGGGATGCGACTACTGCGAACCAGATGATTGTTCCTGCTACCCGATATGCGACAGGTACAACAAAGCAGAACAGAAACAGGTCGAACTGAAAGAACACAGCAACTACCCGAACTGCCTTGATTGCCAGTTCTACAAGTACGAGTTTGAGGAGCAGAAGTGGGATGGCTGTTCAAGACATCCAGATTTCAAGTGTTCCGAGGTCACGCACTGCGAACACTACCAAGATGCAGTTTGACCTCTTAACGACAGAAGGGAGAGGATAGCATGAGCGAACCAGAAGAAGTGGTAAGGATACAGGTATATCAAGACAGCCCTGCGTCAAGTGCTGGCCTGAATGTGACGTTCAAGGACGGCAATGTGACCAAGCGGGTTGAGCGTAGGCTGGCAAACATCAAAGATAGATACGACTTGGCTGGGTGGTTTAGGAAGATGGCAGACGACATATCGAGAGCATAACCCCCGCCCAAAATAACCCAAAGGAGACACAATGAAACACACACTACTCATAGCACTAATACTGGCAACTGGCTGTGGCTCGGTAAACTACGACAAGCTACAGGCTAAAGCCGAAAAGAAGCTAGGCCAAGAGATAGACGAAATCTTTAACCCCGCCCCCACCAGGGATACAGGGCCACAGGACGCCATAGACATGGATAAGGTCAAGTGGTGCTATGGCATGGCCCCAAAGAACCTACCTATCCAATACGCCATAGAGAATGCAAGGTATGGTGGTATAGGCTTAGAGTGGGATGGCAATGTCCCGCCCCACTACAAGGGCATATCTAAGGGCTGTAACGCAGCTCTAGGCTTTGTAGTAAAGATAGACGAGAGTTACTATGGGGCATGGGGTGAGCAGGTTAGGGTTAAGCTCAATAATCAGACATTGGCGTTATTCCATAGCAGGGATGGGCTGACGTTTAAGGAGCCATTAGAGGAGTATAGCCATAAGCGCGGGGCAGAGTATTGGATAGGTACGGCTTGTGGTGTATGTGCATTTGAGGGGCGGGCGAATCATGGCAGAAGCAACTTTATTAGGCTTAAGTAATGCACACGCTTGAGATCGGGTTCGCATTAGGCTTTCTGTGTGCTTGCTGGATTTGGTGGATGGTCGTTAAGGCTAAGGAGGAGAAGTGAAAGCATATTATCAGGATAGCTATTGTACGATATATCACGGGGATTGTAGGGAAGTGTTGCCAGAGGTGGGTGACGTGGATTTAGTGTTGACCGACCCACCTTATGGGGTGGGCAAGCTTGTGGGCGGGATTTCCAAGGCTCGCAACAAGAACCATTATGCGTCACACGACGATACAGAAGAGTTTGTTGAAACCGTGGTGGTGCCCGTTATTATCACATGCATTGAAAAGGTGCAGAGGGTTGTTTTGACGCCAGGTTCACGGTGCATGTGGCTATACCCCCGCCCCTACTGCACAGGCGTATTCTATTATCCTGCCGGAGCGGGCATGTCGCGGTGGGGTTTTAACTGCTGGCAGCCAATCCTTTTCTATGGCAAAGACCCCTATGGTGGCACCTTGGGAAAACACAACGCTAGACGCAGCACTGAGGCGTCGGACAAATCTATTGACCACCCGTGCCCCAAGCCCATTGGCGACTGGAAGTGGTTGCTGGACAGGGCCAGCAAGGAAGGCGAAACCATACTGGACCCGTTCATGGGCAGCGGAACCACCCTCAGAGCCGCCAAGGACCTACAACGCCACGCTATAGGCATAGAGCTAGAGGAGAAGTACTGCGAAATAGCTGCCAAGCGTCTAGCGCAGGAGGTGTTGGCCCTATGATTCTCTCGCACTTTCTAAAACCGCCTTCTCAAATTCTCAAGCATGATAGGGTCTATGAGCCGCTTTGCAACCACTTATGACTATTAGGCCACTTGGCACAGACATTGCATTAACTAGGAGACACGATGAAAGACAAAGACCACTTAGGCGAATACGTAACGCCTGCAATGATAGCAGCAGCCAAGCTGGCTCAGTCCCGCAAACGCCCGCCCAAAAAGAAATGGTATCTACGCTTCCTATACTGGGCAGGCAAGACATACGCAAAGGCTGTGGTAACTAAGGCGATTAAGGAGCAGGTGGATGATTGATTTGAAGTTTAGGATGTGGGTAGGAGGCAGGATGCACTATTGGGGGTTCATCGACAATGCGTTTGTCGGCCCTGTTGGCGGCAACGGGGAAGCGCTAGACCAAGACGAGAAGCGTGAGCGCACCATGCAGTACACGGGCCTAAAGGACTCACAGGGTGTCGAGATATATGAGGGGGATATAATAGCTTTCGGCGACAGGGTTGGCGATACAGACATAGAAGGAGGCGTTGGCCCTGTGGTGTGGGGTTCGTGCGGGTGGTACGTTAAAGGGTTCTATTACGGATGCCAAGATGACCCGTGTTGTGCATTCTCGGAGAAGGCAACCCTTGAGGTGATTGGCCACATATACGAATCGCCCACCCCAACAGAAAGCCCCGCCCAATGAAAACCATACCAGGCCCCAACTCAAAGTCATGGCCCCCACCCGAAATAGCCACCTGTAAGTCTATGGACCATACCCCTAAAACAAGGGAGCTATGGAGCATTCATGTCCACGAAACCAGTTGCAAGGTGTGCGGTTGGCGTTATATAAGGGATTCGAGCTAAATGGCTGATAAACTACTCATAGCCCCTGAAGCTGGCCGATTCTATGACCGTGAGGGCAATCACGTCTACGAGGTCAAGAAGGCGGACGGTAAGGGAACGACTACGCCCAACATCATCCACGCCCGCAAGTTTGGGTTAGTGCCTAGCGTTACGACTGTGTTGGGCCGCATAGCTAAGCCTGGCTTGGATAGGTGGAAGGCTGCTAACTACATCAGAACCGCAATGGCCACCCCAAGGAAAGCCCTAGAGTCTGAAGATGACTACATTATCAGGGTAGCCAGAGAAGCTAACAGCGTGGCAGGTAAGGCCGCTGAGCGGGGCACAGACATACACTTTGGCCTTTACGAGCATATGTTCGACGGGACCATATCAGACGATAGAGCCATCAGGAACGCTTGTGAGCAGGTTAAGGCGTGGCTGAAAGAGCAGAATGCTGAAGTGGTACACTTAGAGAAGGCCATGATTGACGTTGATATTGGTGTAGCTGGGACGGCAGATTTGGTGGCCGAATCCCCCACCCATATCCTATACGGAGACTACAAATCGGTAGACCTATCCAAATACAAGAAGCCATACTACGAACAGGGGCTACAGCTAAGTGCATACAAGCTCATGGATAAGGCTGAGAAGCCCTGTAAGCTGTGGCAGATACCATTGGATAGAGAGAGCGGTGAGTGCCAGTTCTTTGACTGGGACGATATGGCGTGGCCTATAGAGGCGTTAGAGATTGGCTTCAAGTCGGTAGTGAAGGAGTGGCAGGTATGTAATAAGTATGTACCTAAGAACTGGAAAGAAAAAGGAGGTAGTAAGTGAGTCTGACAGCAAGCAATGAAGGTACTGGCAAGGATTATGACCCTGTTCCCGCAGGAGTTCATGCAGCAACGTGTGTGCGGTTGTTCGATTTGGGCACCCACCACAATACGGTGTACGACAAGTATCAGCCCAAGCTGATGATATGTTGGGAATTGCCCGATGAGACAATGGAGATTGAAGTTGATGGGGTGACAGAGACAAAGCCTCGTTGGGTCAGTCAGGAATACACCAACAATCTGGGCGATAAGGCCAACCTGAGACACATGCTGGAGTCCTGGCGTGGCGTCCCATTCACACCAGAAGAGCTACAGGGCTTTGACCTGAGCAAGCTGTTGGGTGCGCCTTGTCAGATACAGGTGACGCATAAGCCTACTAAGAAGGGCAAGATATGGGCTAACGTGCAGAATGTGATGGCGTGTCCTAAAGGGATGGCGGTGACCAAGCCAGCAGATGAGCCTACGCTGTTTGAGATGCCTGAGAATGGCGACATAGAAGTGCCAGCAGATGTGCCAGCATGGATAGGTCGCAAGATACAGGACAGCGAGGAGTTCAAGGAGCGTGGTGTTGGGGCAGTCCCGCAGGACCAGTCAGCAGAGAACAGGGTAGAGCAGTCAGACCTTGATGCTGCTAATGACCAGTTCAACAATGACGCTGATGAAGACTCAGAATTGCCTTTTTAGGTGACCCATGCCTAGACGCAGAAAGAAAGACAAACGCCCCTTAGCCGAAAGAAAGGCTGACCCGACCAGCAATTACTGGGACGACAGAGCGATGACGCTTTGGGGCGAGATAGTGCGAACTAAAGGCACATGCGAGAAATGTGGGCGAGTTGGCAGAGTTGAGGCACACCACCTGATAACACGGGCAGTCAAGTCTCTATGTCACAAGATAGAAAATTCTATCGCACTCTGCTTTCACTGCCATAGGGTTGAGCCAGGCTCGGCCCACGAAGACCCCGTGGTGTTCACTCAATGGCTAAACAACGTCAAGCCAGACCAATACCAGTGGGTTATGGAGAACAAACACAAGATTCGTAAGCCCGATTTCAAGCAGGCTTATGAGGACTTAGTAGAAATCAAACGACTTTCTGAGCAAGCCGCACCTAATCAGGGCAGCTAGACTTAGAATACGGGCCTAGCATGATGGCGGAAGCCTACTGCTGGGAATTTACGGGGGTTAGCAGCAATGAGTAATAAAAGCTATTCTAGCATGGCGATGCATCATACAAGACCTGCTAGTTTCTCTGGGTGGTCGCTCCACCCCTGCGCCCCCAAGGGATTTAGAGGAGAGCATAGTGTCTAAAACCAAGGGAATCCATCGCACCCTAAAGGTGCCAGAGCCTGTGGATGACATCATCGTGGGCATACAGGCTACGAACAAGTGGACATGGAGCAAGTCTGCCATATTCGCTATATGCTTGGGGCTAAGGATGACCGAGAAAGAGATAGAGACTAAGTATGGCGATTTCTTTAGAAGCCATTGCAAGGAGGAGAAATGAGCGGTATCTCAGACCACGCAACATGCCAGACTGAGGGCTGCGACGCCATTATCCCGCCCGATGCTGCCATGTGTGAGCGATGCGGCATGAAGGAGACTATTAGGCTCCAGGTGCTAAAGATAGAGGAGCTAGAGGCAGAGGTAGTAATGTGGAAGGCTAGGGTGCTGGTATGACATGCCTAGAGTGTAAGTGGTTTGTGGTAGGTGCGACCTTTGGTGCTGGCCCTGTGAACTATTGTAACAGATACCCGCACTACTTCCATAGGCGAGACGAGGACCCTGCTTGTGGCGAGTTCAAGCCAGCCAAGGCCGCCCCAACCAAACGCTTCGTCCCGCCCACCACAATAGAGGTAAAGGAATACGCTGAGTCTATAGGCTATAGGCTAGACGCAGAGGCGTTCTGTAGCCACTATGATAGCAATGGCTGGAAGGTGGGCAAGAATAAGATGAAGGATTGGCGGGCGGCTGTTAGGACATGGAAGCGCAATGCTACCCCTGACGAGCTAGTAGGCAATGATGGCTTTGATTTGAGGGAACTTAGGAAGGAGGGGGCGTGAGCAAGCCATACTACCAAGACGATTACTGTACTATATATCACGGGGACTGTAGGGAGGTTCTGCCTACACTGGACAAGGTGGACCTAGTGTTGACGGACCCGCCTTATGGGATATTCAAAAACGTAGGCGGTTCTGGCGTTATGTTTGGGCAACCAACCATATACTCAGACGACGATAGCGCGGCAGAATGGGATAAGAGGCCAAACAAAGCAACGCTACTTTTGGTTAGGGACAAGGGCGTTCAGTATGTCATCTGGGGCGGCAACTACATGGCCGACGCGCTGGGTGCGTGTAAGGGCATATTGATATGGGACAAAAAAACGGGGAACAATAGCTATGCAGACGGTGAGTGTGCTTGGTCTAATGTGGCAGGAACAATGCGTATTCTACATCATCAATGGTGTGGCGCGTTTAAAGACAGTGAGCGCGGACATAGGGCTGTTCACCCCACACAGAAACCAATAGCGGTTATGGCTTGGTGTATTACGCTAGCCGACAATCCCGACACCATCCTAGACCCCTTCATGGGTTCAGGCACGACCTTAAGGGCGGCAAAGGACCTACAGCGTAAAGCCATTGGCATAGAGTGCGAAGAGAAGTATTGTGAGATTGCGGCCAAGCGATTGGCCCAAGAAGTATTGCCCTTATGAACCAACTCCCTCACTCAAACGAGCTAGAGCAATCCCTGCTAGGGGTCATACTCCTAGATGGTGACAAGTGCTATGACCTAGCCATCAACCTAGACATAAGCATAGGCTCATTCTACCTATCGCCCCACCAAAGTATATTCAGGGCGATGCAATCCCTAAACGCTAAAGGCAAAGGTATAGACCTACGGACAGTAGCCAATGAGCTAGGGGTGCAGTTAGAGCATGTGGGGGGGGATAGCTATTTGGAGCTTTGTCTGGATACTGGGGTTACAGCGGCCCATACAGAGCATTACGCCTCTGAGGTACGCAACTATGAGATTAGACGGCAGGCTATTGTGGTCGCTTACGATGTGATACAGCAGGCTGAGCGGGGGGGCGATGCTGAAACCATTAGGGCTGGGGCTGAGTTCAAGTTCTCAGAGATAAAGTCTATGCGCTCAGAGGAGCTAACCCCAGCAGAGATACTAGACGAGCAGATTGAGCTATGGAAGAAAGCCCAGACAACCAAGTGCGTGGGCCTGTCTACTGGCTTTGACTTCCTAGACACCTACCTTGGCGGGCTGCTAGAGTGTTCCCATATCATTATCGCTGGTGAGCCTGGCATGGGCAAGACAACCTTGGCCCGCAACATAGCCGAGAACATAGCTGGTGACCAAGGCATACCTGTAGCCTTTGAGAGCTTAGAGCAGACTTATGCACAAATCTGGGGTGCTATAGCAGCGAGGAGGGCCAAGACCTCCCTATTCTGGTTCAATAGCGGGTCTAGCAAGGCTGACTTTGAGGCCATGGCTAGGGCTAAGGCCGAAGTGCAGGATTGGCCCATACACGTACAGGACCGCCCCCACACAATAGAGCAATGCCGTAGCTGGACAAAGAACATGGTAGAGCAACGCGGGTGTAAGGTCGTAATCATAGACTATATCCAACGCTTAGGAATGAAGGGCAAGATGTCTCAGGAAGAGCGTATAAGCCGTGTGTCCATGAATGTGACCAGCATGGCTAAAGACTTTAGAGTGCCTGTAATCTCGTTGGCTAGTCTGTCTAGGGAGGGCAATCTTAGGGGCAGCGGGCAGCTGGATTTTGACGCCTGGGCGATACTCAAGCTCACCAAGGCAGAGTCGTGGACGCCAGAGAACCAGATAGTCAACGTGGCGTTCTTGAAGCAAAGGTTTGGCCCACAGTGTAGGCCGATAGAGCTTAAGCTTTTAGGGGGCGAGAGTCGCTTCGATGAATTTTGGCAACTAGACCAAACAAACAAGGGGGGCACATGCCAGCAGAAGATGCAATTAAAACCGAAGTCATAGCAGCACTCAACAAGGAGCGCATAACAGAGCTAGAGTCTAGGCATACATATGGTAGGGCAATCATGGCGTTACAGGCAATGAATGGTGATGTGAAGGCTCAGGATGGCCGACCCACCTTTGTCCCTGCTATTGAGCTGGTGGCCGGATGGGCCAAGGATGCCAACGTCACCATCAGCGGGTATACCTTGAAGCATTGCCTATACATTGCCCAGCGTCTAAGCAAGGGCCAGGTGGATACACTGGCTAAGAAGGGCATGACATTCTATCAGGTGTTTGGGATGGTATCGGAGTTTAAGGGTAATGTTGAGAGAATCCGCAATTATGTGGGTGAGGTCAGGACTGGTAAGGCTACAGACTTCGCTAAGTTCTATAGGGGCAGAGGCAACTCTACGGTAATCAAGACATTGCCCCGCTCAAAGAATGGTGACGAAACCACATCAAGCCGTATAGACGTAGACCTATATGACAAGCATGGCAACTTTGACACAGACAAGCTAGAGATGCTGGTAGCGTGTTTATGGTCTACGCACCCAGCCCTCATGGAGCAGGCCAATAAGCAGGCAATGAAACGGTTAAGGGTAGCATGATAGACATAGACGCCATGATAGCCGAGCAGGAAGCTGTGATAGACGACTTGTTCAAGGCATCGCCCATAGACATAATGGCATTGTGTGCTGCGTGTCATAGATTAGGGTGGTGGAAGGCTGTGGGCGATGGGCGGGACATTGTGATGGGGTTGAGGTAATGGAAGCTTATCTGCTATACACGGTAGCGGCCTTGCAGTGGGGGTATGCTGTATTCTCTTATTTGGCGGGCAATCCATTCAAGGGGATACTCATGTTTCTCTATGGCGTAACGAACATAATCATAGCAATAATGCCCGAAGGAGCAAAATGAAACCAGCCAAGCTAAAGTATCGAATCGCCCCAGAAGAAGTAAGCTCAGCCACATTCGACCTACAGGAATACAATGTCAGCGTAGTGTCTAGAGAGATATACCTGCATGGCTATAGGGACCTAGAGGTTGAGGAAGAACCTGGCATGGAGTATCGCATGGCCACCAAGTTCATAAAGAACCTGAACCTGCTAAACAACCAAGGCAGAGAGCCTATACTGGTCCACCAGCATACAGTAGGTGGCAACTGGAATGACGGTATGGCTATCTATGACGCTATCGTAGCATCCATATCGCCCGTAGTAATATTGGCCTATGCCCATGCAAGGTCTATGTCTAGCATTACGTTTCAGGGGGCGAGCTTAAGGGTAATGATGCCCAACGCAGACTTTATGGTGCATCAGGGTACTGTATATGTAGAGGATACGGTGTTGGGCGCACAGACGCATATGGCCACCTGTAGAGAGAACGACGAGACTATGTTGGATATATACTCGTCTAAGTGTAAGGGCAGCCAGAAGTTCCACAACACCAGCAAGGGCGAGATTTGTAAGTACATTAGGCGTAAGATGGAGGAGAAACAGGAGTGGTATCTGACGGCCCAAGAGGCGGTGAAGTATGGCTTTGCCGATGGCGTATTGGGCGATAAGGGGTTGAAGAACATAGATGCATTGAGGAGAGCATAATATGAGCATGGGTACAAAAGAATACATGGAGTTCCACGAAGAGATATGCAACGCAGCTAGGGAACTCTCACGTAACAAGAACAACGATTATGCCGACCCAGAGTCTAGGGGCCAAGACCCTATGCGTGTGTTTGGCAACTTCATGCAGGTACAGCACCTGAACGTATGCCAAGTAGAGACAGGGTTCTTGGTCAGATTGAGCGATAAGTTCTCTAGGCTATGCAACCTGCTCAGGGAAGGCCATGAGCATACTGTCAAGGAAGAGACGGTAGAGGATACGATACAGGACATTATCAACTATGTGATTCTGTTGGCGGCATATAGGAAGGCTGTGAGCGATGAGGCCGCCTTCCTTGAGGGTTGCTTGCCCCCCAAGCAGGATGCACTAGGAGAAATGGAGTACAGATGAAAAAGATAGTTCTTGATTTCGATGGCCCCATAAACAACTACAAGGGCTGGCGCAATGAGGGCTTCGACACAATCCTTGATGAGCCTGTTGGCTGTGTATGGAAGGCCATTGAGGTCTTACGAGCCAGAGGCTATGAGGTCTGCATTCATTCTACAAGGTGTGCATATCCTGGCGGTATGACTGCTATATACCAATACCTCAAGAAGTATGAGATTCCAATAGACGTGGTGTCGCTCAATAAGCCCCCTGCTGACGCCTATATAGACGATAAGGGCGTATGGTACGATGGGGATTGGGGTGCTACGCTAGAGAGGCTAGAGGTAATGATGAAGGCAGATACAACAGAGAGGGCGATATGATTCTCAACACACAAGACCTATACGATAAAGGCATTATCAAGGACAATCCTAGCTGGTTGCCCAAGATGTTTGAATGCGTAACCTGCAACCCCAAGCAAATGTACTATGTCACAGACGAGAGACAGCTTGAGACAGAGCAATGTCTGGGCTGCATGAAGGAGGGTCACTGATGGCATTTGAGAAGGGACATAAAGCCTACACAAACAAGGCGTCTGCCAAAACACGACCTGAGCATACTATTAGAGCCAAAGACGGCACACTTTTAGTGTGTAAATTGACCCGAAAAAGCGCGATACTGGCGTTCTGTGCCGAGTGCCTTGGGTGGGAAGACCATCCTAGCACCTGTACGGCACCTCTATGCCCCCTTTACCCGTTCAGGGGCAAGACGTTACGCACACAGAAGGGGAACACAAACAAGGAGTATACATGAAACAACGAGGCATAATACTATCAGACCTACATTGTGGGCACCTTGTTGGGCTTACACCCCCAGCATGGCAAATCAAAGAACCCAAGCATTCTCGCACCAAAAGGGCCAAGTGGGCTGTCCTAGAGAAAGCACTATGGGGCGAATACAAGAAAATCCTAAAGAAGTTTGAGCCATACGACTTCTGCCTGACCATGGGTGACTTGGTAGATGGGGCTGGTTGGCGGTCTGGTGGTTCTGAACTGATAACCACATCCCAAGAGGAGCAGTGCGATATGGCTGTAGCCTGCTTGGACCAGGTGCGCTTACACGCCAATAAGGGCTTCAGGATGCGTGGCGTATACGGGACAGGCTACCATACAGGCACAGATGACGACTGGGAGAACAGTGTAGCAGATAAGGCTGGCTTTAAGTCTATAGGCTCACACGACCAGTTTGACATCAATGGCTGCGTTATAGACATTAAGCATGACTGTGGCGCATCGTCTATACCCCATGGCAGACATACTGCAGGGGCTAAAGAACATTACTGGAATGTCATGTATGCTGACGAGCAACTAGCCGCTAGGGCTGACCTTATCATTAGGGGCCATGTCCATTATTATGCGTTTGAGGGTGGGCCAGACTGGGCTGCCATGACAATGCCAGCGTTACAGGGTATGGGTACTAAGTTTGGTGCTCGTAAGTGTAGCGGGGTTGTTCATTGGGGGGCGGTTATCCTTGATGTAGACAGTAAGGGCGGCTTTGACTGGCATGCTGAGATAGTCAAAATCCCCCAACAGAAAATGTCACTATCAAAACTATAGGAGGTATTATGCCAACAACAAGCACAAAGACACTGCCCAAAGCCATGCAAAACCTGATAAACGAGCTGCCCCAGTCACGCCAAGACAAGTGGGTAGGTGAGCCTGCCGAGTTCCTGCGTGAATGTGGTAAGCAAAAGAAGTCTGCTACGAGTGTCCACAAGATATTCGTTAAGCACTACTTCCCTGCCAACGCATCAACCATAGCAAGGAAGATGAAGGAGCTATCGGCCTAAACCACCACATCTGGGGCGTGTCCAGCCTTCCATGGTCCGCCCCCACATAGACGCACTAGCCTATATATCAGACCAACCTTAATCCGCCCACCACCCTCAACCTTAATCATCCTACGCAGACATAGCTTATCTACGTCCTTCCTACTCATATCATGGAACACATAGGTATGCCCATGTGGCCCCTTCTTATACAGCCCATGGTGATGATAGCCACTATCATGGAAGATATAGCTTAGCAGGAACTCGTCTTTAGGCAGGAACAGTTGCAGACTAGCAGGTGTAGAACCCATGTCTGTTTCGGCTAAGTGTTGGTCTGGGCGATACCTTGTCCCATCAGGCATCTCAAAGGTCAATGGCGCATTCTTCTTTAGGCGGAACTCATATATGGCTTTAGGGAAGATACCTAGACGCTTGACGTTCTTCACCTTGTCCAAGGCGTACCCCCTAGGATTGATGAATGCGCCCAACATCACTCTTCCACCTCTGCCACATCCATTGTATGGCTTACACCGACAGTCCTAAGCTTGGCCATCTCATATCTAAGGAACACAAAGCCCCCCACCACGCCTAAAAGGATAAGGGCTAATACCACTATCTTTACAGCGTCCATACCTCTAGCACTGATTACGGGCTTACCTGTTATGGGGTTGTTGATGACTAGGCCATTGACTGTGGGTTGTGGGGCGGGGGTTTCCAGTACATCTAGGCGTTGCTCAACCTCTGTCCTGACAGCACAGCCGTTAGCCTTTAGCTCGTTTAGGTCCACGCTCAGCCCATCGACCTTGGCGTGAATCACCTGACGCTCATCCTTGGCACTCTCGGCATATGCCAATAGCTTGCCTATATCCTTGTCTGTCCCGTTGGTCATCCCTTTACTCCCTTACCTTCCCCTTTACCACATAAACCATAACAATAGGGCTGTAGCCAATGCCATCATTAACCCTACGATTATAGACCATTTCATTATTCATCCGATGGGTTCAAGTTCTTTGTATATGCCCAACCCTTGCTCGCCAGCGTATTAGTCACATCAAAAGTGCCCGCAAACATTACGCCAGGGTTATCGTCTGTCCATGCCTTGAACTTAGCTATCTCTGCTGCGTCTAGGCTGCTCTTGGCCTGCTGGAAGGATACGACATATATACGACCTGTAACATTGGTATCGCTTATCTTATGGGTGGGCATCCAGCCTTGGTCTACCTTGTTACGGTTGGGGCGAGTGTCGTCTTTATCCCAGATAGCCAGTTGGATCTTTTGAAGCTTGTTGCTGTTGGCCGCATAGAAGGAGTCTCTGCAACCCAGAACGAACAGCTTGATACTGTGGTCGCCAGCCATGCAGGGCAGCGCAATCAAAGCGAAGAGTAATAGTATCTTCTTCATTTCCGCCCCATCTGCCACAACTGAAATATTTGGTTAGAGGTGTATGCCGTATCGCAGTCCACGATGATGTCGTCCATATTGCCGCTGAAGTGTGCGCCGGGAGAGTCCTGATTATATGCTCCGATCATAATGTCAGAGCTGCTATTGAAGAGAGGGTTCTGTACCCCATCGTCCCTGTCAAGCCCCTGCTGTATGCCATTACGGTATATCTTAATCACCTGTGCGGACGATGCGTCCCACGTGATGCCTATGTGTTGCCATCCTGTAGCAATAACCCCTTGAGCAGTCCATGAGTTGCTGTTCGCGCTCCCGCTATTGGAGAAGTTGAACCTCATCCTGCCGCTGTCCCATTGGTAACAGGTCCACGAGTTCTGACTGCCACCGCCGCCGCGCTTATTGATATACGCTTCCTCCGTGTTGGCATTGTCAGGGTCCACCCACAGCGCAACCGTGAGCTTGTTGCCAGCGTCGAGGCCGCTGTTGTCAGAAATGAATCCAGTATCGCCTCCATCAAGGCTGATATACTTATTCGTCCCTTCGTCAACAGTCGTCCACGCCCCGGCCCCGTCTGATTTGTTGACGTTGTTCGTATCGCTGCCACTGTCAACCTCTGCGTCGTTGAGCGTCTGATTAAAACTGAGCATTACAACGGTCCCTGTGTACGCATTGGAAGGCACCTTCAAATAGTCAAAGGTGTTTGTGAATCCCGGCACCCTCCCGAACTTCCAATCACCACCGCAGGCTGTCGAGGCCACAAGCAGCAATAGAACTATGAGTTTATTTGAAGTCAAAGGTGTTCGTCCTTATTGTTGGGGCAGAGTTGGTGTGGTAGTATACGACCCATGCCCCACCAGAGAAGTCCTGCTCTGCCCAGTCACTAGGACCGTTGGAGTAGAAGATGGAGCCTGAACCAACGTCAAATGCATCGGCCTTGACTGTGCCTGCCACGTCAACCACTTGAGTAGGAGAGGTTACACTAAAGCCGACATTCCCATTCTCTAACAGACGTACTGACTCAGCGTTCCCGGGCCTTAACACTATGGGCTCGGTAGAACTTATCTGACACTCAGTCGAAGATAAGCCGTAGTCTACCGTCTGTCCGCCACCGGGACGAGAAAGCCTTATCTTATCGTTGACCCCGTCTGACGCGACATGGAGAGGCTGAGTACTGGCATCTATTCCGATTCCCACGTTGCCCGTCAATGTCGTTGTCAATTTATTCGTAGCAGGTAGGTCCACAACCAATCCGCCGTCCACGTTAAGGTCGTTGTCTATATCCACATTTCCCGTATCGGCTATAGTCACCTTCTGTGTGCCGCCAAGATAGAACTCTATATCTCCGCCATTCCTGCCCGCCTCAAGCCAGAGGTCGCCATTCGAACTATTGGTGCCATAGGCCAATACACTAGCACTAGGGCCATTCTCTGCCCCACCCCATATAGCCACAACCCCATCCTCATCATTGCGGTGTATAGCCGATGAAGCACCTAGAGTAAGGTCAGCGTTTATAGCCTGTTCAGCGGTCCATACGTTGACCTCATTCGTGTTGGGGATTTGCAGCATGACGTTAGTGCCGTTGACGGTCAGCACACCATTCACGGTTTGATTAGCGTTCCACACTAAAGCTTGGTTGGTGGTAACGAATGTCCCGTCTTGGTTGGGCACAGTCCATGTCCTCGTAGTGGCCGTACTCACCTCGCTAACCTCAAGAGCCAACAGCTTGGTAGAGTCGCCATCGTCAAACACCCTGAAAGAGCTATCGCTGAATACGCTTGCTGCAGCACTAGCCGAGCTACCCCCACCCGAAGTGAATAGAGGGAACCCACGCCTATCGGTAATAATGGTAGTCCATGTCCCGCTACCCGCAGTCTGCCTTCTCAGGGTAAGCGTAGCCAGCCATACAGCCGTACTCTCTAAGTCCTTATCTACGCTGAGTACGCTAAAGGCACTAGAGTCAGCCAATGCCGCAGCTTCGGTGCTGTACTGGTCGGTAGACAGGTTAAGCCCTATCTTCATGCCTATATTGTTGGTAGAGCCTGAAGGGGCGAATCCTATGACCTGTACGTTGAACCTAGCGTTGTTTGAGTCCAACACAGCGACACCATTAGCATCAACGCTTATCTGGTTTAGGTTCGTGATGGCCTTGATGCCGCTGGGATCGTTAAGGATATGATACTCAGCAGAAGCGTCCACATTCGTGACAGCAGTCACGTTCTGTAAGTGAAGCTGGTACGCGGTCCCTGCATCCATTGTCACAAAAACGTCATCCTCGGCAGCCCCGTTCACATTCGTCCTGACATTAGCGGCCATACCCGTCTGCCACTTGGCACCCAGAGTCCTAATCCTCTCGCCTATATGACTGAGCATGCCCCTACCGTTAGGGCCGCCCACCATCTCGGTCCATCTCTGAAGCAGCGTTGGCCCTTCATCATCCTGCACATCGGCAGCATCCAATAGCCCCACCTTAAACAGTATGGCCACCTCACCCGTAGGCTTATCACCATCTGCTACGAGTATGGCGTTAGATGTAGCATAGACCCAACTAATCTGAAGATTATTGGTAGCCCCAGCAGTCATCAATAGGTTCGATGGCATGGCATAGCTCACTGGACGCCCGCCCCAGAAATACACCAATGGCGCACCATCAGTAGAATTAACCGCACCCGTAATAGCATTGCCATCTGTACTGAAGTTTATCGTTTGCCTATTGGACGATAGCCCATCGGCTATGCAATGGGTGAATGCGCCAGCGGTTAGGTTGGATATGGATATAACATCAGCTTGATTTGACACTATCGCCAGATCCCACTGATTGCTTCTATCGGTCAGCGTGCTGCCCGTAATGTTCCATGTATTGCTTCTGTCAACTATCGTAGAACTTGCCACATCCCATGCACTCGACCTAGCAACGATAGTGTCGCTGGCCACATTCCATGACTGCGTATCACTTGCCGCTAAGTCCAATGAAATAGTGTTCACACCCGCAACCGCCCCACCATCTCTGCCAAGCAGCCCAGACACAAATATGCTATTGGTGAATAGGCTCGCCCCACTAAGAGACGCAGCATAGTTCGTCGCAAACGTCACGGTCATTAGCCCCGAAGACAGTTTGACATTATTGCTCGTACTCTCATCAAAGGCTACGCTACTGGTGAACGGCCAGTTACTCATGCTAGTCAATGTATGCAGGGGTGGCCCTATAAGAGCATTAGCCAATGGGTTAGTCCATGCGCTTTGATCCTGATTCTCAAACAATGAATGGTGTATCTGCACTTTGCCCTTAGCGATACTACGACCTGGTACATTGGTGTACTGGCTCTCATAGCCCAGCAGTTCAGCGAAGTATACGTTATTAGGGGGCAAGCTTGTCCTGACTATAGTAGCCAAGTAATTGGTCTGCCCACTAACTACACCATTGGTCACATCCAAGAACACTGGGCCAGTCTGCTTTCTAGTAAGCCTGAATATCATGCCCGTATAGGCATAGTCACTGTTCAGGTTTAGCACTTGGTCGTCGTAACCAGACCAATTCCATGTGAAGTTGGTATAGTCAAAGCTTAGGTTGGCATTGACAAAGTTCTCGGTATTGGTGTTGCGTGGGAATGCCATGGCCACTGACGGTATGAGCAGGGCTAGGGCTATTAGTTTTAGGTGTTTCATTATCGTCTCCGTGTACGTCTTCTGCTTTTCTTGCGGGGTGTATGTTCTGAAATTGATAGGCCAAAGAATGCCCCCGCTCCAGCAGCAGTTGTCTTTACTGGGTCGTGAGTCCCTACCCATAAGTCGTGAACCTCCTGCCAGACCAAAGGGGCAAACGCCCTGATAAGCGTTTCAACTTTACCCTGCTCTTGGCCTATTGCGTTTTTGCCCTCTACCAAAGCCACAAGCCCAGTCACCGTTGGGTTCAGTTTGTAAAAGACGAATCTTGACATTAAATCTCTAAGGTTGGTGTTGACTTCTCTTCCGCCGAATGCTTGCTTTCCCTTTAGAGCCGCAACAGCCAAAATGCGGGCAGGCTGCTGAAGGCCAGCGAACAGGTCTATTCTGGTATTGCCGACTATGATTTTTCCCCAGTCGCTACTCTCTGGGTCTGTCCCTACATCTGCACCTGCAAGTTGAGCAAGACCAATCGCGGACGCCGTAACAGTGGAAAACGCGAAGAAGTCTTTGGCAATCTCGTTTCTAACTCTAGGGTTCTTCCAATTCTTAAAAAAGGCAAGTGGAGTCTGCACCCTAGAAGCAGTGAAACGCGGAGCAAAGAATGCAGTGGCCAAGTCCTCTGCCGCCCTATTAAAACTGCCCAAATCGCCCCTGCCACTGGCCTTGTTTACATAATCAGCCCACGCCCTAAGTTCAACGTCTGTAGCGTTGGGATAGGTTTTTGCGAACTGGTCAAACGATGCCGCCCTCATCATGTTCAGCATAGTAGTCATATTGCGGTTTGACCCCTTAACAAGTTTACCAAACCCTAGTATCTTCTCTGCCAAGCGCGACGCAAACTGTTCCTCTCCAGCCCGTATAGGTCCGTCTAGCGTAGCCAAGAACAGGCCAGATTTGTCACGCTTCACTTGGTTGGGGTGGTTGCGAAGGTTGAAGTCTATGGCGTCAGCCTTGTGCTGCGAGAAGAACGCACCAAAAGCCTTGCCGAACGACTTGGCGAATGTTCCTGGCCGTCTTGCTCCCAATATCGCAGCCTGTCTCAAGGCTCCAGACATATCTGCCGTTGCAAGAGTTGCCCTTGAGAGCGAACCGACCTCTCTGGCTATTTGAGTCCTTGTCAGCGGTTTCTTGCTGTCTATCAATGCCTTTACATCACGCTTCTTGGCCGCCAACTTAACAGCAGCATTCTCAAGTTCTTCTAGGCGTACCCGCTTATCTCTCTGCGGGGTAGCGGCAAAATCATCCTCTGCAATCTGGCGGTCCAGGTCTGCTATCTTGTCATTGGTACGCATCAAAGCCCTCAAGTCTGCCAAATCCTGCTTAGCCTTGGTTATGTCAGCCCTGTCTTCTGGTCGGGCCTTCTTGACATCCCTTTGTCCTGTAGCAAGTTGGTCCTGAACTTGCTGTATTTTCAACTGAACCTCTTTAAGCTTCATATCGTCATTGATGGTGCGAAACGCACTCGTCTTTAGCTTCTTCAAGAGCTTTCGTAATTCTTTCACCCTAGCAGAATCAGACGCCTTTAGGGCTGGTTGGTCAAATATGCCCTTCTGTGCATCGTCTATCTTGGCCTCTAGCCTAGCCTGAATCTTCAAGTCCGACTCAACACTCCTAGCCTCTTTGCGCTGCCGAGACTTCTCTGTGCGCCTTTTGCCAGCCAATGAATCCCATACCTGCCTGTCCGTTAAGTCCGGCACATCTAGCCTCACACGCTCGGCCACAGCCTCTAACGTGGTAGCACCCTGCTTGATATGGTTTATCGCCAGCTTCCCGATAATCCTAGCGGCTTCAGGGGCCAGCCCTGTAACGTCATTGACCCTATGGCCCATGGTAGCAAGTTGCTTCTTAAGGTCAGCCTGCTCTTCCGCTAGACCAGCCTGCTTTCTCCTGCGCCTTGTCTGGCCAACTTCCTCTTTGAGTACACGGCCCGCATTCTTCTTTGACCTACCAGCATCCATCTTGTCAGCAGCTGCCGTCAATTTAGCAACTTGGTCTTCTAGCGTCCGTATCTGGTCTGTCAGATTCTTGGCCTCTACGTTCTCTTTGACGGTCAGCTTATCACCCTTAGCAACTTTGAGTGCCTGTTTTAATCCAGCCAGAGTGTATACCTCTCTGTTGATTCTTAGCCTTTGGAGGTTGAGTGCACCACCAGCCTTTGACCCACGGAACCTTGCAGCCTCAGTGATAACGTCAAGAATCTCGTCTTTAACGTCTAGTTGGGTCTGCAATTTTGCGGCCTCTGCTGGTTTGCCAGCATCTATCAAATCGGCAGCTTTTTTCACTATTGCCGCCCGCTCGTCTTCCAGTTGAGCTGTCCTGAGAATCATAGCCACGAACTCATCGTCTGTTATGTTGCCCTTGTTCTTTATCGCGCCTCTAGCAACCTCCTCCGCCTGCTGGTCTAGCCCCTTTGCCTTGACTCTGTTCAATCTGTCAGCAAACGTGCGCTGGGCTTCAGGCTCTATCTGGTCTAGCTCGGACGCATCCCTGATTCTGGCAATCTCTTCCTTCGTCAGTGCAGTTGTGTTGTCTGGCCTAGTTGCCGCAGACTCTTGCTGCTGCTTAACGGTCACATCATCATCTATGTTGCTTGCAGTCTTAAGGGCCGCCTCTTGGGCCGCTATGCGCTCTGCTGATGCTGGTATCGGGCGGGGGGCTTCAGGGGCGGCTGATGGTGAAGGCGACGGTTGCTTGAAACTGTCTATTGTCTCTAAAAACTCTTTGGCCCACGGAGCGGGAAGCTTAGACTCTACAAACGCTCTTGACGCTTGGGCGGCCTCAACCTCAGCAGGTTGTTCAAAATAGGGGATGCGCCTTGATTCCCTTGTTTGTCCACGCCCTTCTAATATCTGCACAACGTGCTGAAGCTCATGGGCTATGCCCGCAGATGCCTCGTCAATATTCCTAGCCGTGAACCTTATTGTGTGCTGGCCTATGGATGATTTGTCGGTTGCATCTACCACCGTACTAACCTGCCCATGAACGGGGTCATAAACACCGTCTGGGTCTATGCGTACATCCACCCTCACATTCTCAGCCTCTGGAAAGTCTGCAAACAGCTTCTCGTCACCTACAACATTGGAGAGCTTTGTATCTATGTTTGTATGCGTAACATCTTTCCCGCTTGGAACCCTAAGCGTTCTCTCAAGATGTGCTGGAATATCTATACGGGAGGCATATGTAGGAACACCGCGATTTGTTTCACCACTTTGAAGTGCAAAAACAGGCTCCCCCTTTGATATGGAAGACCTGTCGGCAACAGAGATGACGCTGGGGGCTTCCCTTGGCGTTGGCCTTATGGGTGTCTCCCTCTGCTCAGGGGCCGCCACAGGTTCTTCGACCACTGGCCTAGATTCACCTGTCTCGTCTATCTCTATGCGCTGTGGGGCTTCTGGTACAGGTGCAGGAGCTTCCTCTGTCTTGAACCCCGTCTTCTCGCCCTCGGCCAAGTCCTTCTTGAACTTAGACAGAACGGCTTTCTTGGTCTTGCGGGCAAACATATCAAATTCGCCCTGACTGCGCTGTAGCTTCAGTCTACCACTCTTGGTAGCGTTGTCCTCTAGACCAAATACTATGCTCATAGCCAACTGCGGCATCTCTTCTTTGATGAACCAATCCATGAATGACTGGTCCTGTAGCCTATCCCTAAGCCCTAAATCGGTAATCATGTCAAAGGCCAAGTCTGTACCCACCTGAGCCAAGAAGTTGCTTACACCTGGCCCAACGGTCTGCTCTGGGAATATGCCTATAAGCGATGCTGCTACAGACTGCCCAAAGTTGGCTGCTGCAGTCTTAGGGTCTACGCCAGCGTCTAAAGAAGCTAGACTCCTAACGCCAGAGGTTATGCCCGCTGTGCCAAGCCTTGTGGCGAACAACTGACCTAAGCTGGAAAGCTCCTGCACCTTCTTAAGCCCACCAAAAGCACCCGCAACAGCCCTACCCGAAAGGACTGCGCCAATAAGGTTCAATGTGGAGTTGGCAATCTGCTCACCTGTGGACTGGGCGTTGAGTTCGGCACCTGCAGCCTTGCCAAGCCTATCAAGCACCAAGTCACTCAATCCTAGCGTAAGCCCAGACTCTAGGGACTTTAGCCCCCTGAACACAGGTTCTGCTGCACCAAGGAACTGTTCTGCCCCTGCACCCTCGCCCTCTATGCTGGCAGCAGACTCTAAGCCTGCCAACCTCTGAAACTCGTTAAATCTTTTGTTGGCCGTCTGCTGGGCGGCAACATCACCAGACGCCTGTGCTGCCCTTAGCTCCTCCTTAGACCGCTCCAGCCCTGCGACAATGGCATCATCTGTAGTCTTGGACTCCTGTATGAGTTCGCTGGCAGGGCCTTGGGCTGGCGTAGCATCGGCTACACTCTGGCGCAGCATGGTGTCACCCTCTGGCTGGCCGTCTGGGGCGGTTAGTGCGGTTCTCGTCTGGATTGGCTGAGACAGGAAGTCCAAGGACTCGTCCTGTGCTGCCACGGGCGGGGCTTTCGCTGGACCGTCTAGCAAGAAATCAAGAGACTCGTCTTGTATGGAAGGAGTGCTGGCAGGTTCTGCCTGTCCTACATCATCTAACAAGAAGTCGAGACTATTGTTATTGCTTGCCACGATTGTTCTCCTTCACCAGTAGCTTGGCCGCCTTATAATTGTCCACCGCGAGCTTTGCTGCAGCACTTCCCTTTTGCTCGTTCACCGTCTTGAATATCTTGATTACGATTTCCTCATCATTCAAGCCTTCAAAGAGAGGGCTGTTTTTCACCCTGTCAACCCTGTCAACCGCCTTTGCAAACGCAACGTCATCTGAGTCTATGCGGCCATCTCCGTTGGCATCCCCCACGCTCTCTGGGGATGTAGTTGGGCGTTGAGCGTCTGGCACAGGAACAGTCTCAAGTTCTGGCACCTCTGGCGTACCAGTAGGTCTTGTAATGTCTGTGCGGCCCACAACAACCTTGCCTTCCTCATCGAATATATCTTCAGAGATTGTCTTCTTGCCCACCTTGGTCTTTTCAAACTCAACCAGAGCATTGAACCTAGCCATATTCTCGTCACGCAGGGCTTCTCTCTTCTCCTTCTCCAACTGTGCCTGTAATCTAGCAGGGTCACGCGCAAACTCGCCAGCAGCCACTTGTTCTGCTACACGCTTTTGTTCAAGCTGTACCTTGGCGGCATCAAGCCCAAACTTCAGTTTATCTGCTGCACTAAGAGTGCCAAACTGAAACGCTTTCTGGATTCTATTTGCCCTATCTATTCGCTCCCTAGACTCTGCGGCAACCCTAGCTGACTCGCCTTCAAGCCGAAGCTCTGACTCAAGGTCGGTAGCAGTCTTCTTCTCGGCAATAATAGCGTTCCTATTAGCAGCCAACCTATCCTCTAACTGCTTAATCTCGCCACCAATCTGCGCCTTAGCACTCTCTTTGGCCTCTAGCGTCTTAGCACCAGAGAACCTGCGATTGAACGCAAGGGTTGAGCCAAGCTGCTCTCTAAGTTCTGCAAGCTGCGCCTCTAACGGCCCCTGCTCTTGGCGTTGCTTCTGCTCTGCTGGGGTCAACGCCTTGCGCTGGCCAGCACTCTCAGCCCGCTGTACGGTGCCAGTAGCTTCGTCAAATATCTCGCCTTCAGCCACACGTCTATCTTCTATCGGTACAGACGCACCCAACTCTAGTGGGCCGCCAGCAAACTTGCTGCGTTCTGTAGCTAGGGCCTGCTCTAGCGGGTTCTTCTGTATCTGTGAAGGCAATACGAAGTCCACGCCAGCCTCATCGGCCAAGCGTGCAGCATCCGAAGTCTCGCCAACTACGGGGCCAGTAATGCGGCCCGGCAGCGTTGCTCGCCTAATCTCTTCGTCCTGCTGTGCGGCTAATTCGGGGAACTCTTCCTTGTTGATTGGCTCACTCTCTATCTCCAGCCTGTCTGCATCCGTAATGCCTCTTGTTGCAAACGCTGCCCCTACCTGCCTGCCTTGTGCTTCGGCTAGTGCCACCTTCTGTGCTGCTGAAACGCCAGGAAGCGTGGTTATCGCCCCGCCCCCTAAGTCGAACAGCTCTTTCCTTGTTTTTCTTCTTCTTCCGTTAGCCATGACTATCTCCTATGGAGTTGTGTTATCAAATGAGAACTCCCAATCATACGTCCAGACTGTCTCGTTTATCTCTATTCGTTTCGTCTCATTGGACGCTATCGGGAATTGTGGAACAGGGTTGTTTGTGCGGCCATACTCTACTGAGCCAAACCGCTGTGGGGTGTTGGTCACGGCCAATGTTTCAACACGATACCAGTTAGTGGGTATAGTCCATGGGTAGCCGTCATAGCCAGTAGGTCTATTGCTATAGGCGTTAATGGTTAGGGACGCAGGGTCGCTTAAGAACCATATGCTTGCCTCTGAAGGTATGTGGGTGGCGATTTGGCCTGCCCATGCCTGTCCACGCTCTCTGTCGCCCTCTACGGTGAAACTGAAGGGGGCTGTTCGTTCAACTCGGCCCTTAACCTCGTATGGGCGTAAGGATGCCCCA
>Ga0255047_10000144_pt1 | contig 50837 bp, 57 predicted proteins | sample JV7_2_1_MG_FD_183640 | JGI IMG/M metagenome (GOLD analysis project Ga0255047, IMG submission 183640) | Seawater microbial communities from Jervis Inlet, British Columbia, Canada - JV7_2_1 | ecosystem: Environmental > Aquatic > Marine > Inlet | place: Canada: British Columbia | collected 2016-10-06
CGTGAACGATGCCGATAACAGTTACCTGATCCACAAACTCGAAGGCACATCCGCTCTGGGAACACGGATGCCGGAAGGAGGGCCGTTCCTCGATCAGGCGACGATCGACGTAGTGCGGCTCTGGATAGATAGCGGAGCGCCGCAATGAGTTTGCGGTTCTTGACCGTACTCTTGCTTGCCGCATTGTGGCATCAGTCGGCACTGGCAGAGCCCTACCTGGCCGTCCAAAAAGGACTGAAATGCGGGATGTGCCATACCTCGCCCAGCGGCGGCGGCAAACGCACGATATATGGCAACGTTTATGAGCAAGCGGAAGTGTCCGAACGGACGCTGGACATGGGCCAACTCTGGACCGGTGATCTGGGCCGGTACTTCGCCGTAGGCGGCGATATTCGCGGCGGCTGGAATCAGATCGACGTTCCCGGCCAGCCCAAGACATCGAACACCGACCTGGAGGAGTTTCTGGCCTACCTCGAGATACGACCATTTCCGAAGTATCTGACGATTTATGTGGACGCCAAACTGGGGCCGGACGACCCTGTCGTCCGCGAACAATACCTTCGGCTATCGACCGAGGACGAAGGCTGGACTCTCAGAGGTGGCGAGTTCTTTCTGCCCTATGGTCTGCGTCTGCAGGATGACGACGCGTTCATACGCCAGGTCACCGGAATCAATTTCAATACACCGGACACGGGCTGGGAGCTTGGCTTCGAACAGGGCAAATGGTCAGCACAACTCGCCGTGACGCGGGGTACCGCAGGCGGCCCCGAGGTCCACTCGGGCAAGCAGTACAGCTTGCTCGTCAGCCACGTGACCTCGGACTGGCGTGTCGGTGGAAGTTTCAATTTCAACGACTCCAGCTTCGGTGACCGCCAGATGCAAAACGTGTTCGGTGGGATTCGTACCGGGCGGGTCGCCTGGCTGGCACAGTTGGATTACATCATCGACGATGGCGCGCCGACAGGTCGCCGCAAGTCGTGGACAAGCCTGATTGAAGCCAACATCCTGCTCAAGAAGGGCCACAATATAAAACTGACGTTCGAATACTACGACCCCGACAGCGATGTGTCTGAAGATGAACAAAACCGATTCAGTGTCGTGTGGGAGTACTTCCCGATCCAGTTTGTGCAGACTCGCGCAGGCTATCGGCTTTATGATGGTATCCCGCAAAACGCCGCCCAAAACAGGACACAGCTCTTTCTGGAGTTACACCTGCCGTTCTAGACATAGACATTGAACCAATGCACGAGCATTGAACCAATGAACGAACATTGAACCAATGAACGAACATTGAACCAATTCGCCATTTGTGGCGACTAACATTGAAAGCAGCAACCATTTGAATTCTCAGCCGGGCTGAAGATACAGCCTTGCTGCGGGGGAGCATCATGAGAAAATCCTTGTCCTTGATACTGGTCACGCTAATGTTGTCAGCGTTTATTGGCGCGTGTGGCGGCAGCAGCACCGGTTTCGTTCCACCACCACCTCCTCCCCCCCCACCGCCTCCACCACCTCCGGCAGCTCAAGATCCGGCCGGCGCCTGGAATGGTCAATCTGTGTCCGCGGTGGCTCCTGATGTGTTCACGAGCTTCGAATTCGGTGCCACTGGCCCGTTCACTGATCCATCGTGGGCTTCTCCATATACAGCGACTTTTTCCACCGGAAACGCAGAAACACGAGGCGTTCCGCAGTTCTATATAACCGGGATAAATTCCTGGCATGTTCTGGTCAACACGACGGCAGCCGTCAGTTTTGAAACTCTGCCAAATACTCTGAGTTTCTGGGTGCGCACCGAGAATGCCACTGATGACGCGACGATTCGGGTCCTGGATACGACCGGCGCAGATGTGATAGTGCCGCTCGTGGCTAATGATGTGTTTCAGCAAATTAACATTGATCTTGATCCAGGCGATCCATTAATTGAATCTGTTCTGATCGAAAGTGCAGCCGGCGGCAACATTACTGGTGGCGACGCTGTCATCGATGATCTGACCTTTGGATACTCCGGTTTCGGTTTTGCGGGCGCTACCGATGATATTAATTGTGCGGTGGCCGAGACCCTCGAGTTCGCGTGCGTTTTGAGCGACACCGGCACCGGTGCTCCGGTGGCGACTGTCGGGGGCACAGTGCAGGTTACGAATAATACTGAGGTATCCGGGTCCGGTACGCTTTACGCAGTTCCGGGATCGACTCTTGCCGATGGCAGTACTTCCGCAGCTCTGACAATTTCCGCCGGGACTGCCAGCACGGCCAATACACTTGATGTCACCGTCGAGGCTGCCGGAACCACCAGTACGATCACAACTACATACGACACAATCTACGAACGTGCCAGCGATTTCGCAACGATTGCAGCGGCCTACCAAACGTTCGATATCTTCGGCGAGATGTCAGCGTTTGCAATCGATGCCGCGGGCGTCATTAGCGGTCAGTCAGTGAACTGCCTGCTGGCTGGTCAGGTTACGATCATCAACGCCGCATTCAACGTCTATGACGTTTCAATTGATGTTACCGATACCGCCGCTTGTGCAGTCGGTACCGGAACGTACAACGGCCTGGGGCTGTCGGCGGACGACATGGCATTGGATGACGCATTTATATTTGTCGCATTCACAGCCGACATGGCGATTGCCGGTCAGGCGGTGAAGTAACGCTGCTCGAAGGTTCTGCCGGTTTGGCCTGGTTGACCGTCCAATCGTATTCGCTGAAAACGACTGTGTAGTCAGCTGCCATAGCCAATTGCCTCTTGAGCGGTTCCGGTGCCACGCTCTCGACATAGTCGATTAACCCACGATCGGATGGCAAACCGCGCCGCCGGAGATCATTGACGAAGTCTTTTCTAAACCACTTGAAAATGGCGGACAGGACGAGTTCCATGCTGTCATGGTCAATGCACACGTTTCGTTCATCACTGACGAAGTCGACGGCAGTCTGTTTCAGAAACGACTCGAGTTCATCTCCGGTCGGTAGCTCGGGCCGAAGTACAGGACAACTCTCGCTGCCACAGTTCAAAACAAAGTGGATGCGTGCATCGCGATAGCGTGCACGAATGATGTCATTCTCAACCGCGTAAAGACTGTAGGTTTCGTTGCCGAACACGAAGCGAAGCTGATAGAAAAAACCGAGCCCTTTGACAATTTCGACCGGCGCTTTGACACTTGTAACACTGTCCAACGGCCATCGATCGAGGATGCCTTTGATGACGTATGCATTGTAGGCATATAGCCAATATGCAAGTTCGTTCTGTCGCGTCTCGAATCGATCCGGAGTGGACTCAGGGCTGAATCGGCTTACTGCGGCGAGGTATGAATCGAGACTTTGGCGATCGGCGAGGTTTTTATGCCAATTTTCGTAGTCTACATCGCCGGCCCCGTCGACATAGCTATGCAACAGGTCCTCGAATACCTCGTGCGAGAACCGATCACCCGGGAAATTATCCGGGACCGCCGAGTCAATCGTGATAATCCGGGGACGATTCAATACCAGCATGCACGCCAGCAGCGCCACGAGGACGAGAATAACTGCGATGCCAATTTTCAATACCTGGTCCCTTGCCCAGATCGAATTCGGGCCCAACGGCCCCATTCGGGCCCAACGGCCCCATTTGGGCCCGACGGCCTGTTGTGAATAAGACCTGTCTCAAGCCCGGATTATTACCTGCCAAAACAGGTGCCTGCGGCTAAAATCTGGAGTATTCTTCACATCGATGCAGTTTGGGTCATCACGGAGATACATGCGGAGGGCAAGATGGCAATGTTCAAGAAGTCAGATAGTGACGGCAAGTCCGATATGGCGTCGCCGCCGAGGATTGGGCAGGCGCGACCGATACGAGCGAAAAACGTATCAGTCATCGGACCTACCCTGGTGTTCAAAGGCGAGCTGTCGGCCGACGAGGACCTGGTTATCGAGGGTCATATCGAGGGTACGATCGCGCACCACAAGAAACACCTCACGATAGGCAAGAATGGCAGGGTAAAGGCAGATATTCATGCCAGCTCGGTCATCGTAGAAGGCAAACTCGTCGGCGACATTTACAGTGAGGGCATTGTCTCACTGGCTAGCGGCGCTGAGGTCATGGGCAATATCTATTGCTCCCGAATCGTCATGGAGGACGGGGCCCGGTTCAAAGGCAGGATCGACATGGGTGAACCACCCAAGGCCGAGGTCCTGAAGGATCCGAAAGAATCGAAGGATCCGAAAGAATCGAAGGATCCGGTACGGGTCGAACCAATCAAGCCTGAAAGCATTTCAGCCTGACCTGAGTGTGCCGGGGCCTGCCCCGACAGGCGATTGACGTAAACTAGGTGCATGCACCTTCTCGTCATTGGTTTGCTTATCGTCGCCGTAATATTCGGGCCCGGCATCTGGGTGCAGCGTGTCCTTGCCAGATACTCCGAACCCGCCGATCGCTATGCCGGCACCGGTGCTGAGCTTGCCCGCCATCTCCTCGACAAGAATGGTCTCCAGAGCGTCAAGGTCGAACAAACCCGGGAAGGCGATCATTACGATCCGGGCGACAAGGCCGTACGCCTGACGCCGGACAAGTTCGACGGGCGGTCGCTGACAGCGATTACCGTGGCGGCGCATGAGGTTGGTCATGCGTTACAGGACCGCGATGCTTACGGCCCATTAAGACTCAGGACTCACCTCGTCAAAGCCACGCGTCATGTTGAAAAGCTGGGCGCTGGCATTCTCATGGTGTCACCCTTTATTGGCGCCCTGACTCGAGTGCCGATGCTCGGCGTGCTGATGTTCCTCGGCGGCTTGCTCACCCTGGGAAGTTCGACGGTGATTCACCTGATAACGCTGCCGACAGAATTCGATGCGAGTTTTAATCGCGCGCTGCCGATACTCGAGGAAGAAAACATATTGAAGACAGCCGATAGCGGGCATTCAAGACGCATCCTGAAAGCTGCCGCTTACACTTACGTCTCGGCGTCACTCATGAGCCTTTTGAACATCGCCAGGTGGTGGGCGATCCTCAGACGCTGATCAGGAACGAGCTGAGCGGTCGAATGCCCTATTCTTCGCTCGGCGTCAGCGCTTCCGTGTCATCGCTGTCCGCTTCAGTGCTCTCTTCTGCAGCATCAGCCGGGGCTGGCGCCCCGCCCTGCCCGCAGGTCCATCCCAGGTCGCGGAGCTTGCCAATGAAGCTATCCGCCATCCGCTCGCAATAACCCGCTTCGTTCAGAGCACGCCAAAGAACCTGCGTTTCTCCAGGTGACTCGGTGTCTTTGAAGTAATGAACCTCGCAGGGAACCGTTACACCAGTTTCATAAAGGATTTCGACTCGCCTCTGCAGATCACCGTAGCTGCACTGATAGTTATGCTCTGCCTGAGCAAAAGTCAGGTTCGGTAGCAATACAGCCAGGAATGTCGCCAGGATCTTGTCGTTCATCTCGCTCACCAGAATTGAAAACACCGGATCGCCGAGTATAGCAATCCGGGCGTCAATCTGATCGCGATTGGTCGACCTTTCTAGACAGGCTCGACCAGGGCCGTGTAGCAGCCCAGCTTTGCATTGTGAATATGCAGGTAATCGGCCGAACGGTTGGTAAACATGCGCTCGATTATTGGTTCGAGCCGCCGGCCATCCACGACATCGGCATCGAGCATCATGCCGCCGCCATCAAAAGCCCGAACTGACAACAATCGCGTTCTCAGAAACTCGGGAACCTCATTCTGACCGGGTCTCGCCTGAATTGCCCATTCACGAATGAAAATCGCGTGGCTGGATCGGAATGGAGACGCGGCAGGCTGATGCTCATAATTCATGAGCAGAACGGGTTCACCTACTTCGGCGTCCTGCAGTGATACGCGACAGGGATAGCCCGGACAATTGTCTGCAATCATTCGCTGCACGCCGGACTGCAAAAGTTCATCTTCCGACTGACCAAACAGATGACTGAATCGATCAGCGTCCAGTGCCGATATTTGAAAACCCATGCGCGGGTACCACCTGATTACGCGAGTGCCGAGTCTAGATGACTAGACTTATCGAACTGGTCACTATCGGACCTGCATTCCTGAAATAATTTCTTAACCGCCACACAACTCTAATTCAGCATGTTATCTAACTAATCTTATGCAATTTCTAGACATGAGCCTGACAGACGAATTGCTGATTTGGATATGCGTGCCATCCAACGGGAACAGGAGTAATCTTAAGTTTAATCGGGCTTCACAAACAAACGCCAACATCGAAAAAGCCCGAATTCGCATGTGCCGGAGAATCACGCCATGTTAAAAAAAACCACTTACACAGAGACCGGATCGACGGGAGTTTCGTCTGGCAAAAAGAGCACCGCTACGCCCATCAAACCGGGTGTAATAGCATCAGAAAACGAAGAGATCTCGTCACTGCGACCGAAGAAGGTATCAGTCTTTGGCGCGTCGCTGGTATTCAAGGGAGAGCTATCAGCAAACGAGGAAATATTAATTGAAGGAATCGTCGAGGGCACGATCGCGCATCACAAAAAGACTGTCACTGTTGGCAAACAGGGACGCGTCAATGCGCTGATTCACGCCAAGTCCGTCAAGATACAGGGACGAGTCGACGGTGACATCCATGGCGACGAGATCGTCATTATGACTGATGGTTCTGAAGTCAATGGCAACATCTACTGCCCCCGCATCATGATGGAAGCCGGTGCACTGTTTAACGGCACCATACAAATGAGTTAACAGTTCGAAGGGTGATAATAGCCGTCGTTATCACGACAGTATGGATACAGGTAACCAAGCTGATTTATCCGATGAGCAGCAGTAGAAACATTGACGATGTACTGCGTCTTCTCGACTTCGATCAATTCACCGCACTACATCCGGATCGTAACGTCGCCGGTTCAGTAGCCCCTCTCGACATCGACGACGCTGAGTAACCTTTCGCCCTGAACGTATCGGCGCAGGTTTTCCCTGGCGATGACCAGCATCCGCCTGTCCGAATCGCTGCTATTGGCGGCGATGTGCGGCGTGATAACGACATTCTTTGCTGCCCACAACGGGTGATCGGATGGCAGCGGTTCCGGATCCGTAACGTCGAGCCCGGCTCCCGCCAGTGTGCCGGTATTTAGCGCAGCAATGAGATCACCGGTGACCGTGGTTTTTCCCCGGCCTACATTAACGTAATACGCACCCGGTTTTAGTGCGTCGAAGAATTTTCGATCGACCAGACCATTGGTTGTCGGCGTCAACGGCAAAGCGTTAACAACAAAATCAGCTTCGCCGGCGAGTTCGTACATCTCGTCCGAAAGTCCAACCTTGGCTACGAACGCCGGTCCTTTACGGCTCGAATTGCGTGTGGCGATAACTCGCATGCCGAACGCAGACGCCCGTCGCGCTGTCTCGGTGCCTATACCGCCAAGTCCGAGGACCAGCATCGTCTTGCCCGAAAGGTCGCTCGTCATGCGAAGTCCACTGCGTGTCCAGCTCTTCTGATCCTGCGCTTTCTGATAATTGGCCATGTTATTGTTCAGCATCAGCGCCATGCCGAGCGCGAATTCCGCGATACTGGGCGCAGAAAGCCGCTGGTTGTTGGACATGATGAAGTCGAGTTCGCGTACGTCTGAGTCACTCAGGCAGCGATCGACGCCGACCCCGTAACTGTGAATCCACCGCAGGTTTTGCAGATTCTTCACAACCCGCGGGCTACAGTAACTGATGTATACGTCGGCACCCTTTATCGATTCGACATCCGGATCAGACAGATCGAACAAAACGACCTCGGCATCGCCTGCAACCGCCTGCATCTCCGACAGAAACTGTTCCTTCGACCCTCCCAACGCTTCCCAGTAAGCGACAACCACTTTGCGTGGTTCAGCCCAGCGCTGATGATTGCGAATCGGCTCGGCGGATTCTCGAAGTGACAATGATTCTATGATTTCGAGCGCAGCAGGATCTGCTTCCTGGGCAGGCACGGCGGCAGCCGCGAAATACAAGCCGATCGACACAAGAGTCGTCGACCAGCCCGACATCGAGGTGGTTTTATTCATTCAACAGGACCAGCAGCACTGTTTTAACCCTTTTCATCGGATTCCCCATCTTGTCTCTTGTTGCGTCAATTATAGGACGATCGAATCAAAATGCCCGCTGATCACGGGAGGCGATTGCGTTTCGAATCGGTCCTGGACGCCTGGTGTTGCGATATGCCAATTTTTCATGTGAATCAGTTCTCAATTTTGATCCCGATCAGTAACCCGTAACGCTTTTTGTGAACGGGGCCGTGTCGATTGAGCGTGATCGGGTGCATTTTATGGTCTTGACATACCATACCCAACCCGTGAGAAAGATATGTGGTTACCAACACCTCTCTACGAAAGAGTCCCGCAATTCTGGTTTTTACTGGGACTTCTGTTCCTGGCCGCCGGTTTGCTGCTGGGATTTGAGTTCGGACTCGCCTTCTGGTACATGGCCATCGGATTGACCTGCTGCTCGATCGGCGCAGGAATATTCGGCATGCGAATTCATAATCGCCCGGCCCTGCAAGGCATAAAGCAGACGGCTCCTCCGATTGAGTTCGCACCAGCCGAGCCGGTAATCGAAGATTCTGTACAAGAAGATCCTGTACAAGAAGAACCTGCACAAGCAGAGTAGGGCCGAGTTGGTCTGATACGGGGTCTCACGGGACCCCGTCCGCCGCGACGACCTGGCTTGTCGCTCTGTTATTGCAGCTCGCGATATGCGCTAGGCGGGAACAGAAGCCTCTATCCTGTTCGTGCGCCAGGCATCCCAGCTGAAAAGCCCGACCGCTATCCAGATAAGACCGAAACAGGCGGCGTGTGCCGGGGTCAGTTCCTCACCGTAGAGCAAGCCGATAATAAACTGCAACGTAGGCGCGATGAATTGCATGAAGCCTACAGTCGTCAGCATCAATCGCCGTGTTGCGAGTGCGAAAAACAAAAGCGGCAGTACGGTGAACGGCCCTGCCAATACCAGGAAACCCATCATCGCCGGATCTGCCGGAGCAAAGGCGGCTTCGCCAATGTTCATAATCCACAGCAAGTATCCTGCCGAGAGCGGAAATAGCACCAGCGTCTCGATGAAGAGTCCGGGCATGCCCCCAACAATGATCCGTTTTCGTATCACCCCGTATATCGTGAACAGCGTGCCCAGGGTCAGCGCAATAACTGGAAACTGACCGTGACTGAACGTCAGTACAAGCACTCCCGCCGCCGCGAGAAATAATGCAGCAATTTGGAATGTTCGAAGCCTCTCACCGAATAGCAGGACACCGGCGAGCGTAAACATCAGCGGATTGATGTAATAACCGAGACTCGCCTGGAATATCTGATCCGTCTGCACTGCCCGGATGTACACGAACCAGTTGCCGGCAATCAGGACCGCCGCCAGGGCCAGAAATCCCAGAACGCGAGTGTCGCTAAGGGCCCGCCTGACTTCCGGCCACTGACGGCGCCAGAGAATTATTACCGCACCGAACGGCACCGCCCAGACGATCCGATGTACCAGTACTTCAAGAATCGCTACATCACCAACCACCTTGAAATAGACCGGCAGCACACCCCACATGACGTAGGCGATGAACGCCGAGATCAGGCCGTCGCGGGAGTCATTGGAAACGCGGTTAATCGCGGCTTCCCTTATTTGCGCATCCGACCATTCGTTTAATTCCAGTTTCCTTCAATCCATGCCGAGCAGCCTTTGCGCCCAAGCAATTTGCGAACTATAGCCGTTTTCGGCTGCTTCAAGACACGCGGAAAAGAAAACGGGGCCGAATGCGGCCCCGTTTGTCCTTTTGCTTGCTACAGTCTCGTTCAATATTCAGGACCGTCGCTGTACTCGAATCCTGCTTCTTCCGCTTGCTCGGCAACGGCTTCATAGATCTTCTGGTCGAGTGAATCTTTGAATCCACCGGCTTCTTCGACCTTCTTTTTCAGATAGTCGTCGCGATCTGTTGCGAGCCCACTGATCTGCCGCTGCAGTTCGGCGCGCTCTCCGGCGAGCCCAGCGATGTACGCTTTCTGCTCTGCCGGTGCCATCGGCTTCAACGCCGCAGGTAACTCGGCCTCGTCCAGTTCGTCGAGTTTGACGGTGCCACTAACAACGCCATCGACCAGTTCGTTCTCACCGAGCAGATTCGCCTTGCCGCCGGCAGCGGCATTGAACGAGGCACGGCGGGCACGGGACTCGATCGACGCAACTGCATGAAGTTTGTCGGTCGCAGCGACCTTGCTGGCCATTCTTTCCTTCTCTTCCTCAGTACCGAAGTACAGCCGTGTGTCGTCAAGTCTTGCAGACAACGCGGCAATCTCGGCGTCGAAAGGCGTTGCCAATGCAACGGCGCTGCCCGCCTGTTCCACCTGGAAGAACTTGCCATGACCCAGACTCGCGATCTGCGTCCAGGGGCCGGCCGTTGTCGGAATCTCACCGCATTGAATGGTGTTGATCACGATGCCCTTTTTCTCTGCGGCAGCCACGATCTCCGGATACTTCATTTCGTCCTGGTAGTCCATGTGTGGTGGTGCGTCGCCGACCAGGAACACAACCTGGTATGCCTGCGTGCCCTGGCTCCACGACATGTTATGCACGGCATCGTACAAGGCCTTGTTGACGCTTTCCGGGGTGTCGCCGCCGCCATCCGCCTGAAAGTCCATCAGCGTGGCATAAACGGAGTCCAGGTCCGCGGAGAGATCGACCACTTTCGTGACGTAATGATCGCCGCGATCACGGTAGGCAACCAGGCCGATGCGAATCTCCGGTGTCGGCTGCGCCGATGCCATCGTTGATGCGATTGACCAGATCTTTTCCTTCGCCGTCTGAATCAGCCCGCTCATGCTGCCGGTCGTATCCAATACGAATACGACGTCCACTTTGGGATTACCGAGCGGGGCCACGATGTGCTCGATTGGTGGCGAGTCGATGTGCTTGGCATTGAGTGACGGGTAGTAAATTACCGCACCCAGTGTCAGTGCAAACAGGGCAATGCCCAGTACCTTGGTTTTCATGATGATGTCCTCTTGTCCTAGTTAGTTAAGAAATATGTGTCTATTGGGTGAAAAGCTGCCGCAGCGCCGCGTCGGCATGACGTTTTGCACGATCGAAGCTCTCGCTGTCGGCCGGCGTGTCCTGTTCAGGCTTCGCTTTGCGCTGCACTGCCGGGGGGATGGCGATAAACAGCGCCTGCACCAGGAAAAAACACCAGGTCGCGAGAAATACGCTGCCCGAACGAGTAATCGCCCAGACTGCAGCCGAGACGCTAAGTCCGTTCAGTCCCAGATCCATCAACGCCGGCATGATTCCCGAGTAGAAATACAGGGAACGCACCAGCCAGACGGCACCGACATGAATCATCAGGTACAGGGGCAACGGTGGCGCAATCCACCAGGTGGCGGCTGCCATCGTTGTCCAGAGCGTGAGCGTGGTGACACGCCCCAGCCGCTCTGCGCTGCGGTTCAGCAGGTACAGAAGATAAGCCAGGCCCAGCATCGGAATAACGAGCCGGACAACGGCCCCCAGTCCAACGAACGGCGTGAGCGTCGCTACGATCGCGCTGGCAAAAAAGCCCAGCACAGCGGCTAGGATTACGCCGTGTAAGAAGCCAGGCCGTTTCATGACTGACTCCTTGAGTCTTTCAGGCGGAGATAGGCGACTTCCACTTCGTCATCGCTGACCCGAAGTTCCTGCGCCATCCAGCCGATGTCATCGAATTCCGACTGGTTTTCGGCCGGAGCGCGTTGTGCAAAGAGCTCCGCTTTCTGCCTGAGGCCTTCCAGCGTCGCCTGGTTCTCGTCGAGCATGGCGCGCTGTTCCGTCAGGTATTTGTCGGCGGCACCGTGCTTGCTGCGAAGGCGCTTCGACAGACGCTCTGCTTCCAGCTTCTTCCGGATCAGGCCCTTGGCCAGATCATCTTTTTCCGAAGCAAAGCAGAGATCTATTTCATCGTCGATCTCGGAAACTTTGCTGTCGACCTCAGATTTCCGTGTCGTCAGTGCTTCCTGATCGTGTGCGCAGACCCTGATGCGTTGCTCGGTCTCGGCCAGGTCGTCTTCCATCTCCCGTATCGCCTGCTTCAGCAACATCTCGGGTTCCTCGATCTGATCCAGAACGGCGTGAAAGTCCGCTTTGAATAGCCGCGCTACGCGGTTGATAAGTGCCATGGTGTTCTCCTTTCGGTCCAATGGATGAATGTTTCAATGAGGACATGGTAGGAAGGAGTGGCCGTAGAAATAAGACACGCTTACGTAAAACCTTGCGCACAAGATTTACAGGAAATTTACATCGAATCGCTGATCTAAAAGCGCCAAACTGCTAGCCTGATCTGCGTGAATAAGCGAACGATCAGCATCCTGATCGTGGAAGACGAGGAGGCCATAAGATCCGGCCTCATCGACGTGTTCGTCTTTCACGGTTACGAGACAGACAGTGCCGCGACGGGCCCCGAAGGCCTCGAAAAAGCGCTGACGGGCAAGTTCGACCTGATCCTGCTCGACATCATGTTGCCCGGCATGGATGGTTACGAGATCTGCAACCAGATACGGGCCCAGGACCGCGACCAGCCCATCATCATGCTGACCGCCAGGACCTCGGACGAGGAGATTATCGAGGGCCTGAAACTCGGCGCCGACGACTATGTGGCGAAGCCGTTCTCGATCCAGCAACTGGTGTTGCGGGTCGAGGCCGTGCTCAGGCGCTCCCAGGTCGGCATCGATCAGGCCAAAACCATCAGCCTCGCCAATGACGTTCAGATCGATACCGAGAACCTCACAGGCCACAACGGGGCCGATGAACTGACTTTTACCAAGCGCGAGATCGAGGTCCTGGCCTATCTGGCGGCGAATTCCACCCGACCGATTTCTCGGGACGAATTACTAACAAAAGTATGGGGTTATGCGAGAAATCTCGAAATAGAGACACGTACGATCGACATCCACATCGCCAAGATCCGACGCAAGATCGAGGCCGATCCGAAGGAACCGGCCAGCCTGGTCACCGTGCGCGGCGCCGGCTATCGATTGTTGACGGCGGACTAAGCAGATGTTGCCCACATCCCTCATCAAGGGTTTTGACAAGGGCCGCCTGAAAGGCCTGTTAGCGCTCTTTTTCCTGGCGCTGGCGGTACCGACCGGTGTCCTGCTGTTTCAGGCCTACAGCCAATTGAAATGGGAAGCCTTTCATCAGTATCGCGGCATGGCCGAGGAACTTACTACGCGTATTAATCAAAATCTGGTTGAGCGAGTCAGCATTGCTGAGGCTCGCTCTTTTGCCGACTACACGTTTCTGATAGTCAGCGGTGATCCGAATTCGAATTTCGTGCAGCGATCGCCGCTGTCCGAGCTTCCGGTGACGCAGGATTTGCCGGGTGTAATCGGCTACTTCCAGGTTGGTACCGCGGGCGAATTGTCGACGCCGCTGTTGCCGCAGGGCACTGCAGACCCGGCAACATTCGGTATTGCGAATGCTGAATACGAACAGAGATTGCAACTTACGAAACAAATCCAGGCAATCCTGAGCGACAACCGACTGGTTCGGCAGCAATCTGCCGGACCGCGTCGAGGTCTGGCGACATTGCCGGCAGCTCCGGCAGACAGTCTGGAGGAAGTCGAAACCGAAGAGGACCGGCAACGTGAGCTAAGCGAAGTGGTCACCGGTTTCGCTCGCGAGGCCGTGGGCGACCGGGATTCAATTGAAGGGCATACCGAGTCACCGGCGGAATCGGCCGCCTACTCGAACGAAGTCTACGGCCAGGCAGTATTTGATGAATTAAGTTCGCCGAAAAAAAATACGGACGACCAATTCGAGGCCGGCGGATTCGGCGGCGAAACCCTTGCCGGCACGCTGGAGAGCAAGGAAAAGTTCAACACCCTCGGCAAAGTGGCAGACCTCAAGCTGGACGCGGAGCTGCAAAAGAAGAGCGAGATCGTGGAGAAATCCCAAAGTGACAGAGCATTCAGTGATGACCAACGCCTCTATGCAGCCAGCAGGACAAAACGAAGGGAACAGAGTGCGCTGCCGGAATCGGAGCCTCCTGCCGCATCGCCCGTCGGTCGCAAACCTGTCGCAAATCTCGCTGTCACAACGGACCTTCGCATCAGTACATTCGAGAGCGAGGTCGATCCCCTGGAATTCAGCCTGCTCGATAGCGGCCACTTTGTATTGTTTCGTAAAGTCTGGCGTGGTGGCGAGCGCTACATTCAGGGGCTACTCATCGACAGCCAGGCCTTTGCTCAGAACGCTTTCGATCTACGCTTTGATGACACCGGCCTGTCTGACGTCAGCGATCTCATACTCGGCTACCAGGATGATGTGATCCACAGGCGCGCCGGCGGACTGAACTCGAGCTATCCCACGAGCCCCCAGGCCTTCGCCGGCGCCCTGCTCTATCGCAGCCGCTTATCGGCCCCGTTTGACAGCCTCGAACTCATTTACAGCATCAACGGACTGCCGCCCGGCCCCGGCGCCTCAGTCCTCGGCTGGGTCACGCTGGTACTTACAATCGTGTTCCTGGGTGGCTTCTATACGCTTTATCGGCTGGGCGTAAGCCAGATTAACCTTGCAAGGCAACAGCAGGACTTCGTCTCCGCGGTGAGCCACGAACTCAAGACCCCGCTGACTTCAATTCGCATGTACGGCGAAATGCTCAAGGAAGGTTGGGCGGAGCCCGAAAAACAGCAGCAATATTACGAATTCATTCATGACGAGAGCGAGCGCCTGACGAGACTCATCTCCAACGTCCTGCAGCTCGCGAAAATCACGCGCAACGAGCCACAGTTCGACCTGCAAGCCGTTACGGTCAGCGAGCTGATGAGTCAGATCGAGTCGAAAATATCCAGCCAGGTACAAACTGCCGGATTCGAACTCGAGTTTCACAAGGACGAGAGTGCGGACAGGGCAGTCATCAAGATCGATGTCGACTGCTTTGCCCAAATCATCATTAATCTCATCGACAACGCTATCAAGTTCTCCCGAGATGCTGAAGAAAAACGTATCGAAATCGCTAGCACGCCTACGAGTGACGGCATGGTCCGTTTCACGGTACGGGATTTCGGCCCCGGCGTTCCGAAAAATCAAATGAAGAAAATATTTCAACTCTTCTATCGTTCGGAAAGCGAGCTAACGAGAGAAACCGTAGGTACGGGCATCGGCCTCGCCATCGTGCATCAGCTCAGCCAGGCTATGAACGGCAAGGTGGACGTTTTCAATATGGAGCCTGGTGCGGAATTCAGGCTCATGTTCCCCGTCGTATCAGCAATCGATTGAGATCCGAAAACAAAAAGTGAATTCCAGATGAACCTTGCACGGTTTATTGCAGGCTTGTTCGTCGCTGTCGGCCTTTTGGCAGGTCAGGCGGCGATCTCTGAAGAGCACCGATACGTCTTAGACGGCGTATTCGTGTCCGAGTCTACGCCGCCGATACGAATTCGGGTCAAGGAAGACTTCAAGTATCTCGGCAACTCAAGCTTCATATTGAAGGACATCGCCGCCGTCGACAGGCACCACTGGGTATTTGCAGATGATTCCGAAGTTAGGGCAATGGTCATCGTTCAATTTGAGGGATTGCGTGATGGGGTGGATGGCAAATATCAATTCGGCATTCCCGAGGGCGCTGATATTGCCGGAAGCAATTTCCGTTTTTCACCAGTTCGGCTTGATCTCGGGAGCGACAGCTATGTCCACAACACCTGGGCATACGACAACCGCGAGGGGATGGAGAGCAATCCCGGAGCCGAGTCGACATTCACTGCGAGGCTTCTGGAAGAGCACGGCTACACAATGCAGGATCATCTGATTATGTCCCGCTTCGTTCGCGAAGTAGGGCCTAAGCAACGCGACGAATTGATAGTCTTCTACATCGAACCACTATCGATTTACGACCAGACATTGGATCACTTTCCGGATGGTGGGCCTGCCAATGAAGACTTCGACAGGCTTTCAGATGAGATTACTCGACGCTCTCTGAACGTCATTCAGGTTCTTGATGATTCTCCGTAGGGCTTGATCCGCAGCACCCGGAACGCAGTTTATGAGTGGATTCGGCCCGAATCCGGTGCTGTGGGGGCACTGCTTGCCATAACTGTGACCTGAGTCGCGGATGCTTGAGCGCCGTGCCAATATTCTCTTAATTTACAGAGTCTTATCTTGAGTGAGTGAAGACTTTAGATCGGTGTGCGTGAACGATTTGGCCCGTTCCTTCTTTTCACGACTGCGCGGAGATTCGCGAGCGCAATGTTTCTACAAGAGTACACAAATGAAATTGCTCGAGGCACTGCAGGAGCAGCCTCCGCGTGAGTGAAAGTACTGCGATAACGGGCAAGCCACTCGTGCTCATCGCCGACGATGATGCGACTCACCGCAGGGTTCTCCAGAAAGTTCTCGAGCAATCGGGCTTCCGAGTCATAACTGCCCCAAATGGCAAGGATGCGGTTGATCAGGTTGCGACGTTCAATCCGGATGCAATTCTGCTCGACGTCGAAATGCCGGAGATGGACGGATTCTCCGCATGCGAGATTATCAGGGCACAAGAATCAGATCGCGAGATACCGATCTTCATTATCACGAGTCGCGACGATGCAGAGTCCGTTCAGCGCGCATACGAACTTGGTGCAACCGACTTCCTGACAAAACCTATTGCCCTGACGGTTTTGCCACACCGCATCCGTTACACCCTGCGTACCAGCACGTCACTCAACGATCTCAGGGGACTGATTCGTGCTGTTCCCGATCTCATTTTCATCGTCAACAAGGATGGCGAGGTGCGACGGGGCCTGAGTGGTACGGACGCGTTACATACCCAGCAGATCAAAGCCTTGTCCACGGCGTCTGAAATCGATTTTTATCCCTGTGAAAACGATGACGGCGCGACAATTTGCATCAAACGGGCCCTTGACACCGGATTACCACAGGTCTATGAGCACAAGCTGGAGGCCCTGGATATCTATCTCGAGACCCGGTTTGTTCCCCGCGACAATACATCTGTGCTGGCAATCGTCAGAGACATAACCAATAGAAAAAACTCCGAAGAGAAGATTTTCAATCTCGCTTATTACGACGAGCTGACGGAGCTACCGAATCGTCAGCTGTTCACCCAGAGCCTCGAGCGAACAATCGCGACAGCCCAACGTGATGGCCGACAATTTGCGGTACTGTTCGTCGATCTTGACCGCTTCAAGCGCATTAACGATACGTTGGGTCATGGTGTCGGAGACGAACTGCTCAAGGAAGTCGCGGGAAGGCTCGAAAAATGTACCCGATCCACAGACTCAGTTTCCCGAGTCGACTCGTCGGAAGACAGTGGCATCAAACTGGCACGCCTCGGCGGAGACGAGTTCGTCATCAAGTTGGATGACGTAGACAATGCCGAAACTGTGTCTGCGATTGCATCGCGAATTATCTCTGCCCTGACTCCACCATTCAGCTGCGAAGGTCACCAGTTCGTCGTAACACCAAGCATCGGGATCGCCCTGTATCCGCAGGATGGCCAAACGGGAGAGGAGTTGCTCATGAATGCAGACTCCGCAATGTATCGCGCTAAATACCACGGCCGAAACAATTACAAGTTCTATTCCGAAACCATGCGCACGAAATCGCTGCACAGGCTGGATCTCGAGAATCAGATTCGAAAGGCGATTGACAACGGGCAATTCGAACTCCACTACCAGCCCAAGGTGGACGCGGAGACCTGGTCGCTGGTCGGCGCCGAGGCGCTCTTGCGCTGGAATCATCCGGAGAGAGGACGCATCGCGCCCGATGATTTTATTCCGGTTGCAGAGGAGACCGGCTTGATCGTCCCCATCGGCCAGTGGGTGTTGCGCGAAGCCTGCAAGCAGGTTCGGGAATGGTCCACTTTGCCGCTCGGCGCCATACCGGTTTCTGTCAACATATCCAGTCACCAGTTCGCCTCCGACAGTCTTGTCGATGACGTACTTGACGCTGTTTCCGGCGCCGGTATAGATGCACTACTTCTCGAACTGGAAATCACAGAAAGTGTCTTGCTTCAAGATGCGGATAACACGTTGAATGCGCTTCAACAACTCAAGAAAGCAGGCGTTGCCCTCTCCGTCGACGACTTCGGAACCGGCTATTCGTCGCTCGGCTACCTGAAACGATTTCCAATCGACACGCTCAAGATTGATCGCTCATTCGTCAAGGACCTCCACTACGACACCGATGATGCGGCAATCTGTGCGGCAATACTTGCCATGGCGCAACAACTGGCTCTGAATGTCGTCGCGGAAGGTGTAGAGACAGAAGAGCAGTTGGAGTTCCTGCGTCGACACGGATGCAATCAGATCCAGGGCTATCTCTGCAGCAAACCGTTGTCGGTCCATGATTTTGCGGCGATGCTCAATAATATTGCCGGAACAGCTGCCGACAGTACTATCGAAGACACAGCAACGGCGTAAAAAACCACCCTGTTTTCAATCAAAAGGTGTCAGGTTTATTTTCCGACAACAGAAAATAAACCTGACACCTTTTTCTAAAGAAAATAAATCCGACACCTTGTCCCATCGCCTGCCCGGCACTCAAAGACTGAACTGCTCCTCCACCCCTTCACAGGTCTCGGGCATGGGCTGCCACTTGTCAGGCACCGGATTATTGAAGCGGAATGTACCTATGGCCCGTATTTTCAACACAATACTGCGAGCCGGATGGCGACAGCTTTCGCTGCGATTGACGCGCTGCTAAATTGGCGGCTGCATGAAAGTCACAAAATACCTTGCGATCGCCCTTGCAGTTGTCGTCATCCTGGCGTGGAAAACCTGGCTCCTGCGTAACTCGATTATCGAGAGACTATCGGGCCCGACCCTGGCTAAGTATGACGTGGCGGTGACCGGCATGTCCCTGATGGAAGCTCGATGTTGTATTAACTATCTGCGATTTGCGTGCTCGATCTAGTGTAAACCGTCATCTACCTCGATGTTCTCGGGCTGTAACTCGATACCCGAGGCTTTGGCTTGCCGTTCCAGCAGGATTCCGAAGTCGCATTCGGTCTGGCCCGAATCGACCGTCTGTTGAACCAGATCTCGAGTCGCCTGCGTTACCAACATCGGTACGCCCAGTTTTTCGGCAGCAGACAGCCCGAGATCCAGATCCTTGCGCAACAATGGCGGCGTGAAGGTAGGCGTCCAATCGAGGTTTACGAAAGCAGCGGACTTGTATCTTGTAAATACCGAGCCCATCACGCTGTCGTTGATGAAATCGAGCAACGTGTGCCGTGGCACACCGCCGCGCTCGGCAAGCACCGTAATCTCCGCAAGCCCTTGGGTGACCACGCCCAGGAACACGTTGTGGCAGATTTTCACCATGCGCGCGAGTTCGCTGTCGCCGACATAGGTGACACCCCTGCCGAGCAAGTTGAGATAGGGCTCAGCAGTGTCGAATGCCGACTCTGGACCCGATGCAACGAGAGTCAACATGCCGGCAGCAACGACTTTGGCATTTCCGCTGACCGGCGCGGACAACATGGCGGCACCGCGTTCGGTCATCGCCTCGCGAACCCGGATCGAGCCTTCCTCCGAGACGCTGGAACAGTCCACAAGCAGTTGCGGCACCGTATCGGCACTCAGAAGACCCATATTGCCGCAGACCACTGCCAGCAGGTCGTCCGGCCCGGACACCATGCTGAAGACGATATCCCGGTCTGCCAGCTCCGCAGGTGTATCTACAATACTGGCACCGTGCTCCGCCAGCGGTTCTGCCTTCGTACGGGTCCGGTTATAGACCGCAACGTCGCAGCCAGCCTGTAACAGGCGTGACACCATGGCATAGCCCATGCGGCCGGTGCCTATCCAGCCAATTTTGTGTTTCGGATTTTTCATCGGTTGACGTCCATTGGGCCAGTCTAATACGGATTGGCAATCGGCAGAAGAACTGCCCGGGTATAGAAGTCGATCAGTATCACATCGATATCCTGACCGCGAACTTTGTTCGCATGCCGGATCATTTCGACGTCGTCGTTGGCAATAACCTGTTCGGCGACATTCTTTCACGCCTGGGCCTGGGCCCGGCCTGCACCGGCACGATCGCCATCGCGCCGTCCGCAAACCTCAATCCAAAAAAAGAACATCCATCGATGTTCGAACCCGTACATGGATCGGCACCCGATATCGCAGGCCTTGGTGTCGCCAACCCGATCGGTACCATATGGGCCGGTGCGATGATGTTGCGGCATCTCGGACATCAGGTCGCACACGACAGTATCATGGCTGCAGTCGAAAATACGCTGCGGGACGGCAAACACGTGACGCCCGACATGGGTGGCAATGCCAACACTGTTAAACTTGGCAAAGCTCATGAGACATCAATCTGAACAAGACCTGATCAATAGAATCCGATGAAGATAGTTCGATCTGGATCCGCTGAGTCTTATGAACCAGAAGACGGCTGGAAGCGAACCAGTTTGTGTCGCGGACATGAAATCTCGATTGAACATCTCGTCAAACCTGCACGGCATGCCTCACCGCTCCACGATCACCCGAACCTGCAGATCCTGGGGGTACTTTCAGGAAAAGTTGTTATCAAGACCGATAGTGACGAGCAGTTACTCAACGAGGGCGATTGTGCTTACCTGCCCGGCGGTGAATCCACAGTGTAATTAATCCCGCGGATGAGCCGGCGACGGGTTTGGATATATTTGTCCCTGGACGATCGTTCGACTTCTGGCTAAATCGTGAACCCGGGATGAAAACCTAACGGCAGACAGCAGGAAGTTGATTGAGCCGAATCGTGCCATCGCTTGCGCACACCCAATTTACGCTGCCGGTGTTATCAATCGCTGTTAACGTGACCGTCTGGCCACTGATCATTGCATGCGCATCCCTGCCGTATTGAATCGAAACGACGGCGCCATCGACCGATACTGCAGCGACATAATTGCCGGTAATGCTGCCGGGCGCTTCCAGGCCGGCCTGGGCATTGTCTGTGGGGAACGAACTGTGGTCCTGGTAGTACTCGGTCACGGTAGCTTTGGCGCTCCCGGCAAGATTGAGGCCTGCTGATATTTCGGCGCGAATGATGTAATCGGTATAAACAGGAATAGCGAGCATGGTCAAAATGCCAACGATGGCAACCACCATCAACAATTCGATTAGCGTTACGCCTTGCTGGGCTTTCATCATGTCTCGCCTAGAGAATCTGAAGGTCACAATCTGATCGAAAACACGATGGATGTCCTCGGACTGGATCACACTTCGATTTCGCGAAACTAGCTTACGCCAGGCGTAAGCTCTGATTTGACCAGATGTGGTCCTAGCTCTTGAGGCCGGCCAGTTCGGCGGGTGTCACGTTGAGCGCATCGGCCACTCGATTGAAATAATCGATCTCAAGCACGCTGATCTGGGTATCGCTTTTGATGACATCCGCCAGCCCCTGCAGAATCGTGATTTTATTGTTCGAATTTAGCTGCCCTTGCACACTACGCAGATACTTGCGCAGATTCGCCGATTCGTACAGATCCGGCCGTGACGCCTTTCGAATATCCTCCTCCGAGATTTCCTGGCCGGTTTCCCGCTGCATAATACCTTGAATACTAACGATTTCTACCGATTCCATGTTCGCATCGGAGCGAGAAGCGCGCGCCAGCGTCATTAACAGCACTTCCTTGAACAGCTCGTCTTGAGCTTCCGAATCGGACGAAGACTCACCAAATATTTTCAGTACGCTACTGAGATCAGCTATGGACATAGTCATATCTCTCTTTTTTAAATTATTAGTCTGGGTGGTTTTACCAGTATACACACGGCAATCCCAGCCTCTCAATATACATGACGCACGGACACCAGCTTATGTCGTGTCAATCCCCCCATTTTCCTGACAAAGGAGGCAGGAAGCGCAGTCATATGGCCCGCCGATGGCCTCCCCGGTCCTCGTCCTCGGGCTGATCGCAAGGATTGCGTTGCTCCACGGCGGGGTCGATACCAACACCAAATCGAGCGACGGCTCCGCGAATAACGGATTTTGTATCTCTTTTAGTGCTCCGGTTCTGCGTCCAGGGCTTTGAGGTGCCACCATTCTCGTAGTCGCCGGCATTTTCCATTCTGGTCGAATTCCAGGACGAAAATGCCGTCCAATCCGATGCGAGTACCATCGGGCTCGACATTGAATGGGTAATCAATCGCAGTACAGATAGCAAAGACTAAAAAACGTGTCAGTCACCTTCGACGACGGCGATTGATGCGGTTGTTTTTGAGACCAGTCTCGACGTTCCCTCAGATTCGCAGTGGACCTCAGATTCGACGACCATGATTTGGGAACCTGGTTTGAGGACTACGGACCGGCACTTGAGTCGCTCTCCGTTGGCGGGGCGAAGTAAGTTGATCTTGAACTCTACCGTGAGAACGATGCGACCCGGCTCGACTAGTGTCGCAGCAGCCCCACCGGCTGTGTGATCGGCCATCGTTGCCTGAACCCCGGCGTGAACGAAGCCGTTTTGTTGAAGGTGATGCGGTTCTACTTCAAGTTCCGTTTCACACATCCCCGCATCGACTTTCAAAAGGCGAATGCCGAGGCTCGCAACAAACGGAGCAGCATTGAATATCCGTTCCAGTTCTTCGCGTGACAACTCGTGCAGCTTCTTCACGTCGCTTGGCCCTCAAACTCTCTGCCCACGAGCAAAAAAGGTGTCAGGTTTATTTTCGACACCTTTTTTTAGGCAGCATGCGGGCGAGCTAGCTGCAGCTGCCGGATGCGCGCGCAGCCGGGGTGCACTGCATTGAGCTGACGTCGAAAGGCGGACCGACTTGGGAACCGGGGGGTCGCAATCAGGTGCGTATAACAACCACAGTCAGATGACCCAAACCCAGGGACCGGCAGAACACCGCGATGCGCCGAAGCCGCGTTGGCCCAATCGCACTCCAGATGCGCCACATCGTTGGTATACCAAACACCGACGACCGTCGTCATTTGTCGCAGGTGGTCGATGTGCCAGTGGGGGTGACGCGCTGGTTGCAGGTGATGATTAATGCGTGCACCCAGGCCCCCGGGCCCGAACGCGCTGCCAAAGTACAGATAGTACGGTGCCTCAAAGCGGATGCGGCCAAGACGTCCAACCTGTAGTTCGAGCGGCGACTCAAGCTTAAGAACGAGCGCATATGTTCCCCGGATTGAGTGCCATGCTTGATCAGTGGGACACATGGAAACAATCCTATCACCTGCGCCTCGTATCACGGACAGCAAGACGAAGCCTTTAGCAACTGACATTGGTCTACATGCGTACTTATGCGGATAGGTGCGATCGATTTCCCCATATAAGCTGCAGTGGAAGGCTTTCTGCAGGCCCGTTCAGATTGGGCAAATTGAGGCAGCCGATGCTGTCTTTCAGGAGGTGCAAGATGCCAATGTCGTCGCGGGAACGCGTGTTAACTGCCATTAATCACGAACAACCGGATCGCGTCCCGCTGGTCATTGGTGTCAGCAATGCTACCGGAATCAAAATGACGCCCTACCAGGGGATCAAGGAACTCATCGGAGTACAGGCTCCGAACAGCTACATCTACGACTGGCCCGAATTGGGGACGGCGGAAATCGATGAGGATACGATGCTTCGGCTGCGTAGCGATGTCCGTGGAGTGCTGGATTTGGAACCTGAGAAAACCCGAGAGTGGAATCGCGATCGTGATCCTCACAGCGACTATGTTGATTCCTGGGGCAGCGGACAGATAGAAATCATGCCTGACGACTGGTTTCCCAGTGTCCATCCTATTCCGCGAGCTGAAAAGTTGGAAGACCTGGACGCTTATCAAGGTTGGCCCGATATGAGTGATCCGACCCGGATCGCTCATGTGCGGGAGCGCGCCAGGCGTCTGGCTGAAGAAAACCAGTACGCAATTTTGGCGGCACCCTGGCTCCTGTTTCCCTTTGAACGCGCCTATGCGATGCAGGGAATGGAGGCTTTCCTGCTCAACATGATCACGAACCGGGAGTTTGCGCGCGCGCTGTTGGAGAAAATCGCAGAATACTGCAAACAACTGATGGGGCCATTTCTCCAGGAGCTGGGAGACAACGTTGATATCATCAAAATCGGCGATGATTTGGGAACCCAGAGTAGCCTCATTATTTCACCCGATATGTACCGCGAAATCCTTAAACCGGTTCATGCAGATTTCATCAGCTTTATTAAATCGCGGACGAAGGCCAAGATACTCTTTCACTCGGATGGTGATGTAGTTCCTTTGATAGAGGATTTCATCGAGATGGGCATCGACATTCTGAATCCCGTTCAAACATCGGCAGGGTCGATGTCCGACCTGCCTTCACTCAAGAAGCGATTCGGAGACAACATCGTTTTTTGCGGTGCTATCGACACGCACCGTGTTTTACCTTTCGGCAGCGTTGAGGAAGTACGACAGGAAGTTCGACGCGTGATGCAAATTCTCGGCCCGGGAGGCGGCTGCATGATTGGTGCTGTACACACCGTAATGAACGACGTGCCACCTGAAAATGTCCTTGCCATGGTTGATGCCGTGGAAGAATACGGCCGCTATCCTCTACGATAAGATCGGGACACAGTCTTACATCGCCTCGAAGCGGCGAATCATCACATTGATCATGTCTTCGATCGCAGCGCGGCTATTCGAATTCGTTGCCACAAACACGGCCGCATTGCGGTCCTTCGCTATCACAGTTTGTGCGAACCATCGGCCATTGCTGCCGTTGTGCCAGATAATCGGTGTTGCTGCCCAACCGTCCGCATCGACGACCCAGCCGCCGCCGTAGGCGGTTCCCGGTTGCGGCGCGTGAAGCCGGTTAAAACCTGAGGCCGAGAGCAGGCCATCAACTCCGCGCGCACCGGCCAGGTGCGCTGCCATATATGCGGCGAAATCGGCAAGCGTACTGTGCACTGTCCCGGCCGGTCCTATGGCCAGCGTGTTATCCGCATCAAAACTGCCAGGATCGAAAAACTGCCAGGTGCTGCCCACAAATTTGTGTCCCCAGGGTTGTGTCCGCATGCCGGCATCACCGGGCGCTCCGAACCCGGAGTTGATCATGCCTAGCGGCGCGAACAACTCGCGGTGCATGAGATCTTCCCATTGTTCTCCGGTCACCTGCTCGAGCATCGCGCCCAGGACAATATAGTTTGCATTGCTGTAAAGATGCTGACCCACGCCGGCCTGCGGTGCCATCCGCAGCAAATCCGCCGACCACATCAGACGTTTGTCCATCATCGGAATCATCGACGTATCGTTTATATCGCCGGCTTGAAAGGACGCTCCAAGCGTAATGTCGGTTGGCAGTCCGCCCGTATGCGACATCAACTGTTCTACGCTCACATTGCGATATTCATTTCGCATATCCGGAACCAAACCGAGCAGCACTTCGGCAACGGTTGTGTCCCAATCGAGCAAGCCTTGCTCAATTAGTGTCGCCGCCAGCGTGCTGGTCATTGACTTGGAAATCGATCCCAGATGCCATTGATCATCTGTCGTTACAAGCTCCGGCTCATTGATGACACGGGTACCCACGGCGGCCATCTCGACGATCATGCCATTCTCGATCATTAAAGCTGCTAACGCCGGAACATCATGGCCAGCCCGGCCCGTCTCCAGCACGTCTGACAACTGGCCGTCAGCTGCGCTACCCGCATCGGCGACAACACTTGAACTGCCGCTGCAGCCCGATGATTGCAGTGCAAGGATTGCTGCGCCAAGCAGCAACGACCGACCACATGTAAATTTCATCGCAACTCCAACTGTCAGTACTTCTCTTCAGGATAATGATGCGCAACGCGAAGAAATCGACGTAATCATTTTATTATAAGTATTTAAAACAATTAGTTATGGGTCATTATCAACGTCCACTCTAGTGACAGACGTCATTGCTTAGCTCGACCGTAAATGCGCCGCTGCCGTTTTCTGTGGCAGCAATCAGCTTGATCGTCTGCTTTTCAAGATTGACGGCGGCAACCTCGGGCCGGCCGGAGAAGGCGACATAGGCGTTCTTTCCGTCCGCAGCACCCAGATACCGGTAACCGGTATTTCATTCGCCCTACTATCTTATGAATTAGAGCCGGGAGACCGCCCGGGCGTTCATTTTTGATTCGGTCGGCCCTGCCAGGAAACCCCTCGCAGGTATGCGATTATCTCAGGCAGCCATCGCCTGTTTGAGTTGGTCGCCGATAGGCAGGCGACGTATGCGTATGCCTGTGGCGGCAAAAATCGCATTGGTCAAAGCCGGGGCTGAAGATGGAATACCGATTTCACCGACGCCGGTCGGTATATTGTTGTACGGCACAATGTGAGCCTCGAACGCACTTGGCAGTGCTGCGATCTTCAACAGCGGATAGTCATTGAAATTACTCTGCTGCACCTGCCCGTCTTTGACCGTAATCTCGAGGCCCAACGCCGTGCTGATGCCATCGATAGTGCCACCCTGCAGCTGCGCCTCCACAGCATTCGGATTCACGGCAAATCCGCAATCGATCGCCGCGATGATACGTTCAATGCTGAGCTCCCCCTGCGAACTGACTTCAACTTCGAAAGCGTGCGCCGCATATCCGCCGAATGTAAAGTGCGTTGCAATACCGACGCCACGCCCATCGGGACGCTCGGTCCCGTAATCGATCCGGTCAGCGACGAACGTGATCAGGCGGGCAAGCCTTCCTGGATTGAATGTTGGGCCGCCATGATTGCCGTACTCCAGTTCCCGTTCCTCGCCCAGTAACTCGAGCCGTAAGGCGAGCGGATCCTGTCCCGACTCATGCGCAACCTCATCGAGAAAACTCTGGATGACAAATGCGTTTGCGGTGTGCGCGGGCGCGCGCCATGAACCGCGCGGTAGTCCGATCGGGTTATGAAAATATTCCAGTCGCATGTTGTCGACCATTCTTCTGGGAAAGTCGTCAGAGTAAAGCTCTGCTTGCCACAGGTTTTCATCCGGCATGTTTGGCCGTCGATAATATTTGCTGGCACTCGCTAAACGCTGTGTCCAGGCAATGACTTTGCCGTCAGTATCAAGACCAGCATGCATCTCGTGCAATCCTGCAGGACGGTAGAAGTCATTCTTGACATCGTCTTCACGGGTCCATTGCAACTTGACCGGCCATCCTGTCGCCTGCGAGATCATGCAGGCCTCGGCAACATAGTCGTTCGTCAGCCTGCGACCGAAACCGCCACCAACCCGGGTCATATCAATATGGATACTTTCACGTGCCAATCCCGTGACCGCCGCTGCAGCTCGAGACGCGCCGCTCGGTGACTGGGTCGGCGCGATCACGTGACAGAAATTTTCCTGTACATGCGCATAGCAGTTTTGCGGCTCCAGTGGTTGATGCGACACGAAAGGTACCTGGTACTGTCTGGATACGACTTTGTCCGCATCCGACATGGCTTTTTCATACTCGCCATCGTCGACGACGATCTGCCCCTGTGATTTCAACATCTCTTCGTTCTGTTTCCAGAAGTCCTCGCTGTTGTCAGTCGCGCTCGGCCCTGCTTCCCACTCGACACGCAACGCTTTTCTGCCTTTGATCGCCGCCCATGTCGAGGTTGCAACGACCGCAACGCCGCTCGCAAGAATCAGGTAAGGCTCACCCAAAGCGGGACCGTCGATCTCGAACACATCGAGTACCCCATCGACCTTGCGCGCCTCCGTATCATCGAACGAACGAACGCTCCCGTTCAGATAAGGCGAGCGGGCGATCACTGCGTAGCGCATATCCGGCTCAACCGTGTCGATACCGTAGCGTGATTGACCTGTAACGATCTCAAGGGCATCTACCGTATTTTGCGCTTTGCCGACAATCCGATAGTCCTTCATGTCTTTCAACGGCGGACTCTCTGCGGGCATGTCCAGCCGAGCAGCTTCTGCCACCAGATCTCCGTAGGGGATTTCCCCGGCCGGCGCATCACAAAGCACGTAACCCGGCTTGGTACGGCAACTTGAGGCAGGCACATTCAGTCGTGCCGCAGCCGCCCGTATGAGTTGTTGCCGGGCCGTCGCCCCGACTTCACGCATAAAGTCCCAATTCGAGGACAATCCATCGCTGCCGCCTGCGCCCTGTCCGCCATATTTCCAGGCATAGCCCTCCTCTGTCTTGACGATACCCAACGGCATCTGCCTGACACTGACTTTCGACCACTCGACGTCCAGTTCTTCCGCTACCAGCATCGGTAAAGCGGTCCGCGCGCCCTGGCCGATTTCCGGCTGGTTAGTGCCAATGATCACGCTGCCATCGGCATTGATCTCAATGAAGAAGCCGATCTGACGTTCACCGTCCATGTCGCCGCCGACCTCGGTAAGACCAATCGACGGCAGCCCCAACACCATACTGCCGGCTATCGTCGTACCACAGACGATGAATCGACGCCGGCCTTCATCGATTCGCTCCACACTGATTTCCGAGTAATTGACTGACATGTTCATTCTCCTGCCTCGGCCAGTTCGGCAGCCCGATGAATCGCATTGCGGATCCGCACATAGGTTCCGCAACGGCAGATGTTGGTGACGTTTTCGTCGATGTCCCGATCGCTCGGGCTGGGATGCTTGTTCAGAAGATCTGCCGTCGCCATGATCTGGCCCGCCTGGCAGTAACCGCACTGCGGAACGTCGATCTCCAGCCATGCCTTTTGAACCGGGTGTAGCCCGCCATCAGCAGCGGCGAGTCCTTCGATCGTGGTTATGGATCGATCTTCGATGGCCCCGACAGGCAAAATGCAGGATCTTTGTGCGTTGCCGTCCACGTGTACGGTGCAGGCACCACATTGGCCGATCCCACAAGCAAACTTGCTGCCCGTCAGTCCCAGATGATCGCGCAATACCCACAGCAGCGGCGTATTGGCGTCTCCCTCGAAAGAGACAGTCTTTGCGTTGACCTTGAATGAAATCATGCGGTGCACCTTTGCGAAAATCGATAAATGGCGCTCACCACGCCGCAGGGTGTCAGCCCCGTAATTTTGAGACACATGCTAACCGATCAGGGTTCCAACTCGGCCCTGTTCAAAGTCGTGTCAACGCGCCGAGGCCTCCGTTTGTCGCGTACGAGCTCAATCCCTCGCAGTTTCCCGCACACGAACGACCCGAATAGCGGTCCCGACCAGATAGGAGAGAACCGCTGCACCCGTGCCTGTCACCACGGCCTCCGTCACGAGAGTACCGAACATTCCGGGATGCACGAGGAAATCAACGACACCGGTAATCACACCCAGCACGAGCGAGATTATCCATCGCTTATCAGTGCGCGCAACGAGGATACCGACGGATGTAGCGACCCCGGCGACGACCCCGGTTTGAGACGCGATCAATACATGGCTCAAGCCGACCGCCAGCATGTTCCCCTGTACCATCGTTACCAGACAGGCCGTCGTGGACTCTGCGACATATTCAACAACGGTAGTGATTGTCTTGCTCATTTATTCTTTTATAACAGCGAGTTATAACTATTACTTAAAGTGTTTTATCTATACGGTTTGTGGTATTCACAGGGCATCAACTGCGTGGATTTCGACTCGAATCGACCAGCGCCGATCCTGTTTGTGGCAACAAGCCGCATCGCCAATCACTATAACCGCTTCCTGACCAGCCACGCGAACTCCTGCTTCGTTCGCTGATCCAATACAATTGAAAACATGAGGCAGCTGACGGAGGAAAACTGATGGCAAATGATCACTTCCCCACTTTCGCAACACTATGTTGCGTGCTATTTCTGTCGCCTGCGACTCAGGCGCAGGACGATGTCGACGAAGGCGGCGAACGCTGTATCGATACCAGACGAATATCGACTACCCAGATCATCGACGACCAGAACATACTGTTCACAATGAGAGATCGTACGATCTACCACAATGAACTGGGTCACAGGTGTCCGGGACTGAGGCGCGGCAAGACTATCAGCTATCGCACGTCAATGTCCCGACTCTGCAGTAACGATTCCATAACGCTTATGGACAGCTTTGGAATGGGAATGACACGAGGCCCGTCCTGCGGTCTCGGCAAGTTCCGGCCGGTCACACAGGATGAGGCTGACGCCCTTAGAGGCGGAGAAGACCGGGAAATCGAACCCCAGCCGATTCCGCCGGCGGAACCCGAAGAACCCGAGGTGACCGAATAGTCGGCCCATTTTGCTCAACGCAAGTCGTCGGGCAGCCTTGGGTCAAATGTGAAGTGTCTGCGTAATTACTCCGGCACCGTGGCGCCGATTGAAACCCAGTGTCAACCTGCGGGCTTGAGGCCAACGCGTTCTATCACAGCATCGAATCTCGGATCGTCGCGAAGATTATCGAGGAACGGATCGCCCCGGAGCAGGATCAGGCCGCCATCCTGAAGATCGACGGCGCGATTCAGTCTCTCGAACGCTTTGTCGATCTCACCCCGGTAAGCGTGTACGACGGCCATCTGATAAGCATATCCCTCCCCATCTTCCATTAACTTTGACAGCTCGACATCGGATGCATCGCTATTGCCCATCGCGTGATAAACGAGCGCTCGCCCCGTATGTTGGAAGCCGCTGTCTGCCTCCTGTTCCATTGCGGCGAGTGCCCCATCGATATCGCCCTGGATCAATAGCCCACAGCCGAGATAGTAATGCGGTCCTTGAGCGGCCGGGGTTAATTCGATGACCTTGCGGAACGTATCGATCGCCTCGTCGACGCGGCCCAGGTACAGGTATCCATAGCCCAGCCCAAGTCGGTACTGCGTAAACAGCGGATCGCGATCCAGGGCTGCGCGTTGAAGCCGCAGGCTTTCCTCGAACGCGCCCGTGGTGAAGTTCAGTGTTGCCGCCTGATCCAGAACCTCTGCAGAACCGGGGTCCAGCTGAAGGGCGTGACGTACGTGTCGACGTGCAGCTTCTATGTCGTACTCGTAGCGAAGTGCAATGTCGGATAGCACGGCGTGGGCAATACCGCTATCAGGTTCCAGGCGCAGAGCCTCGGTTATTGCCTCCTGCGCAAGCGGAAATGCTTCGGCCGGTGGCAGCACACCGATACCGGATCCTTCAATCAGTATTTTGCCAAGAAGTATCCATGCGGGTGCATAGTTGGCATCGATCGCCAACGCTTCTTTTATATCCGATTCAGCCCGCCTGAATCCTTGTTCCGAACGCTGTGTCAAAAAATGTCGCGCTTGCAGATATAGAGAGTAAGCCTCCGGCACCGTTTTAGCTGATCGGGGTGTGGCGTCAAGCAATTGAATTTTCAGCGCCTTAACAACAGCACCGGCAATCTCATCCTGTATTTCAAACACATCATCGAGAGTTCTATCCCAGGTCTCGGACCAGAGGTGCACATCCTCATCGACATCGATGAGTTGCGCAGTAATGCGAACCGTATTGCCCGACTTGCGAACGCTGCCCTCCAACACATGATCGACATTCAGTTCCCTGCCGATATCAGAGATTTTGAAGACAGTGCCCTTATACGAAAATGCCGAGGAGCGTGACGTCACGCGCAACTCAGGGACTTTCGCCAGCAGGTTCAGTAGTTCTTCGGAAAGCCCGTCTGAGAAATATTCCTGCTCTTCGTCCGAACTCATATTTACGAACGGCAGGACGGCGATGGAGTGGCCGTCAGACGATTCCGCGTCTCTTGTCTGCTCAGCCACTGAACCCGATGCGACCTCGGGTTCCGACCTGATCCGCGATTCCCAGAAGAAGTAGCCGAGCCCCACGACCAGTAACACGATCGTAACGCGGTCAAGCTTCTTGCCGGTGACCCCGGTAATGGAATGCTCGCGATTGACATCCCTTTCCCGTTTCAGGCCCTCGGGCGTCATCTCGAACGCCCAGGCGAAAAACACAGCCATCGGAAAACCGAGCAGCAGGAAAAAGGCCAGGACGGAATTCACCGTGTCGGGCAGTCGCAAAGCAGGCGCCAATGTCTCGCCAACCTGAAGAATCAGCCAGGCGATCACGCCATAGGCGATCGCTACGCGAAATACGTTACGGCGCTTTAATTCCGCGAATAATGACATCTGGTTGCGCCTTTTGTGTGCATGGCTGGCAAGTCTACAGGAAATACGTAGCTCTGCGACGGCGGCATTGCAACCTCCGATAATTTTACTGCTCGTCAGCCAAGTAACAGCAATACGCCCAGCTGGCGGACGTACCTCTCTGTGCCTTCCTAATCCGGAATCACTAATTTTTTACGCGCGCCCGCGGATCCAGGGTGCCGAAACCATCAACTTTCACTTCGTACTTATAAATGCCATCCACCTCTTCAAGTGGTACTTTGATGATGATTGGTGAGGCGGATGTAGATGATTTGTTCAACCAGCTTTTCCCCGATTTCGTCGATGTCGATACAGTCCTTCCGCCCGGAAAACTCAGCTCGAACGAACACCCCGACATAACCCTGATTGTGTCAGGCTTGACTTCAAGTTTGGATGGTTTGGTCTCGCTGCCGTCTTTTGTTATTACGTTTACATGCCTGGGCGGGCAGGGATAGCCATCCTTCGACGTATCGAAGCCCATTAGTATGGGCAACAAGCCCAGCAATAGCAGTATTCTTGACTTTTTCATTGTTGTTCTCCTTCCTTTCTACGGAGACGAGGTACCGAATGTACAAGTTCCCCTTCTTCTACTTACAGACGTATGCTCCTGTGTTTCCTACTCAATTTTCACTTTGCTTGTTGACCAGCGCCAGGAACCGCGGTCTATCTTTCAGATCGGAAAGATGCGGTTCGGCTGCCAGCATCACCAGCGGATAACCCATGTCAACAGCAGTTTCCAGTTTGGCCAGTGCCGCACTTCGTTCTCCCAATCGCGTCAACACGAGCCCGTGAATGTAATGTACGTACGGATCATTCGGCGCCAGTCGTTGTGCTCTGACGACCAATTCTTCCGCGTCTTCCATTTTTCCGAGCATGGCCTTAATCCATGCCAGGTCGATCGTTGTTCCTGCAGCTTTTCTATTTATTGCGAGCCGGCTTTCAGCAAGCCTCTCCGCACGGCCAAATACCTGGGTTGCTCTTGCCTCTTCGTCCGAGAACGACAACGCGTCCCCAAGGTTTGCCCACACAAGATGATCATCCGGAGCCAGCTCTGTTGCATTTTCGAGTGCAGTTACTGCGGCATCTATGTTGCCCAGATAGTAGTACATCAAGCCAAGATTTGAATATGCATCGACCTCGGGTTCGATCTCGATTGAGCGCTTGAATGCCGGCGCGGCGTCGAAAAAGTTGCCCGACAACATCAATGACGTACCAAGGTTACCCCATCCCTGCATGTTTCTTGCGTCGAGAGAAACGACTTCCCCGTACGCCGCCGCAGCTTCCCCATAACGTCCGTTTTGGTAAAGAAAGGACCCGAGCTCATCATAGGATCGCCAGTTTCCTGGCTGGAGAGCGATTGCCCGTCGCAAACTTTCCTCTGCTTCTGCCAGTTTTTGCTGACTGGTGTAGACAGCTGCTAACCCGGTGAGCGCCAACGCGTCATTTTGGTTTATCGCCAATGCGCGCAGGTAGGACGCCTCCGCTGCCCTCTGTTTGCCGGTTTCCCAGGATAAATCGCCGAGCGCGTCATGCACGATATTAAGATTGGGATTTAATGCCAGAGCAGTTGCACAAGCCGGTTCGGCCTCAACGATGTAATTTGAGTCATCAACGACCTTGAATCCCGTTGAATAAGCAAGGCAAATACCTGCATGCGCGGCTGCATACTCCGAATCAATTTCCAAAGACTGCCTGAACCAATCAAGCGCCCGGTTTATGGTTTGGGCTGTCGCAGGCTTGTGTAGCTCTTCCATGCCCCGCCGATATAAACCATACGCATCGATATCTCCAACACTTACTGCAGAATCGGCTGCAGTCTGTGTATTCTCCGGTAACGCGACACGAAGATTGGCGACTATCAGGCTCGTAATTTCATCCTGCATCTTGAAGAAATCCTTGCGCTCTCGATCGAAGCTGCGAGAAAGGAGATGCCGGCCGCTTTCCGAATCAATCAACTGGATAACTACACGAAAAAGGTTCTCTGTTACTCGTACGCTGCCTTCGATATAGTATTTGACCCGCAGCCGCTGCCGTACTTCTCTCGATTCAGCATTGGCAGCCAACGAAAACGAATCACCCCTCGAAGCCACCCGTAGACCCGGGACCCTGGCAAGCCGGTTGATGATGTCCTCCATCAAACCATTGCCAAAAATTGCGGCCTGCTCGCTGCCGTCGATATTCATTAGTGGCAGCACGGCGATTGAATTCGACTCGACAATAGGTTCCTTGATGTCGTCTCGAACAGCTTCGTCATCGGTCGCCGGCTCGATCGGCAAGCCAACGTAGCTGTCATAAACGAATACAGCGACTGATGCCAACATCAACGCGCCCACTACGGCCAGATACATCTTGCTATACGTCTTGTCAGCGGGTTTCGACCCGGCGCCCCGATCGAGTACGGGCCCGCGATCCGTCATGTCCAGAAACCACGCGAGCAGGAGTGCAATAGGTAAGCCCGCTATCGCAAGATACGTAACGAAAATCGGTGCCCATGACGGTAGACCAAGGTTGTCAAAGGTGACGTCAGCAATCTGAACCAGTAACCAGCCAACCAGAAGATAGGCGAGGCCTGTTTCCATAACACCGCGTCTTTTCAGTTCACCAAGCAAACCGGTGTCCCCGGAATTAGTACTCGCTGCCTCTGCTGAGCCCGCACTCTCGTCGACGAATCGAGGTTCTTCAAGGAGCCGATAACCTCTCTTCGGCAAGGTCTGAATCAGTTTTGGATCGTCCGGATGATCATTGAACACCTGTCGTAAGGTGCCGATGGCGTGGCTCAGCGCCTCGTTGCTACCACCTTCGCCCCATACGGACTGCAGCAGCTCGTCGCGTGAGATCAGGGCATGCGGGTTGGCGGCCAGACACAACAGCACTTCCACTGCTTTGGATGGCAGATGTTGTGGGGAACCCGGACCAGACACTCTTCCTGTGACCGGCTCGACAAGAAACTCCCCCAGATAGAAGCCTCGTAACAGCCTTTTTCGCACACCATTGACCCGGCGGCCACTGATACTCAGAGCATAGCACCTCAGCGGTGCCTATTTGCCGCCTGCACAAGCAAAATCAGTGTCAAAATCAATGCCTTGTCATTGTCTTTTGAATGCGTCGCGCTTAGGCTCGGCGCTGTTGCCGCGCGGAAAACAATAAGTGAAAGCACGCGAACTTTTCAGTTCACGCTTTGCAACCATTCTGACCATGGTTGGCGTTGCTGTCGGACTCGGCAACGTCTGGCGATTTCCTTACATGATGGGGCAGTACGGCGGCAGTGCGTTTCTCGTCGTTTACCTTGTTTTTGTTCTCGTATTCGCGATTCCGGCTGTTACAGCCGAGTGGTCTTTGGGGCGCTACACACGACATGGCCCGCTCGGCGCGATGGAACGCGCGTTCGGTCCTTTCGGGCGTTGGATTGGCTATCTTTTGGTTTTGACCGTCCTCATTGCCAACTCCTATTACGTGGTCATCGTCGGCAACGTCGCATTCTCCGCAGCTTTTGCTGTCATTACCGGTTTCACTCCTGAGACTATTCCTTTATATGACTCTCATCTGCGTAACGGCGCGTTGCAGGCGGTCGTCGCGTTGCTTGTAATCATTGCAGCGATCTGGGTGATACATCGTGGCATCACCAACGGTATCGAGCGCATCAGCAAACTGTTCGTACCTTTGTTCGGCATCATGATCATCACGCTCATAGTCATGGCGCTGCGCCTGCCGGGTGCAACAACAGCGTTGAAGGCGTTCCTCGCGCCCGACTTCTCGCAACTCACGCCAACAAGCCTGTTTGCTGCATTAGGCCAGGCGTTTTTCTCACTCAGTCTCGGCGGCACCTTCTATCTGATCTACGGCAGTTATCTAAGGGACGACGAGGATATTCCGAATACTGCCATTGCCACCGGCATCGGTGACGCCAGCGCCGCACTGCTTGCATCACTGTTCATCGTGCCGACGGTGCTTGCACTCGGCCTGAACATGCAGGCGGGTCCGCTGCTGATCTTCGAGACCCTGCCCCGCATGTTTTCAGAGATCCCTGCGGGACGCTTCATCGGCACAGCATTCCTGATCGGCCTCTGGATGATGGCGTTTTTGTCCACGGTCGCCGCATTTCAGGTGATCGTTGCCGCATTGACCGACAGCTTCAACCTCTCGCTCACCAAAGCGGCTCTCATCGTCGGCTGCGTAGAAGCCGTATTGATGCTTCCCTCCGCGTTGAACCCGGACATCATCGGCACCCTGGACCTCGTTTTCGGCTCCGGCATGCAAATGCTCGGCAGTGGCCTTGCCATCGTCGCCCTCTTCTGGGGCTGCGATAAGGCTGTCGCGGCAACACAGATATTCGGTGGCAAGACTGACGGCATACGCCGTCTCTATCTCCTGTGGCTCAGATGGGTTGTGCCCGCCACGCTCGGCGTCATGCTGGTCTTGTACATCGCGGATTCGCCTGGCTGACTATAAATAATGGACGTCCGGCGTTAAGCTCTAATTTCAACATCCGAAGAAGAAGAGCGCCTCTCAAATGGCCGATGTCACCGCCCTCAATCGTGAATTCGCCCGGTACGATCAGGTAGAGAAAAGTCATACCTATCGTCTCGCCGAGCATCCCGGCGATGAGTTCGATGACGACTACGAGATCGCCATGCTGGATCTCGGCCGGTTCATCAACGGCAATTCGGACGACAAAAGCAAGTTCGTGGAGGAGTTTGGCGCCGCTGTTCAGGACATCGGGTTCTCTATTCTGACGGGACATGGCATCGACACAAAACTCTATGACGACATGCACGACCTGGTAATCGAGTTTTTTGAATCACTGTCTCTCGAAGAAAAGATGCGCTTCCGGGCGCAGCGGCAGGGCTCTGTGAACCAGGGTTATTTTCCGATCGAGGAGACCAGCGACATTCACCCGGACCTCGTCGAGGGCTGGGTATGGTGCCGGCGTGCTTTCGATATGCCGCAAAAACGTGATGCAGATTTTCGTGTTGAAGACTTCTGGCCAGACGAAAAATATGAACGCGACTTTCGACGGCTCACGACAAGTCATGAACAACTTTTCAAGCCCATTGCCCAGGCGATGTTCCAGAGCCTCGGTTGCGACCCGCATGTCTACGATCGAAAGCTTGAACAGACCAATTTCGGGCTGCGACTCAACTATTACCCGCCGCTAAGCGAAGAGCAGGAACGCTCCGCCGCTGGCCGGCTCCTCGGCCACGAAGATGTAGATCTTTTTACGCTCGTTCCAGCACCCAAAGTTGAAGGACTTCAGGTATGGAACCACCACAGCAACAAATGGGTGCGCCTGCAAGCGCCGCAAGGTTCGATAATCATTAATACCGGTGATTACATGCAGCGCATTTCGAACGACCGATTGCCGTCAACGACGCATCGCGTTGGCAAGCCCGAACGCAGCATTCGCACGAGTTCTCCAAGAGTCACGTTTCCAATGGCTGTATACGTATGGGAAGACGAGATCCTCGATGTGCTTCCAGGACTGGGCGAACCCAGATACGAACCCATCAAGGCCATCACCTTTCATACGCGCAGTACCGCCAAGTTCTACGGCGACGACTACGCGGTCGAATCATGATCCGCCCATGAACGACTTTACTTTCACAGTTATCGACCCGGACCAGATCAGAGCGGCAGAACTCGTATTGCCCTGCACTGATCTGAACAAAGCACTCGATTTCTATACGAATGACCTTGGTTTCCGGACCGACGCGATTTTTCCGGCCGATGCACCTCGCATTGCTGTTGTTTCCGGATACGGTGTGCGCATCCGGCTCGAGCATGACACTGAGGCAGCGCCTAACAGGATGCGTCTCTTGCTCAACGACATCCAGCCGGGATCTAGTAAAGGCGATGAGTTGTTTGCACCCGATGGCACGCGCATCGAGTTCGCGCCGGTCGAGTCACCGCTCGAACTGCCGCAATTAAAACCTGCCTTTGTATTGCGACAAGCCAGAGAAGGTTCATGGAGTCCGGGACGTGCCGGCATGCAATACCGTGACCTGATTCCCAACCGGCTCGGCGGCCGATACATTGCCTCGCATATCCGTATCCCGAACGGTGGTCCCGTACCGGATTACGTACACCATCACCACGTCCGATTTCAGATGATTTACTGCAACAAGGGCTGGGTAAAAGTTGTCTACGAGGACCAGGGCCCACCGTTTGTCATGAAGGCCGGAGATTGCGTTTTGCAACCGCCACATATACGCCACCGGGTGCTCGAAAGCTCCGACAACATGGAGGTCATCGAGATCAGCTGCCCGGCGGAACATGAGACCCTGGTCGATCACGTCATGGAGCTTCCCACGAGGTCAGTGCACCTGGATCGTGACTACAACGGCCAGCGATTCGTGTATCACAGGCACAGCAAGGCAAAGTGGCAACGCGGCCCGCTCGATGGCTTCGAGTCGCGAAGTACTGGAATTGAAAAGGCGACCCGCGGGTTTGCTTCTGTACGAGTGATCAGACCAAGCGGCCAATCGAGATCCACGTCCCTGAGGCACAAGGGCGAGTTTGTCTTCAACTTCGTGTTACAGGGATCTGCGGCGCTGCAACGGCACCGCAAACCTGCAGAACCAGTCTCAGAAGGAGATTCCTTCGTCATCCCCGCCGGCATAGTGATCGATCTTGGCAATTGCTCGGATGACCTGGAACTCCTGCAGGTATCATCGAGCTAGCAGTCTGTCGGACCTGGGCATAAGGACCACTCGACAATTCACCGGCCTTGTCCATGATGGGCACAGCTATGTATAGGCAAAAACCATGTCTTTTTACTCCGACCTCAAGCGGCACAATGGTCTGAAGCAGGCCCTCGCTGTTTCCCTGCTGACACTCTCGGCACTTCAGCCAGCACCAGCGGCAGAACTCAAACATCACACAGTCATGGCAGACGGCCACCCAATGGCCTTGTGGGAGAAAAGTGCCGAAGACGCCGCACAGTCCATTCTTCTCGTGCACGGCCTCACCTGGAGCGCGATTCCCGACTTCGATCTGCAGGTCGAGGGTGAGGACCTCTCACTCATGGATGGCCTGGCGGAGGAAGGTTATGCCGTCTTCGCGATCGACCTGAGGGGATACGGAGAAACGCCCAGGGATGACACCGGCTGGCTCACACCGAATCGATCCGCGAAGGACCTGGAAATCATCCTTGAGTGGATAAGCGGCCAGAAAAAATGGCAGAAAAAACCCCATCTCTTCGGCTGGTCATTGGGCTCAACGAGGTCTCAACTGCTCGCGCAGCGACATCCGGAGCTGATCTCGTCATTGACCCTGTACGGCTATTGGCTCGACGATGACCAGGTGTTTCCGCCCGACAAAGAAAATATCACCCCGAAGCGACAAGAAAACACGGCTGAAAACGCCGCCAGCGACTTCATCGTGCCGGGATCTATCAGCCAACAAGCGGTCGATGGCTACGTCGCATTAGCCCTCAAGTCCGATCCCGTCAAGGCAGACCTTAAAAACCGCGACCACTACAACGAACTCGACCCCAAGAAGGTCACAACCCCAACCCTCATTATTCGTGGCGAACACGACCCCGTCGCACCACCCGACCGACAGGCCAAGCTATACATGCGCCTGGGCACCGCCCACAAACAATGGATAACGGTCCCGAACGGCGACCACGCCGCACACCTCGAGACCCCGCGCCCCTATTTCATCCATGCACTCGTCAGTTTTCTGCAAAGCATCGGCACCGAACAGCACTGATTCCGACATGTACTGTCGAACTCCGGCGGGAAGAACTGATCGAATACTGATCAAGACGTTGATTTCGCTTACTGGAGGCAGACAGATGACCAACAAACGCGTCCTTGCCCTAGCAAGCTGTCTTCTCCTGCACTTATCTCCGCCTGGCATTGCTCAGGAAGAGGCGCCTCAAGTCGAAGAGCAGGACTCGGTCGTCGAGGGACAACGATGCGTGAGTTCAAGAACGATTAGAAAAACCGAGGTCATCGACGATCAGAACATCCTTTTCTATATACGCGGTGCCACAATTTACCTCAATCACCTGCCCAAGCCCTGCACCAGACTCTCCAGGGACGGCAGGTTCATGTACCGCACCACCGTCGCAAGACTTTGCCGCGCGGACATGATCAACGTATTGACAGAGATGGGTGGTAGCGTTGGCATCGGCCGGGCATGCAAGCTCGGCAGCTTCTACGCCATCACCAAGGAAGATGTCGAGAAACTCAAAGCTCCCCTTGAAGTCGAAGCGAAACCCATCCCCCCTGCAGAGCCTGAGGAGCCCGGAACCGGGGAAACTGAAGCTAGCAAGGAAATCGAGCAGAAGGAAGAGTCAGAGAGTGAAGAATAATGATCTAATGTTATTTCTAGATTATTCTCTTAATTTATTGATATAAAACAATATTATTGAATATTTATTACCTGATTCAGGTATCTGACTAAGGCTCTCCAATATCCTCATTCCAGAGCGACGGATTCGCTGCAATGAAGTCCTGCATCAACTGATAACACTCTTTGCTATCAACGATCTTCACATCCACACCCCGGGACCGCAGGTGTTCCTCGGGCCCCTGAAACGTTCGATTCTCCCCGACCACGACACGTGGGATCCGATACAGCAGGATCGCCCCGCTGCACATGTCACAGGGCGATAAAGTCGAATACAGCATTGAACGCCGATAGTCGGAAGCCGAGAGCCTGCCCGCATTCTCCAGGCAGTCCATCTCGGCATGCAGCACCGAGCTTCCTTTTTGCATGCGCTGATTGTGGCCCCGGCCCACAATCCGGTCATCGATCACCAGAACCGAACCAATCGGCACGCCGCCCTCGCTCTGCCCCAGCCGCGCCTCTTTTATTGCTGCTTCGAGGAATTCATCCATGTGCTACTTCCCGTCCAATTCGAACTTGTACGCTACTACCTGATCCGAGACTTCCTGACCAGCGAGCATCCCGCCGACCGTCAACCAGCGATTCTCAAACGGCACGAGGCCCCTATGATCCATCGTAGCCGGTCCAGCGACTGGCATTTCACGCCACGCTAACGAATCCAGATCAAATGACAACGCACTACCAACAGGCTCCGACGGCTCGCCGTCATAGCCAATTCCGTTGTAGTTATAGGGATTCTCGCTGCCACCGATGAACACCACTGAATTCAAAGACGCGATGCCGGCAGCCGCCATCCGATACCGGGGCAGGCCAGGATGCGCAGAGATACGCCGCCAGTCGATCCTGCGACTGTCAGATTCATCGATGATTCCCAGGAAACACTCAGCGTTCGCCACAAAGTCCCGGGATCGATCAGGTAAGGGCCGTACGGCGACCCCATCGCAGTAAACAATCCTGTTTCCAACGGCCCCGCCAGCATGGCCAAACACCGGCTTCCCCGGTATCGGCGTCGCTTGTACCCAGGTACCCGATTCAACATCGTAACGCTGCACCAGATTCACATTGCCCAGATCGTGCCAACCACTGATCAGGTACACGAATCGATCCAGATACGTAACCGCCACCGCATCATCCACCGGCACCGCCATCGGAGACAGCGAGGAAAACTCCTCCAGTACCGGATCGAACGCATGCGAGTAAGGCAGGGAAACCTCCGATCCATCGGCGGCAACAGAGTAACCGCCAAAAACATATGCCAAATTCCCAACAGCTACCGCCACAGACGCCAGTCGGCCCTTGCCGCCCGGCAACGCAACCGATTGACGCCAGACTCCCGTCTCTGAGTCCAGCACAAGCGTGACATCCAGCGTATCCGCATGATCGCGTCCCTGCCCAAGACCGGCAAAGCTAACAAGATACTGACGATCGTCCACGGCGACTGAAGTTACCGCGTTGTTAGAGACCGCCATCGGCAAGCCGACAATGCTCTCAGCAGGAACATGTAGCAGAGCGCTCTCGGCAAAAACCCACGGACCGAAGAAAACAGCCGGGATAAACAGGAACAGGCGTCTCATTCCCGAACCATACCGCATGACTGTCGCGGCCACCCCATTACTACCATCAGCCCATACACTATGGACTCATAACGCAATACGCGTTACATTCGCGTTACACTCAGTTTTCGCAAGCCCATGTCCAAAACCAAGATAGCCACGCTAAATCTGCGTATCGACCCGGGCGTCAAGGAAGCGGTCCGGGAGGCCGCGGACCGAGACCACCGCAGCATCGCCAACATGGTTGAGATGCTGATCCGGCGACATTGCGACGACGCTGGCATCACCATTCCGGAACAAAGCGACCTATTCCCAGAGAAACCCAATGGATGAAAAAATGCTCAAGACGATGGTTGCAGCAGGCGCCATCAAGCGAATCAATATAATCGCCAATGGTGCCCGCTTCCATATAGAAGCCAAGACTCCGAATGGGCCCGTTACCGCAGAGACGCACAAAGGCAAGGTCAAGACCTGGGTCACGCTGGATGCTGCCGCTAAATGGGTCAGATCACTGGGGGTCGGCTCCGCACACATCAGCATGACCCACTGGCAGCCAGGACAACGGGAATTTCCGGTCTAACCCGGTTTAAAGGCTAATCAATGAATGCGTCCCGCAAAAAACGCACCTGCCCGGAATGCAGCTCCGAAAATGTCGCCAGAATCGTTTTCGGCTATCCCGGCCCCGAGATGATGGAGGAGTCGGAACGCGGTGATATCGTACTGGGCGGTTGCTGTGTAGACGAAGACGATCCGGAATGGCATTGCAAAGACTGTGAGCACGAGTGGTGACCAAAGCTTAGTCCAGACAGAAACCGACTTAGAGCAGTCCTATCCCACCGACAACGCGCAGCATGCTATGTTGCGATTTCGATGGATAGCCTTAATCAGGCGTCATCCTCAGCGTCAACCGCAGCCGCTCGCTCGGCCTCACGCTCGGCGTCATGTTCGGAGTCGCCCAGCTTGGCATCCATTGTCGGCTGCGCCAGCCAGGCCGCGATGTCCTGGCCGAGTTTCTTGGCAACACGCTTCAGAATGGAGCATGTGCCCGGCATCATGCCGAACATTGTATGGCGCCGCGCCGTTAGCGACCCAATGACCTCGCCGTTTTCTTTGAGCTCACCTCTTACTGTCACACTCTTTGAACCGCTATACCCGCCACCGCCGAGAGCGAATACGTTCGTGGTTTCTAGAAACAGAACTCTCCCTTCCGCACTGTCAAGAGGTTCCGCTGACATTTTGATATCGACGCGCTTTTTCGCAGCCTTCTTGATGTAGTTCGGCAGTCGCGTCTCGAATTTGCACTCGTCCTTGACACTATCAGTCGCACCACTATCTTCCGCGAACGGAATGGACTTGCTCATCGTGACTGTGCCGGCCTGTGCCGACGATATCAATGCAAATGCCAAGAACATGATTGTCAGCAGTGATTGGCGCATCATTTTTTCCCGAACCTGGAATAGATACCGGACTATATACATTGGCAGCACGGGCTTGTGGGACAGACCTCACATCCAGACTTCCCGTGGACTGGTACGCTGATATCCAGGTAGCGTGGTCCAACATGAAAGCAAGAATTTTCACAATTCTGTTTGCGTCACCGTTCTTCGGGGTTGGCGTATGGATGTTGTGGGCCGTGGCCAATGATTTCAACGACGCATGGCAAATGCGAAGTTGGCAGCCGACGCAAGCACGCCTTATTCAGGCAGGTTATAACTCGAAATCCGGCGATAACTCCACCACCTACGAGGCATATGCCCAATATACCTATCAGTTTCGTGGACAGGAATTCACTAATGATCGTGTTGCGATAGCAGGTGGTGCCGATAATATCGGTGAATATCAGCGCGACATGGGTCGAAAGCTCAGTAGTGCTTTCAGCCGCCGCGAACCTATCACCGTTTTCGTCGATCCGGACAACCCGCGCGATGCCATCATTGATCCCACGCTTCGCTGGGGCCTGATCGGCTTCAAGTCTGTTTTTCTTTTCGTGTTCGGCGGCGTCGGGCTCGGGCTGATCATCTTTGCGGTCCGTTCGCCGAAAAAGAAAGACACAGCCGATCCTGCTTACCAAACCGAACCCTGGAAATTGAACGACAAGTGGCAGACGGCATCCGTCAGATCCAGCTCGAAGCAGACGATGTATTTCACCTGGGGTTTCGCCGCATTCTGGAACCTGGTATCGGCCCCGTTGCCATTTCTCATGTACCGCGAGATTCTCGAGAAACAGAACTACGCCGCACTCCTCGGGATCTTGTTTCCACTGATCGGAATCGGGCTGATCGTCTGGGCGGTTCGCAGTACGCTGGAATGGAAGCGCTTCGGGCCGGCGCCGGTGGCCCTCGACCCGTTCCCGGGTGCTATTGGCGGTCATGTCGGTGGCACCATCGATGTCAACCTGCCCTTTGACGCCGGCACCAAGATCATGCTGACCTTGACCAACCTGCACAGCTACATATCAGGCAGTGGCAAGAACCGCAGCCGAAGCGAAAAAGCAAAGTGGCAGGATAAGCAGATCGCCCACAGCGAATCGGGACCGAACGGCACGCGACTCAGCTTCCGCTTCGGCGTGCCGGAAGGGCTCACCGAATCCGACGCCGATCAAAGTTGTGATGACTACCATATCTGGCGCCTGAACCTGCAGGCCGACCTGCCTGGAACTGATATCGACCGGGACTATGAGATCCCGGTCTATCCGACAGGCGAACGGTCGCATCATATCTCTGCCCGCGCCGTTGAAAGTGCACGCAGCGAAACCGATGAGATGGACGATCTGGCGGTCAGAGACGCCATCGAATTGAGCACCAGCTTTGGCGGCAAGGAGATGTATTTTCCCATGGGCCGCAACCTGGGCTCAGCACTCGGCGGATTAGTCTTCGGCGGCACCTTCACCGGCGCGGGATGGTGGCTGATGTTCCCCGAGGGCCGCTTTTTCTTCGGCCTCGTATTCGGTGCCGTTGGTCTCGCAATCCTTTTATTCAGCCTGTATGCGGGCCTGAACTCCCTGCAGATCATCAAAGATGCCACCGAACTGAGCTCCGTGCGCCGGATTCTCGGCATTCCCGTGAAACGCAGTCGCATGCGTTGTACTGAACTCGTTCGATTCTCGAAAGACAGCTCTTACAAAACGCAGTCCGGCAAAAAACATGTCGTGCACTATTCCATCTATGCCGAAGATAGTCGTGGCCAAAAAATGGTTGTCGGTGAGGGGTTCAAGGGCGATAGCCAGGCCAATGCTGCGATTCGCTTCCTGACCCGCGAACTTGGACTCAGGCCCCGGGAAGACCGGGCAAGCGCGCGCAACGACGAACCGTTCGACTTCCTGGCCGCCGACAACTAGGACAGCTACCTGCCCGGGCGACTGAGGCCCCTGACCAGTGCATCTGGCCCCATGAGGCCGAGCATCCGACTCCTGCCCTCTAGATCGTGAATTCCGTGCTTGACATGTCATAACAGAACGATTATTCTGTTTCTCATGGTTAGAACCCGTGAATTTGATCCATCGACCGCCCTGTCCAGGGCCGTCGATCTGTTTGCCTCCAAGGGTTACTCGGATACGTCGATGGACGACATCGTCAAGGCTACAGGCGTCAGCCGCTACGGGATATACGGCACCTTCGGCAACAAGCGAGATCTGTTCGAGCAGGCCCTCGAACGATTCGCCGATCGCATGGGCAGACAGTCCTATCTCCGTCTCCTGGAGCCCGATGCCTCTCTCGCTCACATACGGGCAATCTTCGATGAGCGCATCGAGTCCACCTGCAGTTCCAGCGAGAACAAGGGCTGCCTGTTCTGCCACACAGCAATGCAACTCGCCCCTCACGACGATGAGATCAAGGCCGTATTGCAGAAGTTCATGAAACGCATGTCCAAGGCCTTCTCCATTGGGCTCGAGTCGGCGAAAGAGCGACATGAAGTCAAGGCAGACCTCGACGTCCGTGCCTCCGGCGAGTTCCTGACCGGCGCCATGTTCGGCCTGGCAGTGCTGGCCCGCTCGGGATTTCCGCGGGAGACACTCGATGGCTTCGTAGATAACACGATGGCATCTCTGACTGGCTGAAAATTTTTTGATATGAACAGAACGATCATTCTGATGAATGCTACTGCAACCTCGAGCGAGGCCCCTTTTTTGACCGAAGCAGAACGAACATTCTGCTTATATACCAAGGCCCAAGACGGCCACCTTTCCATGCGAACCCAGGAGTAACCACCATGTTTGACCGACAACGAATACTCACAACTGCAACTGCAATTACCCTGCTGGCCTTCGGCGGCAATGCGGCGGCGTCCGACAACGACAAATTGGAGTACGACAGTGAAGTCAGATCCTGCGTCGCCGAAGTTGCTAACCATGCGAATTACAGCGACGCAACCCGCGTTCAGCACCTTGTAGTCAAGGTCAAGCGGCGGCCCGGAATCGGACCGCGAATCGGAATCGGATACGTATTCACGATCAACACGTCCGTATTCACGGATTCTGATGAGAATGCTGTCAGGGAATACGCTTCATACTGTGTTGCACGAGGCAACGACACGCTCGTGAATTTCCGAATTGATGAAGTTTCCGGCTAAAAGAAGGTGCGCAATCGGCTGGACCTCTCCCACGACCCACCAGCCGATTGCGAATGCCTGCTTCGATGCAGGACCCAGACTGTCCCGGTAAATGGTGTCAGGTTTACTTTGCATAGTTGCAGATAAACCTGACACCTTTTTATCGAATAAGGAAAAAGGTATCAGCTTTCCAGGCTCTGATAACCCTTCGGACTTACCCCACGGAGTTGACTTCGTGTGACCCCGGTGAAGACGGCATCTATACCAGACGCATCTCGAGTGAAATTTCAATAATGACTGCGGTATTTGCCGGTGTTCCGTCCCGCTAGCTGATGTGCACTAATACCAGGTCACCACCATGAATACCGCCACGAGGTTCGCTGGACAGCGACTCTGTGGTGCTTTTGAGTTTTTCGGGAACCCACATCGCGATGTGTTCGATGTGCCCCAGTTTGCGGTCCAAAATGACGGTATTACGCCGCAAGCAATTGAGACTCGAGTTCAGATCGATTTCCGTATGCGTCTGAGTATGGCTCTTGGTGTCATTCATGGTATTCACTCCTGGATTAGTGAAATCATTTAATAAAATCGATGCGCTCGGGGTTCTTAGCGCGGAAGAGTTTGGCGGGGCGATGGGCGCCTGTCTTTCGCTCCTTGCCGATGTCCTTTATCAGGTTAAGGCTCAGGATGCGTTTTCTGAAATTACGTTTGTCTAGGGGCTCCCTCAGGATGATTTCATAGACATGCTGGAGCTCCGACAGCGTGAATTGTGAGGGCATGAACTGGAAAGCGATGGTCGAGTAAGTGAGCTTGGCCGTGAGGCGTTCATTCGCCATCGAAAGAATATTCTCGTGGTCGAAGGCCAGTTCGGGAACTTCCTTCATGCCGAACCAGCTGACGCCTTCGGCATCCGTGGCTGCCGTTATCTCTATTTCGTCGGAAGGGATAAGGGCGTAAAACGCAACGGTGATAACCCGTTCGCGTGGATCGCGATCAGGTTGGCCGAATGTGTAGAGCTGCTCGAGATAGACGTCTTTGACGCCGGTCTCTTCTTCGAGCTCTCGTCGTGCGCCCTCCTCCAGAGACTCTTCGAGCATGATGAAACCACCCGGCAAGGCCCATTCGCCCTTATGAGGCTGCAATGCCCTCTTTATGAGCAGTATCTTGAGCTCATCCTGGCGGATCGTGAATATCACGATGTCGGTGGTGACTGCAGGATGCGGATAGTCGTATGTATAGTTCATAATGGTACTTCGTGTAAATCTGACACTAAGAATAGTGTAGGAACTACACTAAGTCAAGGAAACGCCGCAAAGCCTTTGATTTAGCTAAAGATAGCCCCCTACTTTCTTAACATAATGTCTATTTCGTCTGAAGATCGCGCTAATTAGCAGTTCTATTCAATTTCCGCAGTTGCTGACCATAAGCAATGCGCGCCCTGCCCGATTTCTGCCCGATTTTTCGTCGCCATGAGTGCTTGGTGCCTCGATGCGGCCGGTGAGGCGAGACGACAGCAACAGTCTGGAAACGACCCAAAGCGGCCATCCGCAAAAAGTACAGCTGATCGAGGTGTTAATCTCCAATTTCGCACACGAACTGTTGTCAGGTGCCAGGGGCAGACTCGGACAAATGAGTAAATCGGAGAAATCGCAATACATTCGCGCAACGGTAATCCTGCAAATGGCTAGTATCCTGGCTTTCTGGGTAATGGCTTTTATTGTTTGGTGGGCATCTCTTTGGCACGCCGATTTTTATACGAGACTTGGCGCGGATCTTACAAGCCTCACGAAGGCAATAATCTGGAGTGCGCAGGTCGGATTACCTTTCATGCTGGCAGCTTTCTTTTCAGTGGTAGTTGCCTTTCAGATGCGAAAGCCAGGACACGAGTCGGTTGTATTGCCAGCATGGCTCCTCGTAGCGTCCATCCTGTTCTCTGCTTTCGCGATAAGAGGAATGACGCTATCAATGACTATGGCGTGTGGTGAGGTGGTTCCAGGCTGGCCAAGCACAATAGAAAGTGAAGACAGCAATTCTTGCCGCTCGTTGAAATAAGATTCACATGTCCTCTACCAAAGGTAGTATGGGCCTGCCAGAATAGGCAATGTTCGGATCAATAATTCAAACTCAGGGGAAAACAAATGAAAAGACTAAACCTTTTGACCATCCTCGCGATGACCTTTGCTGTGTCGACGTCAGCAATGGCAGGCGATGTAGCGGACATCAAGGCCACAATGAAAGAGCATTTCATGACGATGAATGCAGGCGATGCTGCCGGGCACATTGCTCACCATAAGGCGCGTAACTCGTCGTTCGGTACGGACGGAGGCGCACTGACCGTCAACGAATCTCTGGACCAAGAAACGGCCGATATGCAGGCGGCTTTCGATGAAGGCACCACATTCGATTTCAAACTCGAGGACCTCGACGTCGCGGTGTATGGCGATACGGCTGTCGTCACCTCTCTTCAAACGGGTACGGTCACAAACCCTGACGGCAAGACAGAAAAAGTCAAGAATCGGCGCACTGCCGTAGTTGTACGCGATGGCAGCAGTTGGAAGGAAGTCCACAGCCATATCTCGGCGTACGTTGAAGAATCGGCAGAATAGACCAACACCTTCGCCGGAGTACGCGCGATACGCGTATTCCGGCTCGCTGGTTCGCTACTGACTGCCAGGAAAAGGTGTCAGGTTTATTTTAGGGAAGAATATAAAACTGACACGATTTCCAATGAACGACTTGTAGGTACCAACTATTGAGAAGTGTGGTACAGCGGGTGAGGTGTCGCCCTCAGAACTCGAGCCTGAATACGGTGGCCGGCTTGGTATTTTCAAAAGGCAGGCTCTGCATATCCAGCCTGTTACGCATCTCGTAGTCGTCCGTCGGGTCATATCCCCATTTGATTCGAGAGGGACTTTCCACGGTCGCGGATTGTCGCCATTCATACTCTTCTTCATCAAGCTGCAACTCGTAAAGATCCTTGAGAAGCTGGGCCCGCGCCGGGTCCTCGTATTCCTTGTCGACCCGCCTGCGGCTACCCGGCTTCGGCGCCACGACGATAATTTCCTCCAATTCCTCGCTTTCATCGGCCGGCACTTCGTCCGCTTGCTGCGCGAATGCAGTCGCGCAGAAGAACGCAACAAGCGCCGCGGCAGTCCCCAATTTGTAAACGACAAAACTCCGCATAACAGACATTATTTGATTGCGTCCGGCACCCAGTCGATCGTCTCGAACCAATAGTCATGCGCAGTGGCGAGCCACTTGTCCGTCTGCCGAGCTACGACCCAGGCGTCAAGAAAATTCACGAGTTCCTGCTCGCCCTTCTTCACCGCTAGACCCTCACTCGATGCCATGATGGGCTCCGCCATCGGTACGTCAATCTTGCCGACATTCTTCAGCGCCAGGAAATTTACCTCGGGGACGCTCGCAACGTATGCATGCGCACGAGCCTCGAGAACGTCCTTCTCGGCCAGCGCACTGGTGGGATAGACCTTGATGTTTGCCTGATCGAAAAAGGTCTGCGCCACACTGAGAGCAAGTGTATCTGCGACCACCGTAATGATTACACGATCGTTGTTGAGGTCTTTCAGCGACTTGATGTTCTGCGTTTTTCTGGTGTTGGTGGCGAGGGTAACGCCTGATGTCGCGAGCGGCCGACTAAAATTGACCTGCAACGCTCGCCTGGGCGTGATCGCCAGGCCACCGGCAATGACGTCTATCTCTCCCTGCTGCAGCGCGGGAATGATCTTCTCCCACTCATAGACGGTGATCTCGGGCTTTACACCCATGTCGGACGCGATCTTCTTCGCGACGTCGATCTCGAAGCCAATCAGTTCGCCCGACTTCGTCCTGATCGTCCACGGAACAAATTCCGCAACGCCAACCCGGATCGACCCTCTGTCCAGAATATCGTCGAGGACATCAGCATCAGCTAACGGGGCCGAAATCAGCAAAATTAGCGATAGTGCTCGTCCAAGGAGTTTTAATCTCACCATTATTGTTCTCTCGTTTTGCAGGGCATTAGTAGTAAGGCGCTACATTGTCTTGAAGCTTGATACCCTTGTCCAGCGCCCGGCACAAATCGCTGCGCCACGCATCAATGTGCGCGGTAATGCTGGCCATAATCGGACATTCTAAGGTGGCAGTATTGGATCCAATATCGGGCCTGCTTTCAACTCCAAGCGGAAATTCTCTATTCTGCGGTCAATGCGGATTGCGTGCGCTATAGCAACAGCGTAAGCAGTGCTTACATGGGTCTGATATCGGAACTCAAGCGTCGCAACGTCTTTCGCATGGCGGTGCTCTATCTTGTAGCTGCCTGGCTAATCATGCAGGTGGCCGAGGTGTTGATGTCCCTCGCCGGAATGCCGGTCTGGGCTGGCCGCGCCATTCTTGTTGTGCTTGCGGTCGGTTTTCCGATCGCGATCGTGCTCTCGTGGCTTTACGAGTTTACGCCGGAGGGCGTGAAGCTCGACAAAGATATCGATCCGGCAGAGTCATTCACGGGAGCAC
>Ga0255047_10000145_pt1 | contig 50649 bp, 85 predicted proteins | sample JV7_2_1_MG_FD_183640 | JGI IMG/M metagenome (GOLD analysis project Ga0255047, IMG submission 183640) | Seawater microbial communities from Jervis Inlet, British Columbia, Canada - JV7_2_1 | ecosystem: Environmental > Aquatic > Marine > Inlet | place: Canada: British Columbia | collected 2016-10-06
ACTGGGCGCGATGCTACAGGACTGCAACACTGTCCTCCCTGTCGCTATGGATGCTGGAGTGAATGCGTCTAGCTTCTACGTCCCCGCCTTGCAGGTAATCTACAACGCCATCATCGCACTTAACGGCGCAGGCAGGGCGGTAGACATGATCACTGTCTCCGACAAGCTGAAGCAGAGCGGGTCGCTGGAACAGGCAGGGGGCGAGGTATTCATAGACAATCTCTGCGACTCCTGCGTCACTACAGCCCACAGCAGGCACTACGCAGACATCCTTGTGGGCCATGCCCTTACCCGTTCCGTGATTCAGAGTGCCAGAGAGGTTGAGAATGACGCCATGAGCGGCAACGCTACGGGCGAGGAGCTTCGCAGCAAGGCTGAATACGCTTTCGCCAAGCTGGTGGATGACTCAACAGACACCCCTGATGCTAGTCGCGCATTAGGTGAGGCAGCAGAGATGTGGGAACGGGCAAGGTCTACAGGCTGCGCTGGTATTCGTACAGGCATCCCTCTCTTTGATGAGACATTTGGCGGCTTGCTTCCATCCTCGATCACGTTCATTTCTGGTGAGCCTGGAACTGGCAAGACAACGTTGGCTCGTAATATAGGTGAGAATATAGGTGAGCGTGGACTCAAGGTTGGCTACTTCACGCTAGAGCAGACAGAGGCTCAGATGTGGGGCGCGATAGCTGCTAGGTATGCTGGGCAGTCTGTCTTCAAGCTAAACTGTGGATTCCGTGGTGAAGGGGCTGACATCCAGAAGGTGATTAAGGCTATGGATACTGTCAAGCAATGGCCTATCACTATGATTGACGCACCTCAGACGCCGACATCCTTGTGGTCTTCGGCTCGGCGCGGGGTCAGCAAGTTTGGATGGGATCTGCTAATCATAGATTACCTTCAGAAGATCAGGGATGATATGCGGCACGATAGCCTTAGTGGTAAGGTTTCATACTTCTCCGACACAGTGTATGCCATAGCCAAGGCTCTGAAGCTTCCGGTGATTGCTCTGAGTTCCCTGTCACGCGGCGATCAGATGTATGGGTCAGGCCAGCTTGATTTTGATGGCTGGAATCATGTGAGCCTCAAGAAAGCCGAGGACTTCAGAAGCTCCCATATCGTAGAGGCTTCCATTAAGAAGAATCGGTATGGCCCTAGCTCTGGACAGAGGCTCCTGAAGCTGCGAGATACAGGCTTCCTTGAATCAGCGGATACTGTGACAGCAGGCTATGATGACGGTGATCCATTTGAATGCGAAGTTGACCTAGACATACAAGGAGACATGCAATGAAAGAGCTACTGAAGCGATTGTTCTGCAAAATCGGGTGGCATTCATTCCCTTGTGGATTTGAGGGTCTGTATCATGATGGCTGCTCCATGCACTCGCGTTGCCGATGGTGCGGTTATGAGGGCATGGTAGATAGTCAGGGCAACCTGTTTTAATCACCATATAATCCGACAGCAACCGAAGAAGGCGAGGCGAAATGAAGACAGCAAAAGAGTTAGTAGATGAGATCAACACAGCAGATATATGCTCACCGCATTACATTGATGACGAAATAGACTTCAGCGATGTAGCCCAAGTGGCCAGGATCAATCTGGACGAGTATCGCTGGTACGTCATAGGCACAATCGTCTACAAGATTGGCGATGAGTTCATTGGTGTTCGTGGCCCTGTGTCGCTTAAGTCCGAATCAATGGGCTATAATGACCTCGACATAATCTTTTATGCGTTTGAGATGGAGGCGGTGCCGAGCGTGACATATAGAAGGAAGGGTCCTCCGCAGCCAACGACCGGCTCCAAAGAAAGCAGGGTAAAATGAGCAGAGATAGGGGCTTAAATAAGTGTGGTTGTGGAGAAACTATTTCTTGGCGATACCATTTGTGCTGGAGGTGTTCTAGGAGAGAAACCTACAATACTATGATAAGGAAACGGAAAAATGAAAAACAAAAAAAGAACCACTGATGAACTAACGGATGCAGAAGTCATTGATATCTGTAGAAGGCAAATCACAAGCGGCAACTATGTGGAATGTGTTTGCGGGAAATACGATCCTAGATTCCCTGAAGAATCAGCCCACAATGGCTTCCATACAGGGGTAGACCGCTGTCCATATTGCGGGAAAGAGTTACAAGTAGTGTCCCACTTTAGCTTGAAGGATGTTTCTGATAACACGGACATATTCACCACTACCCATGACGAACCCAAGGAAGGCGATACAACATGAAAGACTTAATAGATATCTGCGACATCAACATACCGGACTCAACAGGCGAGCTGCGGGATATTGAGGAAATAATTGCCCAGCTTGCCAATGTGCATACAGGCTTTTCGACCCACGCTATGAGTGATCATGCCCTATACTTGCAGGGGCAGAAGAATATGCTGGGGCAGGTGATTGATTATCTGCAATATCTTCTACCGGAGCCAATAGATGACAAAGGAGACATGCAATGACTAAACTAAGCGGCAGGACTACCAAGACAGGCACCAAGCCTAACGTGCGCTACGGGATGGGCGGGAAGGACATCATAGACTTACGCTGCCGAGGGGCTAAATGTCCCATGACGAATGCCTGTGGCCGGCATCGCACAGGGGCCTTCAATGAATGTCATGGCAAGCGCAGGGATGACGGGCTGTGGGAATGCCAGGAGTTTGCGTATGCTTATGAGATTCCGATGGACAAGGTGGCAGACTGATGACACTTTCAGATCCAACAGGCAGCATAACAAAACGGACAGGCCGACTTCAAGCCGACTTGTCGAGGTCGGGAGGCAGGCTCAAATCTGGGCATGGTTCGCTTGTTGCAACAGGCGGTAAGCCCATGCACCAAGCCTCTGCCACAACCTTGGAAACCCGTATGCTGAAGCTGGCGCGTCGGCGTTCCTGTTGGGTTTGATTCACTACGAAAGGATGGGTAATTATGAAGATGTATACCACAAGTCGTTTTGACAATAAGATAGAAGAAATAGAAGCCACAAGGACTACAGCGAAATCGGTATGGTACATGGGAGACAGTTGGGGCAAGACCGAAGAGCGCAGGGCGGCTAGGCAGTCATCATATGAGCGATACTTCGACACATGGGAAGAGGCCCACGCATATCTACTCGGAAGGACGGAGCGGGCGTTAGCTCAGGCGCGGAGACAGCTACAGAATGCACAGGGTGAACACGGCAACGTCAAAGGCATGAAGCAGGAGCCTACATCATGACTAAGAAAAAGACCCCCAAGAAACCTAAATGCGACTGTGCCTTCTGGGGCCTACGACTCTGCTCCTGCCACAAGCCTGCCCCGCCGCCGCCAGATGATTGCGCTAACTGTAAGCATAATCTGCCCAACGGCTGCGAATGGCTCAAGCTACGCGTGGCTGTGCGATGGGAAGGCCTATTGCTTGAAGGCGAGCATTTGCGGGTGAATCCGACAGATGGGCCGATGGTTTGCGGGGAGCATGAGAGGGCAGAAGAAAGCGAGGTGGGCAAATGAGCGGGTTTCTATGTGGCCCAAAAATCTACGAGTACGCAGGCTGGATCTTTGAGTTTGGGTATTGTGGGCCGTGGCCACTGAAGAAGAACGGCGAGCTGCGTAAGAAGGCTGGACGCAAGTTCTATAGGGATATCCAACCGATGATAGATATGACTGACGAAGAGAAAAGAGAGTATCGAGTGGGCGGCGGGTGTGTGGCATTCTAACACTAACGACAAACAGCGAGGAGGGTGTCTAATGTTTTATGTTGAACAATACGGGAGATTCTATGGCCCTTACGGTATCGGCTATGCGGTGAGGTTGTGTGGAAATCTTAATTTCTTGAATCATAGATCGGCAACAGTTCGGGGCAGTCGTGGTAGATTCGTAGATTAACGACATCGGGAGGAGAAACGAAATGAAGAAGCGGCAAAAATTAGTGACAGTACGAAATGATGGCGAGGGTGATTTTTCTGCAATGTGCAATTCTCTGCTAGAGGTCGGCTATGTTCTCAGTTCGTCATGTTGTGGATTCGTGAACAGCGAAAGCTATAACTTTATTGACGTATGGATGGCGATCTTTGTGCTTCCAGATTCGCACGATAATCCGACAGCACCCAAAGAAAGTGAGGCGAAATGAAGAAGGAATGTGACCATTCGGACTACTACACACGGACCATTATGGGCTTTACGTTCCATGTTTGCCGCAAGTGTGGCTACCAGTGGAAAGAAAGCGAGGCGAAATGACAACGAAACCAGATGCAAAGAAGCCAAAACTCAAAGACCTACCATTTAAGGAGAAACTGAAAGACATACGCACTTGGATGCACGTCCCCCACGGCCTGATAGACACTGGCCCAATAGGAGTGCTTGTGGTTGCCCTTGTGCGCTTCGATATAGACCCACATGTGGCCTATTGCCTGACTGCGCTGACGATTACCTTTGTGCTTATGTTCAAGATCATATTCTTGCTCTACGAATGGTGGGAGCATCTGCGTACAGGTGACGGCGCAGACCTTGATTTGATCGGCCCAATGATCGGCAGGACAGCCGTGTTAATAGCCGTAATCATGGCGATACCTGAAGCAAGAGGCATATCGCTTGAATTGCTCAAGGCCATAGTGGGCCTGCTCAAGAAGGTTCCTGGCAGTGGATACCTGAAAGCACTTGGCATATTCGGGGCAGGCGGCGTCACAACGATCGTAGGTAAAGGGTTACTCGGCAAGGCGAAGGCATGGATCAAGACGAAGATTGGGCAGAAAGGCGGGGAATAATGGGGATGCCGTCAACAGACGATGTGCGCGAATGGATCGAGGCATGGTGGAGCAAGCCTGTCGAATGGCAGCGCGACCAGATCAAAGAACTAGGGCCAGACTACGCGCAAATGTTGCGAGGAATTGCCAGCACCATTGAGTCGCATCACATAGGCAGGCGAAAGCCCAAGAAAGGCGGGGAGTGATCATGTACATCAGCAAAAGAAAGCGTCAAGCAATGCAACAGAAGGCAGCTAAATACGTGGCTATGATGACCACCTGTGGCATCCCTACAGACCGCTCATGGATAGATGTCTGCGAGGTGGTAGGTGAATGGATGGCTGACAGGCGGCGAAGGGGTGACAGCTAACAGAAAGGGCGGTGAATCATGGGCTACATGCACATAGATAATCTCTACAAGAATCAGAAGGTGCTGCTCTGCAAGGGGCTATATGCAATGGAGAAGATTCATGGCACTTCTGCACACATTGGCTACAGAAATGATACCATCAGCTACTTCTCTGGCGGGGCGAAGCATGACATATTCCTTGCCATATTTGACCACGACAGGCTCATGCATTTATTCGTGGATCTGGGGCAGACTGACATCACTGTGTACGGCGAGGCATACGGGGCCAAGGTGAATGGGATGCGCGAAACATACGGCGAAAGCCTGCGCTTCGTGGTGTTCGATGTGAAGATTGATAAGACATGGCTACGTGTTCCTGACGCTGAGGATGTGGCCCAGAAGCTAGGGCTGGAGTTTGTGGACTACAAGCAGGTGTCAAGCGACCTTGAGGCCATTGATGCCGAGCGTGACAGGGACTCTACACAGGCTATCAGAAATGGCATAGGCGCGGGTAAGATGCGGGAAGGTGTAGTGTTGCGGCCATTAGAGGAGTTAAGGGATTCTCGCGGCAATAGAATCATGGCAAAGCATAAGCGTGATGAGTTCATGGAGCATAGGACTAAGCGCAAGGTTGTAGATCCAGCCAAGCTCAAGGTGCTACAGGAAGCTCAGTCCATAGCTATAGAATGGGTGACACTAATGCGCCTGACTCATGTGCTAGACAAGATGCCCGAAGCAGAGCCGAATATCGAAGATACAGGCAAGGTGATCAAGGCCATGGTTGAGGACGTGACGCGGGAGGCCAAGGGTGAGATTGTCGACAGTAAGCAGGCCCGTACAGAGATTGGCAAAGCTACAGCCAAGTTGTTCAAGAAGCACTTACAGGCTAGGCTAGGTGCAGTATGAGCAAGCCTAAGCTGGAAGATATGCCTCAAAATTTCCGCGAGGATGGCAAGGCTTATGTAGTACGCTGCCCTGCCTGCAAGCGGGAGAACTACGCGATAGCTGTATCCTCTGGAGCCTGTGCATGGTGTGGATGGGAAGCTGAGGAGGGGGAGGAAGATGATGGATGAGCTGGTTGTTATGGCCGATTCAGGGAAGCGGGAGGAGTTCAAGTCTGGGGCTGTCCGTGACACAGCAGAGGGCAAGCCACGCCCCGACTTGATTAGCCCATTCTTTGAGGAAAGGCTAGGCGCATGGCTGGAGCTGGGGGCCGCTAAGTATTCGGACCATAACTGGACCAAGGGTATCCCCATCTCCCGCTGCTACGCATCGCTACGCCGCCATCTAATGCAATGGGCGCAGGGCAGGGATGATGAGGACCATATGGCAGCTGTAGCCTGTAATGTAATGTTCATAATCCATAACGAAGAAGCCGTGAAAAAGGGTTTACTTCCTGACAGCATGGATGACATGCCCGACTACAAGGGGAGGCAATGACCCAATCTCGCAAACGTAGCTTCATAGAGGCATTGATCAATCTAATTATAGGATTTATTATTTCCGTTGCCTCGCAGTTTGTGATATACACGCATCTTGGATTAGGGGAGGGGAGGGCTGTAGCATGGGGCGCAGGCACCACGTTGTACTTCACGACGATAAGCCTGATACGTACATACACACTACGAAGGCTATTCAACAGAGGGGATGGGGAGCAATGACCACAGCAGCTAGATACGCAAAGCTCAAAAGGGAAGGGAGATGCTTAGGCTGCGGGAAGTCCGATCATGGCGAGCTAACGGCAGGCCGCTGTAAGGTATGCCATGACAAGTATTTGGGGGCTAAAATAAACCTACGAAGGAGGCATTATCGGGAAAAAACATGTACCCGTTGCGGCTCTCGACCCGCGACATGCGGAACATGCTGTCAGCAATGTGCAAAACAGAAAAGGGTAGGGATGATAAAGATATACTATAAGAGAATAGCTGAGGGGCTATGCTACTCTTGCGGCGTCCCGTCATACGGGGGGCTTACTTTATGCCCTTCGTGTCAAGGCAGAAAACAACACCTGAGAAGGAGTAACATATGAGAGCAGAAGCTACACATCTGGAATTCGGCAAGAAAAAGACTACAAGAATAGCAGCAACTTCATGCTGGCATATCGGCTTCAAGGCAATCCATGAAGCGGGTATTCACTACATGCTCAAGCGGTTCAGGCAGAAGCGTATTCCGTGGTGGCATTTGGGCGACCTAGTGGAAGGCATCCATCCTGATGACCCACGCTTCGGCCTGGAGCAGCATCAGACAACCATCCTGCAAGAGATGAATCTGTCTGTGGATTGGATCAAGGAAGCCAAGAAGACATGCGGCGGGTTAATCATGGGCAACCATGAATGGCGGCTCGGTAACACAATCGGCAATGTGACCAAGCAGCTAGCTGACAGGGCTGGCGTTGACTACTTAGGCGCAACGTGCATGATGGATGTCCATTGCCCTGATGGTGCCATGAAGCTGTTTCTGAAGCACACTAACATCATTATGGGCGGCTGTTCGGGCGAGCCAGAGCGTCAGGCATTGAATAGATGCATCAGGCTACGTGCCAGGCTGAAGTCCTTTGGCGGCGACCTGAAGCTGGTAGGCCACGGCCATCAGGCTGTCATAGCCCCGCCTGTCTTCAAGAAGCAGCTACAAACTGAAGGGACTAAGACTAAGCTGCGCCCCACTCCCTGTCATGGCGAATGGTGCGCTATGGCCCCAGCCATGTATGTCAACTATTCGGATGATGTAGACGTTGTGGGTTACGCCGAAATCTATGGCTATCCCCCCACGGATCTAGGCTGGATAGAAGCTATCATAGAGCGTGATGGTACTGTGGCTGCTGTCGAGCATCGAATGGAAGATGGCAAAGTGGCGTTACGGGTCGAGCCTACGGTGGTGGCATAATGCGCTGCGTTATTACCATTAAGCCGATGGGTAAGCCTCGTATGACTCAGCGCGATGTCTGGAAGAAGCGGCCATGCGTTATGCGTTATCGCGCCTTCTGTGACGATCTACGCGCTAGAGTGGTTGTTCCTGATGATGTGGCGCAGCTATCTTGGATTGCGTATCTTCCTATGCCTAAGTCATGGTCGAAGAAGAAGACGGATGTAATGCGAGGCCAACCACACAGGCAGCGTCCCGACAGGGATAATATCGACAAGGCGATCTTAGATGCGTTGTTCAAGGATGATTCCGGTGTGTATTCAGGGCATATTGAGAAGCGATGGGATGATGGGAAAGGGATGCGGCTCGAAATCGAGATGACAGCGAACAAGAAAGAAGGGGAGAAGAAATGACCACACCAGCGCATCTCGGCACATATCCATTAGGCTTTGAGCATGTACGCATAATGGTTGATGCCCTGACTGACGGCGGGAGCTACGTTCTGCTTCCTGCCGCCGTCAGTCCTGCAACTATCACTATCGGCACGAATGATAGCTGGGAAGGTGCGCTAGACACCCTCTACCATGAATGCGTAGAGATGACCCTTGATCGCCTTGGCTGTCAGTATCGCAAGGAGTCAAGGGAGGCTGCGGATTCATCAGCCTACATCTTTGTCATCAGCCATGTGGAGATGGCAGAATTAACGGCGCGGATTAGTAAGGTGCTGCCAAGGATTACTCAGGACTTGCGGCGAGCATGGCTGCGACATAAGAAGGCTAGGGAAACGAAGGCTAAGAAGGAGGGGAAATGAGCAATCAGATGATAGATAATTGCGAGCTATCGCCGCTAGGTGTCGGCGTTGAAGCTAAAGAACCATACGTCGAGGGCAAGGCTTATATGGTGGCGTGGAAACATTATGAAGAAGGATTTATAGGATGGTTCAAGTCTATCTATATGAGCGATGACGCACAGGCGATAGAGCGGGAATGGGAGGTAGTAGATCTAGCATGGCCGAGCCATATCGAAGAAGCTACAGCCATTAAAGCTTGTGAGATTCACAGGGAGGGTGGTGGGGCATGAAGATATTGCAATGCTACCAAAAATGGAGATGCCGTAGAGAATGGAAGCTCAAGTATCCCGACCCGCTTATCGTATGCCCATTATGGCGTAGTTGTTCTCATGTGGACGGAATGCTATGTGACCCGCGCCGATGCAACATGCTAGATTCACACGACGACTTAACGGAATACAGAGAGGATGAGGGGAAATGAATCCATTTAAGCCCACTGCACGTCGGGATATCTCGCGGAGAGAGAAGGTGATATGTCTGGATATCGGTGCTGACCGGAAGGCAAGATTAAGCCAATTCTGCGCCAGTCGTAACATCAGCAAGACCGACATGATTAAGCAGATGATCGACCACTGTATTGAGGAGGAGGGGAAATGAAGAAGACAACAGGCTACGTAATCATCACACCAGAAGGTACTATCATGGACGGCTCTAACCATACGCGCAAACGGGATGCTACCAACTTCGCGGAATACATAGAGCAGCTAACATGGAAGGATCTATACGACTGCTACTACCGCTGCCAGAAAGTCGAGATCATTCCGATAGAAAGGAAGAAGAAGGGTGGCTATCATCACTAATCAGTCAATGCCACTTTATGCCCCTAGAAGGGATCGGAAGCCTTCACCCTACACTTACTACTAATAATCCATCCAAACGCCGTACAGGGCCTCTGACAGCCTCCTATGGGCATCCTACACAGTATTCCGTGGCGGCTCTATCATCAATCTCCCCGTCTGGGCATGTAGGCTGACAGTTGGTAGCAATCTCTGCAACTGTCTGTCGCCGAACATATGCTCCCATTGGGGCTTGAGCGGCTTCGGGAATATGCGATCATGCCAAGCTGCCTTGATCTTCCTGGAATGCCTGATGGCGTAGTATCTATGATAGCGCAACTGCCGCTTGAGCCAACTATTGCTAGCCTTGTGCATCAGCTTATACATCTGGTCTATCATCAGCTTGCCAGAGTCGCCTTCATGGTAGACGCCATCAGCATCTATCCTATGCTCATATATCCAATCATGTGGCGCGGCTATCACGCATTTAGGAAGCCTGAACTTCTCTGGCTCGCGGAAGTCTATGGCTACCGTATGCCCATCGAAGGTGTAGCCTGCGGGGATGAGGAAGCGCGGGAAGTCGGGGATGGCTATAATGTAGGAATAGGCGTTGACAACTGTGTGGTCCCAGAAGAACATCTTGCCGCCGTCATCTTCGCTCATTGGTGATTCTTCTCCAGCGACTCGCGTATCCATTTCATGTTGGTCTTAATCTCTTTGGTGTCTATGCGCTGCTCAACCATGGCATCTTCGACACGCGATATCCTTGGGCATAGCTCCTTGATCTCGGCAGTATTGGCTATGGCTCTGAAATGAGTTTTGGTCAGGCTCCATGCAACGGTAACGATATATCCCATAGCCATGATGATTGCTGCTATCTGCACTTTCTTTACGATACTGCTGCGCCTTGCTGGTGTCATCTTCCCTTACTCCCCGTTTAGTAGTTTGTCGAGCCATTCATCATCTGGTATCGCTGCTTCCGTTGCTGCTGCTGACGCCTTTGCTCCGCTGCCGAATATCCCGAAAGGGTTAAATTGCACTCCGAACGTCACCACTGCCTCTAGTCCCATTGGAGGCGCAAACCATAGCCTGTCGCATGACATCTCGGCATCAACTCCAGGCACCAATGTAGCTTTAAGCATACATCCCGACATAAGCAGGCATATAGTTAGCATTGCTATTGCTTTCATCTTGCCTCCATTAGTGGCCGTATAGTTTCCCGCTCCACCTCAGTCAGAGTCACTTCCTTGAAGGGGCTGTTCCCGCTTGTCTTCATAGGATCAGCATAGACTACCTCATCATTATATGTGAATTGCACTATGGCATGATAGCGCAGCATGATGCTCCGTGGATTGTCATTCCCGTCTATGGCATACGTGATAGCATGGGCATCCTTGAAGCCTGCTTTGCGTAGCGCGTTAGCCCCACCTAATGCGTAATGGCGGCAGTCTAGGGACACCTTAGCCCATGTGGGGGCTTTGAATATGTTTGATAGCCAGCTCATTTAGGATATGTCCTCTACGTTCATGCTATTCGCCAGCCCACTTCACCGAGAAGCCTGCCTGTAGTGCCGTGAAATTGTCTGAGCCATCACTCTTACCTTGCAGGGATATGGTGGTTCCAGCAGGCAGATAAATAATGCTGCTTGCGCTAGCCGAGCCTGCGGTAGTGCCTCCGGTATCTCTCCGCTTCTTAACCCATCTGCATACGGCGTTGTTGGTGTGTATGGCAAAGGTGTATTGTGGACTACCTCCTACGCCTGTGCCCCCCATGTGGAAGCTCGTATCATACTCGCCATCGAGAGTTGTAACCATATTGCTGCTTGTCGTGGTGACGCCTTTCCCTGTTGCCACCGCTGTCCAATTTGTGAAACGCTGGTAGCTTGTCGTTAGCGCATAGACTTCGCCAGCATCGTCATCCTTGCCTAGTGAGCCGCAGTAGGCTGGAACGTTAGTCATCCCCCCACCATCAACCATAGATAATATAGCATTCGATATAATGTTGCCGCCGAAGTTAAATACACCATCCTGTGCCGTAAACTCTAGGTAGTTGGTCGAGCCGTAGTCCGAAATGCGGAATATGCCATTGGTTGCCACAAGCCTGATCGACGCTAACCCCTCCGACCCACTCTCTGTAGCCGTGGCGAGGGTTAGGGACGCGCCATCATATGTACCATATCCGATAGTCATAAGACTTAGCGCGTCATTAACGGGGGTCATAGACCATGTGTCATCCGTGTTCACTTTTATATTGGCATCAAACGTCTTGACTCCCGTTATGGTCTGCGCCCCCGCCTTGGTTACGACTGTCGAATCCAGTGTACCTACCCGCGTGTTCAGGCTATTAGTGGCTCCATTAAGGCTGGTAATATCTGTATAGATGCTAGTGTCAAAGGTGATCGTAGCTTCTTGGCTTGCGACCGACACGCTGCTGGTAGAGCCTTCCGCGTAGATGGCATTAGTTAGAGCCATGCTACCAGCCCCGCTAGTGATGTATGCAACAAAGGCGTCAGATGTGTCAACGATATCGTTATCATTGGTGTCGTATGTGGCAATGGTCATGTATGAACTCAGATCATTCGTGGTCCATGACGGGAACGGGAACGAGTTAGTATCGGAATACAGAGACTTCGTAACGCTTATCTTACCCTGCCAGAGAGTGCGAGAATCATTCGTAGCCGCGCCCGACCACATTGTAAGCTCAAAGTCATACACGCTGGCAGGGGGAATGTTTGTGCGATCTATGGAAAAGGTGGCGCGATAGGTGGAAGTCACAATATCATCGGGGCGTATATCTACATATGTAGTGCCTGCCTTGCTCAACCTTGCGCCCACGCTGTAGTTGGTGAGAGTCACCCATCCCGCGTTATTAGTGATATCAAGCTGGAAGTCTTGGTCATTAACATTCTGCCATTTCCAGTGAGAGTCCGTAAAGCCGCCTTCAATCTTGTCGATATTATTAGTGTCGGCATTCATATGCGTAGGGAACGCGGCAAAGGCAGCAGGGCCACCGAACATCAGGAGTGTTGCTATTAAGCGTAATGTTTTCATGTAGTTCCTTTTATCGTGAACGGCTTAGTGTGCGCTTACGTTTCTTCTTAGAGTCACCTACGATAGCACGTTTGCCAATCTGGTAATAGCCTTTTAATGTGCGATATGGAATACCCTTCCAAAGCTGTGCAGCTTGCCCTAGCAGATCTTCCGCACTATCCAATATCTTTATAGCATCCTTTTCCCGTACAGCAGAAGCTAGCCCCTGCGCGTCATCTAGCGCATCACCAACAGCACTCGTAAGCATAAGCTGCGGCTCAAAGGAATGCGTCTTTTCGCCTGTAGTAACTAGCTGGCCTAGGGACTGTATCGAAGATGACGCTAATCCGTAATACGGGAGCGTAGACAGATTGCTGGTCAGCACAGACAACGCTTTGTCGGTAGCATAATGCTTCTTGGGCGGGATGCCTTTGAGCTTCTTGCGAGCCTCATCAATAGCCACATTCCCCGCAGCCATGATGATTGTTATAATGGTAAGGTTTCGCATAGTCCTGCCCAGTGACTGCTCACCAGCCTTGAATGCCCTGACATTATCCGCAACCATCATTAAGTTCTTGGAACGCTGACTCATAAACTTAGTGATGAGCTTCCATCCAGGCTCTTTATGGCGTAGGTATGCTGGCCTGTCTATCATGTCAAATGTAGGCTGAGTCATCCTGACAATCCTGTGAGTCTCTTTCATGGTGGCCTCAGTCAACGCCCTGCCGCCCAAGCCTGTCTCGGCTATCTTATCCCGCACAGCCGTAGCTATGCTTAGGACTACATCTCTGTCAGCATTGAGAATGGGATTCATGGACCGCTCTGCAATAGTGCGCTTGCCGTTCAGGAATGCCCTGACATCGTTCCCCGCAGCCATGTCACCTACGTCTTGATTGAATGTCAATGATGCGTACCTGTCAAAGAGCAATAGCCCCCAGTCGCCGCCCTGCTTCATATCATTAAGCGTGACGCGATTAGGTGACGCAGCGGCTTTAGCGAGTCGTGCTGCTCCTATTTGCGTAGAAGCCGAGGCGAAAGATAGATACTGCTTAGCCTTAACGAAATAGTTATAGCCTAAGGCTACGGTTGTGAGCCTGTTATTAAGCGTTGCCAGCCACTTCATATCCCTTTTGATCGGCACAATATCAGTTTCTATTGCCAAGATGTGTTCTTCCATGGCGCGATATGCTTCTTCGCCGCCAGCCTTCTCGATAGAGTCTCGCACTTCGGGGCGAGCAAGGAACTCCTTAGCATTCTGTATAGGTTCAGCAAGGCCATGATAACGGGCTATGCTTCTAGCCCCCTGCTCTGATGTTACGAGCGCATCACCTATGACCAGAGGCTTCACGGTGCCTGTTCTGGCTATCAGGGATGAAGGCTCACCTATGGCTTCCTGTTGATACTTCCGAAAGGTTGTGAGCTTCTGCCTGTCGCGGGGATCTATATAACGCCGCACATGGTCCTCTACGGTGGCCTTGTCGTAGCCATCCACGGCAACTGATGTCTCGCTGATCTGCCGCTTCTGTGTGCCGTTCTCGTATTTGTGAAGGATTGTAGCGACCCGCTTCTCCTGAGGGGTTAGGCTGCGCTGGAATGTATCCACATCATCTGCTGTCAGCTTAAAGAGATCGCTCTTTGCGGCAGCTAATCTAAAGCCGCCATCTCTATGGAGTAGGTCTTTAATGTCGGCACTCATCATGTGCCTTGCCATAACCACGCGCTCCATGCGGGTCATCTCAATGTCTCGCCCACTCTGGAGTTTCCAGTGTATGTAATCCACACCTTTAGCCTTGGTTCTGTCGCCGCTAGGACGGGTGCGTAGGCCGAAGTCACTCCATCTACGTAGCTCCTTACGTGGAATAAGCTGCCGTATGGGGGTCAGCACTTCCTCTTGATATTCCTGATTAGCTCTCACTTCTTTAGAGCGGCCTAGATGTAAGTCTCTAACTACATACTCGCCACCTACACCATTCTCACCCTCAATGTCCCGCATCCTATATTCGGCATTCTTGACCACGCTAGCAGCGCGATCCCTTGCGCGAGTGTGAGCAGCCTGTGCTGGCGTCCTGTCTCGCCGCTTTAGCTTATCGCTATTCTTAGTGACGCCTTCGCTCATAGCCTCGGCATCTTGCTTCATGGTCCTGCTATGCCCATGTGCTATGTGATCCTGCTTCTGGTCATTGAGCTTCTTGAGATGCAGCAATGTGTTCGTTACGAGATCCACTTCATCAAGCGTCATCTCACTGAGAGGCTTCTTGTTAAGGCGTTGCAGCTTACCAAGCACTTCATCAGGAAGTCTGTGGTCAGGATTCTTCTCAAGGAACTTGGCTGTGCCATCAAGTGACATGCGTGTAGATTCGGTCATATCCGTGGGGTCGATAGATTCTATGATCTGCTTAATTGGTCCCTGATATTCAGGACGCAGCTTCTTGAAGCCCTTGGTCTGCTTGGTGATCTTCTTAGACACCTTCCGGTATTGGGTGACAGCAACCTGCCGCTTATATTCAGATTCAATCCTGTCTATCTTCCTGATAGCTCGCTCATATTGCAGGCGAGTAGTAGCCTTATCTGCTATCCTAGCTACAGCCGCAGCTTGCCGCACAGTCAGGGTTTCTCTGGCGTACTGCTTGATATCATCCCGTAGTATCGCATGGTTACGCTTCTTACGGGCGACCTCTAGCGATATGCGCTTACGGGTTTCCACTCTGCCCACTCTCTCGCCCTCGCGTAACGCCTGTCTTTCTGCCGTCATCTGCCGCTTAATAGCCCGTACTTCGGCCATATCATCCCTGATAGATTGCCGCTCAAGCTCCCGCGCTTCTGCTGCACCAACCCGCCGTAATGCTTTAGCTAGCTGCGCTTCCGTCTTCGCACTCTTGACGGCCTTGGCTATGGTTTCTGGAACCTTCCCGCGCAAAGCTGACTTAGCATATTCGATAATAGAATCTTGGATAGCAGCCCTGTCGCCAGCCTTAGTCCTAACCTTCGCCATTAAGTCGGCGCGTTCTTCATGTCTACCCCAACGCTCGCCGCTTCCGAAAGCCTTACGCTCAAGCCGTAGCTGTTCAGCATGGGACACTTTATCACTCAAGGCCAAGAGTTTGGTCATCGGTATGCCACTGTCTTCCATTGCGGCGAGACGACCTGCTATCTTTGCATCTACAACATCGTTTCCGTGGGCGTCAGTGGGCCTAGGCTGCGCTATCCTTAGCTCTGAAGCTAATGCCCTACCTCCGACCTTTCGTGCAGCCCTAGCCGCATCTACGGCCTCCCTAGTGGATGCCTGCTGGAATAGGGCATCATTCAATGCTTGGCGTCGATCAAGATGCTTCGGGGGCAGGAGGGTGAATGGTGTATGCTCCTCGCCCGCTTCAAGCTGTGGTATCTCCCGCACAGCAGGCTCAACATCTTCCCTTACTTCTTCGGGGTCGATGGCTCGCTGTACATCTTCCGGTACAGCTATATCATCTTGAACTGATGCGTCACGCGCAGGCAAGGGGGCTACTTCCCTCGACTCCCTATGGGCTATCCATCGCGCCTTGACGCTCGCCTTGAAATCTTTGGACGCCTTCTTCATGAGCCGCGCCCTGTGTTTCTCAAAGTTGGGATCAGTGAAATCCATGCCAGCAAACAGAACAGCCTGCGCCGTATTGACTATATTCTCTGGCCTGTTGAACCATTCCCAGAATTCGCTCTTCTTGACTTCCTTGCGCCACCATCTATCTGTAGCGTAATCTGTCCCGACATCAGCTATCACCTGAGCCGCAAAGTTCAGGGCTTTCCTACCTACTTCGCCAGATGCGCCAGAAGGGACTATATGCTCTGCGCCGAAGCCTATGAAAGCTAGAGCCATAGACTGAGCCATGTTACCTGCTGACCGACTAAGCCTATCCTTTAGCTTGCCTTCGCCCATAGTCAAATCAACCAGAGCATTCCCGCCGCCCATTATGGCACTTGTTCCAAGCCGCAGCTTTAGCATGGTGAGCAATGTGCGCTTAGATGGATCGGCAAGGATGCCGAGCCGCTTAGATAAGCCACCAGCAGCTACGCTACCTGTAAGCATGGAGCCAACCATGCTCATGATGCCGCTATTGACTTGCTCAAAGGTGCTTCCTGGCGTGATGATATTGGGATCAATGCCAAGGAGTTTAAGCTCCTTCTGGACCAGCTTGTTCGATAGCCCGAAGGTGAGGCCGCTTAGTGTAGACGCATAGGCTTGTGTAGCCCCGCGACCTATGGCAAATTCAGTCTCTAACTGCTCTGCTGTGCCGCCTTTGGCTCTAGCTCGTAAGTCCGATGCTTTAATTAGCAGGTCCCTGTCGCCCGTAGCCTGTAGCTTATCGGCTTCTTCCATCAGGAATGCGCTGTATTGGTCCTGTGGTGAACCATGTCTGACGGTACGCTTGTTCAGTCCACCTTCCCGCTTCTTCCACGCCTCAAAGCCTTCTGCTAATCCGCGATCAACCTCCTGCACTTTGCTTAGTTCTGCGCGGCCTTGCTCTAAAGCTGCCTGCCTGTCGCTTTCGCTGCCAGCCCTATCTATTCGTTGCCGAGCTGTCAGGGCTATCCTTGTGCCCTGCTCCAGCCCTCTAAGGCTATCAGATGGTGTAGCAGAAGCCTGCGTCGGTTGTGGCTGCGTGGAGGCACCAGCAAGGCGTTGCAGGCTCTCAGCTACAGGGGAAGGGGTGCGTGTAGGCAAGGGGCGAGACAACACATCTTCGATATCCACACCATCAACACTAGGAGCAGGAGCTTCCTGTGTAGGGATGGGCCGTGATAGTATGTCATCGACATCCACGCTAGGGGCTTGCGCTTCCGGTGTGGTCGGTATCGGCCTACTTAGGATATCATCTATATCAGCCATGCTATGCCCTCTTAGGGATTATCTGCGATTCCAATTCCTTGACGGTGTTTTTGAGCCTAAGCTGCTCGGAAGGCGTAAGTGTAGCCATGAACTCCTTGCTGTCTACGCGCTCCTTGGCAGCGTTGTAGCGTTCCTCTGTGGGGCTTACCTGTCCATCACCATCTACATCACCCTGAACATTGCGGGCTTCAGATATAGCAGGGGATTCAGGAACCGCGCCAGCTTCAAACTCGCTACCTACTATTTCCTCTACCTCTGGAGCATCTAGCTCTGGAGCATCTTCTTGAGTCAAAGTTCCTGCCTGTGTCGCATCAAAGCGCAAATCCTTGAGGAAGTCAAGGTCGGCTGTTAGCTCTGCCTCGCGGGAAGCTATAGCCTTCTCTTTGGCTTCGTCTATCTTGCCAGCAGCCTTTAGCTCGGAGATGGCATTAGCATTCTCCTGCTTCATTTCCTGAACGCTGATATCATGGTCGAGGATAGATTGCACCTTCTCGTAGCCAAACTTCTCTGCCTGTTCGATAATGCGAGCCTGAGCCTTCTGGTCAATCTGATCAAGCTGACCCTTCAGGGCTGCGGCATTGCGATCATCCAACCCCTTCTCCTTTAGCTTGGCAACATCTAGCTTGCCATCAGTAGTGACAGCCGCTATTTGGATAGCTTCGGCAAAGCCTAGGTCTTGCCCCCGCTGTTCCGTAGATGCTCTGATGTGGGCTACTTCCCGCGCTGACGCCGCATCAATGATATGTCCTGCCTGTTGCGCCCTAGCCCGTATATCGGCTACGTTCTCAGGCACTCGCGCCTTCTGCAACTCAATAGCTTGCTCGGCCTGCCTGCCTGCTGCCCGACTTTCCTGCCTACGCTGCCGCTCGATACCCCTAGCACTCTGCTGAATCTCGCGCTCGGCTTGCTGCCTGAATGCCACCGGACCCTGATTCGCCTTGTAGCGCAACTGCTGTGCTTGCGTGAGGCTCCCTAGATAGTCCTTCCGAGCCTGATCTATAGGGCTTAGTATAGCCTGCCTGCCTGCTTGCCTCTGAGCGGCTGTGAGAGGCTGTGGAGCGGCTGCTGCGGGCCTTGCCTGCGGAGCTATAGCTTGAGGGACAGGCTGCGGCGGGATGGCCGTAGGTGCTATGGGTGATACAGGGATGGGATCTATGCCTGCAACATCAGGGATGCGGGGATGTTGCCTGCTTCGGAAGCGTTCGTCGTTACGTGCCATTTTAGTTCTCCTTTATTCAGTCTTGAAAGCGAAATCCATTTGTTACATACCAGTCAGCCCCGACAAGGATTGGCGTCTCAAACTCCCACCCCTTGCTTGTAGCATTAGTAGTCTGCGGCTCATCACACCAATTCGGCGGGAAGGTTGTATCTCCATAAAAGGCCGAGCTTGTAACTGACGCCCCGTAAGTTGGCGCATTCGTGTCTAGTAGCTGATATTGGTTAGTCTTCCATGAAAAGCCTTGATTGTCAAATGTTGCCGTATCTATTCCGCTATCGAAAGCTGTCACCTTCCCGTACCACATGAGGCCATGCGCGTAATTAGTAGCTGTGCCCGAAGTTACCACCTTAGCCTTGACTGCTACTGCTACGGCTGTCCATGTGTCGCCCACCCTTGAGCCTTTAGTGTAGTATTCGGGGAAGCTATCCACGCTTGATATGGCTGGCACAGCGGCTTCGCAGTCTGTCTTAGCTGCCGCCCATGAGTCGCCAGAACCTGTCCATGAGTATCTATTATTGGTGATGCTGTCGGCTGTCCAGTCTCCAGCTTCCTCGGATATCCGCATAGCCCTGTATGCCCTGTATCGCTCGTCGAGGTGTATCCGCTTCAGGACATGTGGGCCAAGGCCATCGAACTCTGGATCGAATTGCCCGTAGGTTGTGATATCATTGGTCCACGACACTATCACGACATCGCCTGTATTGAATGCGCTATTAGTCATGACCATATTTGTAATGCCATACCACGGCAATGTGCAGGCCGTCCAGTTGGTGTCGCTTAATGAGACAGTCTCAGTAGCATTAGATACAGGCTGCAATTCTTGGGCATCGTTAATCCACCAGTCGCTATACGTATCGAGATATGAACCCTGTATTTCCACGTTAAGATTCGTGATGGCATTAGTGCCGCCTGCTATCAGCCTGACTACAGGTAGATTCTCGGTATCAAAGAAGTCCCTGTCGAATTCCTGTAGATCCACGAAAGTCCATGAGCCTGTCCATGCGGCTTGGGCCAGGGACCACGGAGCTTCCACTGTGGCTCGCGTAAACCAAGCCGCATCATCAGCCTGTGCCCCCGTACTCTGAATGAAGCCCCACGCGTTAGTAACAAGATTCGTGGTGTATCCTATGCCTTCTCTATTCAGAAGCCCTACACGGCTATTCAGGGGCCATGTCGAGGGTGTTTCACCAGCACCATCGACTAGCGCAAAGTAATCATCAAAGGTTCCATCACTTCCTATCTGATTTGTAGAGATAAACTTCTCGCACATGGTCTGATCTGATGCGCCATCTTCGCTATTGAATACCGAGGCATCCCACTCATAGATGAACTGCCCATTCAGAAAGAAGCCCGCCGAGTTGGTGTATGTTCCTGACGGGTCTGTGTATGTATATTCCCATGGCCCGAAGTTGGTAGCATTCCCGAAGTCGAAGCGAACAGGTCTGGTCAGATTTGTGTAGACTAGATAGCGATTCGTGTATGTCCATGAATTAGTAGTAAACACATCATTGGTGTATCCCGCATAGGCTATCCTTGTATCTGATAGGTCAAAGCTGTCGCCATTATCGGAGGGGGCTACATCCCATCGCTCGCTAGCCGACCACCATAGCTGACTAACGCCGCCGAAAGAGTCCATGACTGTATCCCAGTCGTGCGCGTTAGTCTCGGACAGAGGGAAGCCATCCCACTGTGCTTGAGCTACCAGAGGCAATAATGTTGATGCTGCTATCACTAGAAGTAATTTCCTCATGACTGCAATGGTGAATCTATGACTACATCGCCTATATGATGTATCTCCGATTGATACCATATCCCTGCTACATCCGACTGATACTTAGAGAGCGTGATGAACAAATGCGTTGTGTTGCTTGTGGGCCGCGCTGCTGCATGAGCTATAGAAGCCGAGCTAGTCCCGCGTGTGTGGTCTATGTAGACCCATTCTGTCGAGCCTGACAAGGACACACTATCTGCGCTGACTTCGATGTTGGTGTCGCCTATGCAGATGGTGCCTGCCCCTATCTCAAGCGTAGATGGATCGGACATATATCGACTAAAGGCCAGCTCCGACTTAGACATGAAGTCGCTGACTACGCGCCATAGGTTGCCCTCTCTGAAGATGGTGAGCTCGCCGCCATCGGTGATGTGGTCAAGTGTGTATTCCATCGAATAAAGCCTATCCTCTTGCTGAAGTACGGCATCTTCCACTTCCTTCAGCCTGTCAAGGAGCGGCTTGATTCTTCGCTCTATAGCAACCACACTTGCGCTTAAGACATCATCCCTAGCTTCCGAGGCATCCGACTGCTCTTGAACCTGCGCCGTAGTATCATCCTTAGCGGCCTGTTCGTTCTCGGCAATCTTGCCACGGATAGTCAGGAACTCAGCCTCCGAGCTATTGGTCTGTATATCTTCCGTCACTACCAGTCTCCATCGGACACATCGCTGTAATCAGTCTCGCCCACTTCCCATACCTGCTTAATGCCTATGTATCTGCTTCCCTGAGCCACAACCCTGCCTGTAGGGACTAGCGGCAGATTGTCAATGCCTGTTGGCCTATTTCCAGGAATGGGGGGATTGCTTGCATCCCAATTAGCATATGTACGGGCAGCAGCAAGGCTCTGCCCATACTTACGGCCCTCTGTGACGCGATAGATTGTGCCATCCTTGCCTACTGCGAAGAATTGGTCATAGTAGTCATATGTGCCTGTGCCGCCACCAGAAACCGGAACACGCCCCACCTGAACCACATCCTTCAGCCCCTTGTTAGGACGTTCCTCAATCGAGTATGTGTCATGCGTGTAGGCTGTCCCGCCTATCGTGAAATCTGCTGCTGCTACGCCAGCTATCAGCGTGTCCTTCTGGGCTTCTGTGACATGCGGCCAATAGCGTACATACACCTGATCGCTACGGCCTACCTGAGCCTTAACCTGCCGCGTGTATATGTCATCATTAGGGTCCCCGCTAAGGGCATACGTAGAATGTAGCGTCTGCCTGATCAGCACCCATCGCTTATTGCCTGGATATACAACCTTGCTGACATCGCTGTTAAGCCATGTAATCCCCGCTGCTGTAGCTGCGCCATCATACCAAGGGACTATGTAGGAGGCTACGGCGCGAAGGGCTATGATAGCTGTCTCGGCCTCTGTAGCGTCTATGGGTCCATATTCCCTGACAATCATCTGTGGGGCCAGCTTGGTATCTACAACAGCAGCCCCGCGCATATGTAGGCGAGCATGGGCGTTATCACCAGCTAGTGTTCCAGCGACAACTTCAGCAGAAGATAGTAGTAGTTCACTCATTGGGCTGGGGATTCCTCTGTGGTTACGGTTAAGTCGGTCAGCATGTCTATGTCATGTATATGTATATGCGAATCTAAAGCTGTGATGCGTACCTGAAATTGCTGCGAATGGACAGGATGCTCTAGGGTAATCTGCTGCCTGACATACTTCTCCTCCTGCCATTTAACCTGAAGCGTCTGTGGATCGGACCAGTCTTCCTTACTAAGCCTTGTCTGGAAGGTTATCTCGCCATCAGCTTGTGTGGTATTGTCGAAGTAGAAGGCTAGTGACTCGACACCAAACGGCCTGCGTATTCCAGAGCGGCGGCGTGTAGCTGTATCTGTGATAACGCGGCTTGTCCATCGGAAGCCTGTAGTCCCCCAATGAAACAGCTTCTTCATGCCTAGATCAAACACAAACTTGTCTGTGCCAATAATCCTGCGCTTCTGTGGATCTACCAGCAAAGCCTTATTCTGGAAGTGGCTGATGCTTGTACGTACATCCCGCGTAATCTCTGTCACCCTGTTGCCATCCCATGCCATTAGCCCGTTACCATTAGAAGCAAAGGCTAGGCCGTCTAGGACGTTGCAATTAGCGGCTGCGCTTATCTTCATGGATTCTTCTATGTCGGTCTTGCGCCAAACGTCACTCTGACTATTGGTGCCAAAGAGCATGTAGCCCCCTGTGCTTTTGGCGACATAGAGATTGTTGGCTACAGGCAGGAACTCAAGGATGGCATTAGCATCTTCAGCGAAGCTAACACCACCACGACCCTGCAGGAGGCTCTCATAGGCTGCTGTGGTGCCTACATAGCCTGGAGCTAGGTACTTTAGCTGGGTGGTAGCGATAAGCCACATACGGTCGAAATACTCCCGCCATGTATTTGCGCCGATAGTGTAGGTCTTCTTAACCTGCGCTGTGCCTGTAGGGATAGCCCCTGCAACGAGTCGGCCAGGATAGTCTATGCTCATGCCGTAGCCATCAGGAGTCCAGCCATCACGCAGCTTTGAGGGATCAGTCTCTGTATCAAGCCCAGCAGGGAATGAAGATGCTAGCGATACCCATTTTAGATCAGAACCAGCCATCCCGCTTCTCCTAGCTTGTGCTTATGATATCTACGTCACCAAAGGTTTCACCATTCGTTGCTGCGGCAGTATTCGCCGTATCCCTGTATAGCCTTGCGCCGTTCCATGCATCCTGCGTCATGCTCTCAGATGTCCGTAAGTCTAGGTCGCCTGAACGGTGGCCGAATCTGATAAGGTTAGTATCTACGGAAAGGCTAAAGGCTTCCTCATACGCGGCGTCAAGGTCTATAGCTGTAGCCGTATCGGAGATAAGCGTAGGGACAGCAGCTAAGTCTAGCTCCCTGTAAGCCCTACGTAGCGCATAATTGACTGCGCTTATGTAGGAAGTCGTGAAGCGGGAGCTGCTAGCTTCTTGGCTGTATTGCCGCTGCTTCTGTGTCCACATTGTATCGGCTGATATGCTCATTCAGGCACCTCCACTACATTCGTGAAGCCTGCTGCCGCTATGACTTCCTCGGCCTCGCCCCACGGTGCCACGGCAATCTTGATTCGTGTCTTATTGGCCTCGTAATTCAACGCCGTCTTGACCTTGGCAAGCGTTACGTCCTTTTGCGTCTTTCTGAATTGCTTGACACTCCACCAATCTATATGCCATTTGTTGCCGTTCAGATAGTAAACCTTCGCGGTCTTGAGTGGGCTATCGGCTTGCCCTGTGTATTCCTTCAGCTTATCCTTGAGCCATGTCTGCTCCGCTTTTGATAGCTCGCTTAATCGTGCCGCTATAATCACAGACCGCAGCCTATCTGTGTTGTCGATGGCCTCTGCCTCACGCGCTACAATCTGGCCGTACGCTACTGCGAATAACGCAAGGCCCACGCTAATAGCCAAGCTCAGTTTTATTATTTGTCCAGTCATTGCCAACATCCTCCTGAGTCCACCCGTTAGTGAAGTCCATTCCGCATTCTTGCCCCAGTGCGCCTATCAGGAACTTGTCCGCGCCCTCTTCGTCTGATCCGATATACCAGTAATCATTCACGCTCAAGGCAGAAAGGCCCGTTGGTGCCGAATTAGTAACTAGCTCGCCATTCATATATGTGTATTGAGCTTCTGGCCCCGATGGATTGGTTTCTATAACAAGAACAACGCGCTTCCATACACCTGTCACCATCGTGCCTGTCGGCGTGTTGAGCGCATCGCCGCCATTGAGCCTGCTTTCCAGCTTGGTCGCATCGCCGCCCGACAGCTTGGCCCAATGGATATTGGCCCCCCGCAAGCTGAACGCTATGGAGTCAGAGCCGCCCAAGGTAGTGATCCATACGCTGAAATACATGGTGTTGGTTTGTGAGCCGTTGCCGATGGTCGTATTGTTTGTGATCTTCAGGTAGTCGCCGCCATCGAATGACCGACAGTCAACGCCGCCGATAGTCGTCTCTGTAGGGCTAGCCCCGCCGCCTGGATCTGATGCGTCATAGTCTGCCCATTCTGCCCATTCTGCGATATTGGCTAATAGGCCCGATGACCCAAGGTCATACCGAAGATGTGCGTTGGTGCATGGATTGGGCAGGTCAGCGGATTCCCCAGCAGGCACCACGTAATCAAACCCACCCCCGCCCATAGTGACGATATTGGTCCCTGAATAGCCATCACCAAAGGAGCCTTCACATACAGGCTCTATGCATACAGAGAGGGCTACAGCAAGCATACAGGCCACAGCTAGGGACATAACAGATCGTTGCGACATAGCAGACCCCCATTATGTTAAGGCTTTGGGTATGTAGAGATGAACACGTTGGTAGCCACGTCAGCTAATGTGCGTAATACAAGCTGGCCTTCAAAGTCGCCATCCTCACTCCATGCTGTGCCAGCAGGAACAGGTAGCGCATTGGTAGTCAGCATCAATGTCTCAAACGCAGATGTGCTGATATTGAAAGCGAAATAGACTGTCGTGTTTCCCTGATTGAGAATAGAGAGATGGCCCGTATTGCTCGGAACGTCAAAGGTCTGCCGTGTGGTCGTGACTGTTGCTACTGTCCAGCCGAAACCCTCAGCGAAGGCCATCAAGCCGCCGACAATCAGGAGAGCCGTTACTGCTAGAAATTTCTTCATCATTGCTCCTTAATGGCGAGACAAGGGATCACCCTGCCCCGCCAGAGGTTGTCGGTTATTTAGTAATCACCAAGCCAATTATAGGTGATCGTGATTGTGCCGTCTACAGAGTTCGTAGAAACGGCTGCAACGTCAGCGTCATCAACCAGCCAATTCATCGCAAATATGATTGCAGTTGTGGTGCCATCATAATGCGCTGTCTCGGCGGCTAGCGCGGCGTCATTCGTACCCTCAATCGGATCAACAGAAGTTGAGGCAAGGAAGTCTTCATAAACGCCAGTGAAGTTATTGTTTGTCATCACAGCAGAACCGAATGCCATATCCCCGCCCTCGCCAGCAGCGAGATCGCCGCCATCAGGAGTAAGGATGATATTCTCGTACACAATGCCTTCAATGCTGATTCTGCCTTCAGGGAATGTGTATAGATTGGTGGTCCCCCAGCCCGCGCCAGATGAGCCATCAATAAGAAGCACCACGTCATCAAGAGTCAGCACAACCTGCTTATGCGAGTCTGTACCCTTCTCAACCACCGTAACGGTACTCTTAGCTGCTGTTCCAGTGTTCACTGTAGTTCTGTTGCCACCAGATGTCACTGCGCCTGCCAGTGTTGATGCGCCTGCGACACTAAGCGTCTGAGCTTCTGCTACACCATCTTCATCTACACGGAAACCCAGCGTACCGTCAACTGCTGGAATGTTGAAGATGTACGTGGCCGCAGAAGATACAGCAACAAAGACCAGTGTTATCAGGACAGCCGTAAGGATGGAAGTCTTGCCATCTCGGACTGTGCCATCACTCCCGCTATCGTGATACTTGTGCATATGCCGCTTCCAGTTCTCTGTGTTCCTGCGAATCTTGGCTTCAATAGTATCAAGTCTCTTATCCTTCTTATCCTTCTTCGCTTCTTTCTTATCTGCTGCCATTTTGACCGCTCCTTCTTTATGCTGCCCAGCTCAGGTCGAGAGTTGAGCAAGGGATTTATGCTGCTCCTATACTGCTCCGAGTTGCTTCTTGCTTCTTAATTTTTTCTTGCCTCTTCCTCCATGAATGCTCAGTCGTAACTTCGCTATGACAATTCGCGCACAGCAGTACGCACTTACTAAGCTCGTCCTCAAGCCTGCCAAACGACCACCCGTTACTAATTTTTGACGAAATAGTCAACGTCTTAAGCTCTGGGTCAACATGGTGAAACTGCAATGCTGATAAATGCTCAGAGTACCCACATAGAAGACACTTACCACCAAGGTACTCAACACACTTAATCTTGGTTCCGCGCGACCTCTTGCGATGCCTATCAAGACACGCCGCACCGCTCTTGTGGTAATGCTTGCGTGATCGTGCCCTGACGTAGGCCCGTCGCTTATCGCACCAATCCTTCTGCCACTTCCTATTGCGAGCGCGAGCCTCGGGCTTCTGCGTTTGTGCAAGAATTTTATCCTTATTCGCCGCAAAATATTCCCGCCGCTTTCGCTTGATTTCTTCTCTGTATTCAGCATCTTCCGCGTACCGCTTCTTGAGTCTCGCTTTATACTCCTCATACTTCTCTTTTGAATAAGCCACAATCTGCCTCCCTATTTAAGCCCAGCTAAGGATGGAATAGGCCATCCTTAGCCAGTTGCAAGTTAATTATGCTTGCGTAAGTTGTTGGCACTCAGTGTCTTGCCTAAGCTCCGACATTGAGAATCATGTTCTTCACTTGCGATGCACCAAAGCCAACCTGCGCCTTGATGTAATAGCCAGCCACAACTTCAGGATAGTCAGCATTCGGGTAATCCAAAGGCTTGACTACAGGAGCCGTAAGAACTGCATAGTGCAATCCCCACATGGCTTCAGGAAGGTCGCCCCACCCATACCACGCGGTAGTACTGGAAGCACCGTCAAAGACGATAGGCTTTACGCCCTTCCAAGGATTGATAGCATTCAATGCGTCCTCAGGAATCAGGTCTGAACCTGAAATCTGACGGGCCTTCTGCTCTTTCTCGGGGACAACAACAAGATTCTTGATGTTGACCTTTGAGACAAAGCCCTTCTCATTGGTTCGCTTACGGGCATTGTAGCGCATGAGGTCGTAGGTGGTCGTAGTCAGAGCTGCGGCTGTTTCCAGATTGCTCCATGTGCCGCCAGCAGCATCTTCGTGGTAATGATCATTAGCGAAGATGTTAGAGCCATCTGCGCCAGCCACTGATGCACCTGTGTTAATGACGTTAGCCATCCCTGCCTCGATGAATCTGCGTCCACTGTCCATCAATCCACTAAGCTGGAAAAGAGCCTTACCGGACTTATCTATCTTCACCGTGGTAGCCGTGATGCGATTCCCGAGCATATAGGTGTAGAGGTTGATGGTCTTGTCATACCCTGGCGCACTTTCTTCAAACTGGAGAGGGTTGCTATCTTCAGTCTTCCGAGGATGGTTCAGGATGTTAGAGACTGTTGACAATTTGAACGTCAACAGATCAGCGGCTTCGGTGCGGAAGAACTGACCCGCGACCAGAGGGATATTATCCGAGCGATCAAGGATCACATCCATTGCTTTGTTTGTGAGGTCAGGGTGCTTGAACCTGTTTTCAAAACCGGCTCGTACCCATTCTAGTTTAGTTGCTGCCATTGTGTTATCCTCCTACTACGCTGCTGGTGCGGCTTCTACTGCAACCGTCAGCACTTTGACTGTGACTCTGGCGAGTGTATCTGCTGAATCATCCTGGAATGGACGGTCCAACCACAGCGGCGATACGAGCTGTAATACCTTGATGGTATTGCTGTCGATGTCGATGGTGCAGAGATTTGAGGTTACATCCATCTCAAACTGCTGCCCACGCGCTGCTTCCGTCACGGCTCCGTCAAGCTCGTTCATCAGGAAGACCTGATTGGGAGTGACGATACCAAACGACTTGCGTGTAGTGTCTGCGCCGATTGCGGTGCCGAGGGTTTCCATTGCGATATGCGTAATGGCCGAGGCCGCTACACTTGTCGCGCTCGATGCCGCTTCGTACATCAATCCATCGCTCGCTAGTCTGCAAAACTGAGAGGCATTGTACGTTGCCGCTCCGTCTACAAGGTACTCATCATGGGCCAGAAGTGCGCCATCAGAGCTAGAAGTACACGCTGGATTTACTGCCGTTAGTGTTGCCATTGCTATTCTCCGTCACCACCCAAAAACCTCTCGGGTGCGGGCTTGTTGTGATCTTCTTTTTTGTTCGACTGCACTCCACCTACCACAGCAGCCGTATGGAATTGCTTACGCGAAGACTCCTCGTCAGCAGCCACCTGAGCGTCTGACACAGCCTTAGGCCGCATCCATAACTCCATCTCTTTGATTCGTGGCTGTCTGCCTTCAAGGTCTTCTACAGGTTCATAGCCAGCATGTAAGTTATGTGCATGGTCTACGTCCTCGCCCCAATATGTCGTGTAATCTGCGGGGATGCGGCCTTGTTCGCGTAGCATCTTTATGGTTGCTGTTAATTTGTCGCCAGAGATTGCCATTCCGACAACAGCATCTGGGGCTGACTTACGCGCTCGCTCTATCGCAGCTACCTGACGCATTGCTTTCTGCTTTGCGTAGGCTTTCTCAATCTGGAGCTTGGTCTGCGCCTTCTTCGACTCGGCGTCTTGCGGCTTCGTCGCAGCAGGCTTATCCGGTTCGCCAACATCGGCTTCCGTTAAGGTTACAACAGGCTTTGGCTCATAATCCTTAGGCCCCTTGCAATTCTTCATATGCTTGGCTCGCGCCGGCAGGAATGTAGTAACCATCTCGCCACATTTTTCACATCGTTCTTTTGGGTATTCGGTCATTAGATGAACTCCTTTACACCGCGCCCTCTAGGGCCAGTAGTTGCTTGCTTTATCGCTTCTTCCTTAGATAGTCCAAGGTTCTGCATTAGATACGTAACAGTTTCAGGATTCGCCTCTTTTACTTCTGGTGCTTGAGGGGCACTCCCTGCACTCCCTAAACCCCCAGTGGAAGGTGCGCCATCCGGTACTTCTGTACGTTTCGCAAGCGGCAAGATGTCTAATAGTCCAAGTGCCGCAGAACGTGATACGCCTTTGCCAACCATAGCATCGACCAACTCTTTATTGCCTTGATAGCGAGGATCTTGGGTTTCGCTGAATTCCGCGAACTGAGCATTCATAGCATCCATACGCTCAGTCATGGCTTTCGATACTGCTTCAGCTTCCCTTTGTGCCTTCTGCGCCAGATGCTCGGCATAACCCAGACGCTCAACAGCAGCTTCTGATACGCCATACTCATCGGCTAAGGCACTTACTCGCGCTTGATTTTCCTCTGCGGTAGGCTGATGTGGGGCATTGCTCTGAGCTACAGCTTCTGTCAGCTTGGCGAGTTGTTCATTTCTGATCTTCTCGTTTTCTGCTGCCAGCTCTGCTGCTCGCTGCTCTGCCTTCGTCGCTTCCTGCCGCAAATGTAAGTATGACTCCTCTAGCTTCTCAGGGGAATCGTACTTATCAGCCCACATTTTAGACTCTTGGTCCGTATCCGCGCCTGCGGGGGTGCCAGAATCTACATCAGAACTATGGGCGAGTGCTGCTTCGGTATCCACTGTTCCGGTATCTGTATCGGCCATGATTGGCCTCCTTGCTGTGCGTCATGGGGCGAAGCATCGTGCATCGGTATCCCATCGGCGCGAAACATAAAGTGTATAAAAGCGAAAAAGCCACAGGAAGGGCTGGCCCTGTGGCTTTCTTAATCCGAGGAGCGACCTCGGTTCGCTTAAGTTTTCTTACTAATGTGAAAGTGTTTCTTATTGCTGAGAAGTCTTACGCCTTTTCGGGCATTTTGTCAAGTTCTTTTCTCATATTCTCAAATAAGGCACAGACATCTTTCTCAAAACTGACCATGAGTGCCTGAACTACATGGGCAGCACCACGCGCTGACTGGACATCGGCACCATCTGCCAGCACTTCATCGGCTATTTCGTAGTAGTATGACTCCAGCCATTTAGTGAATGTGCCCCAGCCTTCAGTCTTAGTCATGCCATACAGCCGTTGAATGTCCTGACTGTTCACCTTGCCTCGCCCTATTAATTTCATTGTAGTGCCAGCCCTCCTTCTTCTGCCGCTAGCAGGTCAGTGGTTGCTTCCGCGCCAGTTAAGGGCGGCGTGTCAGATAAACCCAAGCCAGGAGTCGCCTCAGAAGCGGGTTGTGCGTTAGTGGCGTCAGCCTGATTCTGTAATGTGTTTGCGCCCTGTTGCGCCCCAGCTTGGATAGATTGTTGTTGCTGCTTCTTTAATTGCTCGGTCATAAGGTTGTGCTGCTCTGCCATCTTCAGGTTCTCCTTATTCGCGTCAGGAAGCAGGCGGTAGATAGCAATATAGTTCCGATGGTTGTCCAGATGCAGGTCATGGTTCTCTCCCTGCTGTGGCTCCGTCCAGACGCCCTCAGAGCCGTCCAAAGGCATCATGCCCATGTTCTCCTCCTGTGACCGCTTACGTGCGTCCTCGGCCATGTCAGGGGGCCAGTAGCGTTCCTGATCGAACATAGGTCTGCCCTTCATGGCATCCTTCATGAAGTTGCGCTGGCCTTCCATTGGCATCGTAGGTAACGCGGCTGCGGAATATACAGAGAAGAATCTATCAAACTCCTGCCGCTGGATGGTGTTGGTTTCGTATTCATCCACGGCTATGAGCTTGTATGTGTATCTGCCCCAGAGGTTAGACGGCTTGATTTCATGGGACATCTCGCCGCGAAGCAGCGTAACGGTTAGATCCTTGTCGGCGTAATGCTCCCAGAACTGCGCGTCAGTCTTAGCATCCCACTCAATCAGCCCAGCCATGTAGCGCAGCTTGTCTAGTGCAGGCTTCATAGATTGATCTAGGGAATTCTTAGCTTCCTGTGCGCTGGTCCTGCCGCCCATAGGGGCACCTTCAAAGGCTCTGGTAACGCCCATGACTTCCCGCGCTATAGCTTCGGTCTTGTCCATAAAGGCCATGAAGTCGTTAGTGTGTATGTCTATAGGGAGCTTCTGAATGCGTCCAATGCCGCCACGCCGCATGTTCCATTGTCTGCGGGGATGGAAGTCTTTGTTGTCATTTATCAACGCGCCTTCCTCAACGAGCCAAGGACTGTTGCACTTCTGATCCTTGAGGTCATACCATTGGTCCTTCATGGTCTTGTATTCGTCGTTGATAGGCTCCATGACATTCTTGTAGCCCATATGGAACGGGCCATTATCGTCACGGTGGGAATGCGCTAGGTAAACTGGTATCTCATCCTTCTCGGGGAATGGCTCTGGCGTGAGCCGCATACAGATAGCTTTGTCCTTGCCCTGAGTGACATCACCCACAAACGTAACCCAGAACCAACGGGCAGGCTGGGAGTCGGGGTCCCACATACCCTTATCGTCGATAGGAAGCCGTACAAAGGCGTCGAACTGATCATACTGCCCTGTAGCTGTAGTAACGTCCGAGGTGCCTGTAGCGTGTTCTTGACGCTTCTCTAAGATGTCGTTATGAACCTGCCCGTTGTATAGCTGCATCTCGCCAACATCCTTAAAGTTCTTATAGAAGCCGTTGGCTTGCATGGAACGCAGCTCTGACTGGACAGGATAAGACCGGAATACTAAGCATTGCTGCTGCTGGACATCTTCGATGTTGCTGTCCATGTAGGCATCTTTCCAGTCCCAGCAACGCAGGACGGGATAGGCAATCTTCTCGGTCTTGGTTTGCCATGATATCTTCGTAGGCTCACCATTCTCATCGCGGCTCTTAACTACACGCCTACGGACTTCCTTCTCGCAGGAATACCATGTCTTAGTAAATAGACCGTTAGCATACTTATTGACAGACCACCAGCCTGTAGCGAGCTTCCTGCGCCTGTCATCAGCCGTCATGGAATACTCATAGAGCATAGAGCGGTCTTCACATACCTGCCTTGCCTGCTGCTTCTGGACATCATCCCCGTTTTCCATAGGAATGTACTTACCAGGAAGATCCTTGGGCGGCAGAAGTATGTCTGTTTCCCATGCTGAGATCATGCGGGTGAGTGTGAAGAATAGGTGGGGTACGGTGTCTTGGCTTGCGCGGGTGAGGTTCTCGGCGGCTTTAGTCTGACCTTGTGCCATACGGAACATCTGGTCAGCTTTCTCTATGCTTTCCTCGTATTCACAGCGTTGAGGCTGACTCTTAAAATACTCAAAGTAATGGGCGACACGCTCAAGGGTTTTCTCTGCTGCTTCCTCTTTGTCTGCGAAATTGGGTAAGCCTGTAGGCTCGGTATCTTTAGCTTTCGGGATGGCTCGCTTCTTTGTCGCATGATCAACTGTGGGCATCGTTTTCTCTCCAAACAAAAAGGCACAAGGATTCTAAGCCCTTGTGCCTCATCTCTTACCGGAGCTACCGGAATGTCAACTTGTCAGTATTGCTTCAATCTTCTCAATGGGAACTATCTTCAGCCGCCTGTCTCCGACTGTTATGTTCTGGAACGTGTCCTCATGTGGCAGGACTGCTGTGGCACCTACCGTCACTGCTACTGGAATCGTGCCGCCATCCTGATCTACTATGCCCAAGCCTACGCCTGTCACAATAGCCTCTGTAGGCAATCTTTCGGCGTTATCAGGCATCTCCAAGAGGTCGCCGCCCATATCCCGCCATGACTCCTTAGGCTCAACTAGGACCCTGTGGCCTAATGGCTCATATTCACCATCTTCAAAGCGTACTGTTGGCAATGCTTCATCAATAAAGAACTCATGCTGACTCCACGGCGAATGCTTAATGTAATCTATGTGATGCTCTGGGCATGTGATTACATCACCCACTTTCCAGTTGACGCCAGCAGACCATTCAAATTCGTGTGGCTCCATCTCCCTTGCTTCGCCGCAGCCTGTGCCTATAGCTAATACCTCAAACCAATGGCATATGTCAACAGACTTCTCGGGCCGCTCTAATTCCACCTTGCCATCTGGCGTGTCCAGCATGATAGCTGCTGGCTTACATTTGCGTACATATAGCCAATGGCCCCGTAAGTCTAATACTGCGTCGTTCTCAAGACCAAGAAGATTCTCATTCGTGCGAGACATATAACACCTATCCTTTCGTGTGTCAAGTTATTTAGCTCTAGCTTATCTAGCCCCTGCTCTCCGATACCCTGTGTATTTAGATGGTTGTAGCTGCCCCTTGGGTGTGTCTGTAAGTTCCCTGACGCCGCGTGGTAGTAGGGATTCCGAGGGGCTGCGTAGTGATGGGCCGCAATACCTAGGCTCATCCCCATCCTTAGTGCGTAAAACGTATTTCATGGCTGTCAGCAGGTCGTTACCCTTATTCTCTGGGTCACGGCTTTCTTCCTTGTAGACATAGCCTTCAATCTCCCCGCGCAGTCTTGTCAGCGTGTTGAAGATATACAGCCTTGGTGACGCATGAATGGGCGCGTCCGTGTCGGGATTGATAACCTGATCCATAATCTTCATGCGAACTAATAGATGCTCACGTTCTGGGACCGGAGCAAAATACTCATTCCTGAGAATGGGAATGATATTCCTGTCGTGCATTCCCGAAGCCTGTATGCAATCAAGCCCCGCGTCTGAATACACTTCGCCTTCTGTCTTGGTGATATCCTTGGTTGGATGTGAGAAGTTGCGGGAATCCATCGAAGAATACACATACTTCTCGCCGCAGAACTCCTCGCGGAAGTAGACAGTAGTATTGCCATCAAGGTCCATGCTCGGGTCGCCTGACTGCACACGCTTGTTCCCGCTAGCTTCGATAATATTGATAACGTTATCGCGCATAGACAGATTAGCTTCCCTGTATTCCCTGAACAGCACGACATCATGCCAAGGCGACGCAGCAGCCCAGAGGCAGGCCATATGGTGACGCTTGCCAGGGTCTATGCCGCGATAGAGAGTCCAATGCTTCGGGATGGTGAAGGGGTCAATCCACTGCACAGATGGATTCCATTCTTCGTAGACTAGCCCTTCCCTCGATTCAAAGTCGCCATAATACTTAGCTTTGCCATGCCTGATATCCACCATGTTCCCACTCTTTCTAGGAGCCACGATATACTTGAAGTATTCGCGCTTCTTTCTTGATGCTGAAATTATACAGTTAGGTACATTATCCGTGTTGATTTGGTACTGTCGAAGCTCTACGCCATCATCGAGGGCACCCAATACCTTTCGATGTATCCACGTCCCCGCGCCCGTCTCAGGCTGTCCTGCGACCCTGTGTGGCGTACAGGAGATGTGCATACGGCTATTCTCTGCCGTAATAGTCCTGTCGAAGCAGTTGCGATACACTTCCTCTGGTGGCTGCTCATCACAGAATACATCCTCATATGTAGCCCCTGTCCATGATGTTTCGTTCTGGGCATAGGCATGGAAGTTTACGATGGAACCGGAAGCAAACGGGACTGCTGCCCAGCCTGACCCCCAAGGCGGCGTCTTGCGCTTATACTTGCGGCTGGCATCCCTGATCTTCCAATGTGGCGAGTATTCACGTAGCTCATCTGCCGGCATGATTTCAGCAAACTTCTTCCAGATATTGCGCGAATATAAGGCCATCTGGTATGTGCCTACAGCTATCATCTTAGCTTCCCATCTTGGCGGCTTTAGCCCGTACTCAAAGCAAGGCCATGTTGGATCTGTAGGGCAGGCGCATAAGCCCAGCTTAGCTAGGAGTGCCCATGTCTTTCCGCGCTGGACGCCGCTTCTCAGTAATGAGATGCCATCAGCCCAGTCATTGATGAAGTCAACCTGCTGGCAATGGGCAAGGAAGTATGAAAGCCTATTCTCCTTGTAGCGTAAGGTTTCCTCGCGGAAGTAGTCTGCTAATAGCGCAGCCTTGCCGCCTAACGCCGACATCATAAGCAGCCAGTTGTCGTCGAATCTAAGCCATCTGCCCAGCCCCTTAAAGCGTCCCTTCAGGGGTGCCCAAGGAATCATGTACTTCTCGTTACGCTTCTTGATCTGAGCCATAGCTACCTTTCATCATGCTTGACATATATCATGTTTGCCGCTATTATCCGCGCCATGTCATATTACGAGACCATCCGAGCGCAGACTACTAAGATGGGCCTACGTTGGCCCGAGGACATCATCCTTTTTCCTGTTGGGCAGAACGATGATGGGACTGCCGTCTTTTATGCACACTCTGCCCCACTCACCCGCTCCATGTTTGCTACGGGCAACAAGAACCCCATCTGCCTGCAACCAATACCGCTTTCTTCCATTGGCAGCTATCTGGAATCCTTCATTGGCTACATCTTCCCTGATGGCGAGATTCGCTGGGATACGGAAATGATGATGGATAACGGCTTTGACGGCAAGCCTGTGACTATTCTGCCTGTTCATATTATCATGTACTCCTACAATTACCCACATCATCTCCGTCAGCATCTAGCCGCAGAGAAAGCCAAGCGGTCCGTGGACAAGAATGCTATTGTCCTAGCCACGCATTAAGCTAATCTTCCAGCAATCCTTCTGCGTTATACTTCTTCAGCTTGCTATTGACAATCTCCAGCTTCCCACCGAATGCTCTGAACTTAGCTGCAATCGTAGGCAGATCATCCACGTCATTTATCCTGAGGCTCAGGAAGTTGGCGGGATTAGGAGGCCGCTTCTCATCCACAGGCTGCGGAACAGGGATGACAAACTGCACAGTCCCGAAGCGCGTGAACTTGTTGTTTGGCGACTCCATGATAGTCTCATCTTCTGCCCGTATGCTGACTTTCCAGCCGTTACCTTCTCGTAGTGTGTCCTGCATTATTGTTCTCCTTTGTCGTGATATACCCTAAGTGGAACGCCATCATTGACGATTCCAGCAAGCTTGTCATAAATCCACATCTCGCCCCGCTGCTGAACAGTGGCCTTGTTGCCTATAATGGGTGTCATAGCTAATGACATAGAGGGATACCCGCTGACGATCCTGCGATCCACCTCATTGGTGTAGATGTCATATGAAGGCGGCAGGTCCCAGAACCAATGCTCTAAGCCTAGGTTGATACGAGGGCTAGACTGATAGCTGAAGAAGTATATCATCGAGCCATTGGGCATCTCAAGCTCGGCCCAGCCCGAACTCCATGCTGGTGTCTTCACATCCCCGCCCATGTCAGGCAATAAGGACAGCAGCTTGGGCCATAGGTTATGCGGGAACAGGGACATAGCCATTGTGCCCAACCCAACCTCTACAGGCTTCTCGGCTGTGCATACCTGCACCATCTTCGTCAGTAAGGCCATAGTCTTCCCGCTCTGCACCCCCGCCAGTAGGATGGACAAGCCTTCATCCTTGTCGTCTATAAATGCCTGTGGCTTATCTCTAAATGTCATATTGTTTATTCCTCCTCTTTTGGTATATCGCATAGCATCTAATGTTGACGACATCAGCCTTCCTGCTCTTTCCATACATTCTGCCTAAAGCATTCCCCGCATCGCTTAGGATGCCCCTTACAGCCCTTCACGGACTTCATACAGAAGCCAGCAGTGGGATAGTTCCCGCGCTCCTTGGCTGTACGCTGCTTCATGGTGCCGTCATTGCCTGCTACGCCACCCATCTCAGATGTTAGGCTCATTGCTTGTTCCCTCCTGTGGTTGCCATCCCTGCCCCTGTCTACGCCTGTGAATCCCCACAATGGGATTCCCCGCCAGCCTCTTCCCGCGAGCGCATCCTATGGCACAATATATCCATGTGCTTTTCCCGCGAGAGGCGCAAAGGCCAGCCCCAGCTAAGGCCCTACTCTTGCATCTGTCGTCGCTAAGCAGTGATTCATTATAGCCAAGATCACACGCGATCATTGCTTCCTCCATCTCATTAGCTTCTTTATCGCCGCCTTCAGCCATTTATCAGGCTTAGGGCGGGAACACACTGATGTCATGCGTGTAAGGGCTAGCTTATCCTGAAGCTGGCTTATGCGCCGAAGCAGCATGTGACGTTCTGCCTCCAGCTTGGGAACAAGCTCTCGCCATTTCCAATGCTCATGATACATATGCCGAAGCCGCCCCGCTTCCGCTAGCTCTGTCACCCTGTCGATATCCATCAGGTCGAGATTGCCGCCGTATGGCATAATGTCGTTCATGCTGCCCCATCCTTGCCCAATACCGCAAACTCTCTCTCCGCATGTTTCAGTAGATTACTCATTGCTTCCCCTCCTTGTCCAGCCCGTTCTCGGCTATGATGGCGCGGCAGATGTCTGTGGTGTAATGTTGCCTGTCAAAATGATTCTCGCCACTAGGCGTATTGGGATTGATGTGATGGAACTTGACGCAAGCATATTCATCCGAGGCTCCATATCCCACCACAACCATCTTCACGCCGCAATGAGTCACTTCCTTCCCCAGGGGCAACAACGCCTTGATGGGAGCCATCTCAGCCTCCTGTTTATCCTTGGATATCTGAAGGGCTAGTGTGGCCAGGTCTTCGATGGCCTTGTCGCGCTCGGCTATCAGGGCGGCAACCTGCTTAGTATGCTCCGTGGATCTGTAGTCTGCCGTCTTGCACATGCTCTCCAGTCTCTTTAAGCGATATCCATTCGTAGCTTCCAGCTCCGCAATCCGCTTCTTTCCGAATATGTCCATGATTCTCCCCTTCTTTGTTGGTGTAGCTGCAATATAGTTCATGTCGTGTTTCCGAGCTAGCGACCATTGCTCGTAGTCAGCAGAGGTCATCCTGCTTGTTTCATCCATACCATTAGCCCCGCTCGTTGCTAAGTCGTACCATTCCTCAACTATGTGATGCCCCTGAGCTACCAGTTCGGAATAGCCAATGTGCCTAGCTTCCTCTGCCCCTGATCGCGGCGGCAGGGCATCCTTCAGCATCCATTTAGCCTCACAGCCACCTACCTTGCCGCCCCGCATGGCATCTGTGATCGCGCCGTTAGCTGCCCATTCGTTGTACACATGATCGAGATACGCCTTGTCCAGCTTGAATGCCAAGCCGCGAATACGCTTAGTCGGCTTCCACCAGCAGGCGTCCTTCTCTTTCTCTCTCATCTTACAGTATGTAAGGCTGCTTTTATACACCTCCTCTGTGTTATGCTCCCGCATCTCGGCCTCAGTCGGCACATGCCCACGACTTATCTTCAGATTCCATTCTCGGGCTTCGTCTGCATTCATCTTCCCCCCTCCATTACTGCCCTCATTCCATCCCACAAGTATTTAGACGCAGCCTCACACATCAGCCTCGGCATCCTGCGTACCGCAAGCGGCGTCTTGCGCCTATCCTTAGCCACGCCAAGCAGGAATGCCCTGCCTTCTGGCGTTGCCCGTAGCAGGCTGTCGTCGCCAGAATGAGCGCAGGCCATGATTGCGTCGAATAAAGACTGTTTCATCTTGCCCCCTTCTTCCATTGCTCCAGAGACACATAATAGCCGCCGCCATGAATATCGAAACAAAACCAGTCTGTCCCCTCCTTGCCATCAAAGCCAAGTGGCCTCACATCACTGCCGCTTGGTCGGCGCAGATAAAGGCAGCTAGGCATCTCCTCCTTTGCAGCCGCGTATCCATCCTTGTACCCGCCATGAGCACCCGCGCATCCACCCATCCATAGGAATACAATAGCCACCACTCCCCATTTCACTATCCAATCCCTGTCTGCTTGCGCCTCTGTCATCATCTCATCCCCTCCCTCATCTTCCGCAGATCCATCTCGCGCTGACGCGGCGGCATATGCTTCCATTCAGCCTTGAAGCCCCGCAGAATTGGCTTCCAAGGATAACCCGTCATGGCAGCAAGCTGTCTAGCATAGCGTGAAAGCGTCTTAGCTGTCTTGGCGTTCATGATTCATCCCCCTTTCTCAGATATCCTTGTTTTATCGAACTCATTGGCATTAGATACCCTTGCTTTGTGAAAGCCGTAATGGTCGAGGCGGCAGGACTCGAACCTGCAACTGCCGCGCCCCAAACGCGACCTGCTAGCCAATTGCATTACGCCTCGCTTTTGTGATGCTCATCGCTTAACCCTAGTCCCAGGCAACCCTTCCAGTACCATCATCTTTTTGCCAAAGGACTTAACCTTAAATTCCCCGCCCTTGACCTTGACATACTCGCCAATGCTGAAGATTATGTCTTCATTCCCAGCTCGCTTCTCGTGCGCCAACATCTCGGCATCCAGTCTTACCATTGTTCCATCATCGCTCTGCATATTATTCCCCTTCCTTTTTTGTTTTGTGATACTCATTCCAGAAAGCCCTATTCATTTCCCCGATATGCCCTGCTATTTCCTCATTCATGCGAAGCATTGTCCGCAATGCTGTCTGCTTGGACCTAGCTATCTTCTCGCGTATCGGCGGATAGCACAACGCACTATGCCATAGCTCATGGCTCACAATGCCCGCGCCCAAGTCCTGCTCACTCAAGCACATGATAGCATAGATGCCGTCACAGGGGTCCCACTTGAGCCGCAGCAATGCGCCAAGGTATTTCTTGTTATCCACAGGGAAACCCGTCTTCGCGTCCAGCCTATCTATCCCCCCTGTTCATCGTGTACCTCGTCGCATATATGCGAACCTCAAGCCTGTATAGCTTGCCTGTCTTGTGCTCGGTAGTAAGTAGATTAAAGTGGCGCATTGGGATTCTCAGCTTTCTTAGTCTTGGCTCGCATGATCCCCCGCTTACCAGCCACATATTCGATAACACTGAGCAGCTGACTAGGAACCACCTTCCCTAAACGCTTGTGTTCCCTGATAGCACGATCACTCTGCCCCGTTAGCTCAGCTATGTGATGCAGGCTATAAAACCACTTTCTTCGATTGTCATAATCTCTCATACGTATATTACCGCCTACGAGTTAATACACGCTATTTCGTGCATTAGAGGGATAATCTACAGGAAGTCGCGCTGGCTGTCAACCATCTTTCTGAAAAAGGGACCTGCTGACAGCCGAAAGGGTAGCCGCCAGCAGGCCCCAGAGGGACGTGTCAATGCGCTAGCCACACCAACACCATGCTACATGCAACTCCTGCGAAGGAATACCACCATAGCAGGGCATCATTGCGGCGTCAAGTAGTATCCCATCCCCCCACAGGAGGCTCTCAGAGGCGCGTGAGGGCGTTAGCTGCCAGAATGCAGGCAAGGACAGGGGGAGGGAGGGGATCGGGGCTTGTAGGCATACGTGAAGGCCCAGAACAGGGACAGGATTACCGCCATAGCAGGAAGCAGCAGGGAATACACAGGAAGCAGGCAGGGATGCAGGCGTGTATGCAGGGAATTACCGCTGGACAGGGAAGGAAGGGCAGGCAAGGAAGGGGTAGGTGTAGAACGTGCATGCCCGTTATACACCAATAGGGCAGGGATGGCAAGGATTAAGGCAGGGAGCGGAAAGCAAGGTGGGGGTGTGGGGGCATTTTTAGAGGAACCGGTTTATACATACACATAGGCCCCCCAGCGGGGGAGGGCTACGGGCATCCCCCCACCCCCTTGATCTCCCTGCTGCCGTTGCCTTTCGTTGCCTGCCTGCTACTCCTGCCGGCTATCAGCGAGCCTGTACGCCACGACAAGGCATACCATATGTAGCATTCTTGTATATCCAGGTGCGGAGGGTGCGAAGGAAAGTCAATGAATATAGGGTGATTAGGGCTAAGGTCGTATAATGTACGTTGTGTCTACTCGCAGGAAAGGCCCGTAGACACTAGCTGAATAGCTTTTTGCGGTCGTCATTACGCGATTCGTAGGTTGTAGGCTCTAATTCTGGTTCGGATTGCTTCAGTTTGATAGCTGAGTTAACAGCTTGTGTACCAACAGCCTTAAGGGACGCGGCATCTTGAACCGTTTTAACCTGTATATCCCCGTCTATGATTGCATCTCTGATTAGCTTGTTACATGCATGTGCTATGCTTAGATCCTCAGCTGCTATCACGGAAGCCCCTACATGCTTCAGCTTGTCTATGGTTGCTACGTATCTGCCCTTAAGCGTATATGCCGTCCTTGTACTGATACCATTCATCTTGGCAGCTCTTTCCGCTCCGAAGAATGCTATATCTATCAGTGTATCTGTATCCTTGGCAGGTATGTCATCCGGTACTATAGACAATATCTGAACAGCCTTATCTTTTGTTTCTACCTGCTTAGCTATTCTCTTTTCCATTGTGTGTTTATGTATAGTCATAATCTTGCATGATGATTGTTTAGATAACGCCGGAATCATAAAGTACGCCGCTCCCCTTGTCAATAGCTGATTGCTGGCCCGTCCTGTACGGTGTCCGTGTATGTCTGTCATATGTCAGGATTACGCCGAAATGCCTGATTATGCCTGATATGCCTGTTTCCAGGCTCGCAGGATGCCCCTACAAGCCGCGATCTACCCCCTGCCCCTTATGTTCCCCTAGGCTATTTTGCGCGCCTTGTGAGTGTCGTGCTAGGCTATGGTTACTATACAGGATGCCTGTTGTAGTGTGTGTGTATGGTAATGGATGATAACGCCGCAATCTTTCTCAATCTTTACAATCTGATTCTCATTCTGTCCACAGTGTAAAATGTGAGAATGCTGTTGCGTCCTTTTTGCCTGATTCTATCTGTTCAGGTATGCTGTAGTATGCTGGTATATATCATGTATGAGAATATATGCTAGTATATGGGATCATTTGCAGGAATTGTATAAGAACGCGGCAATCTTGGCATGGTTGGCATGGCTACTGCTAATGTATAAGGCGCAATGAGCAAATCAATCAATGAGAGGGGACGAACATGAGCAACCACGAACCACTGACGAAGCGGGAAGCGGCATGTGGCGTATGCAATACCCGCAAGCCTATGCACGACGATGATATCTGCGAAACGTGCGACCTGATAGCAATCTCTACGCATTGCCGAAAGAAAGCCGCACAAGCTATCTTGAAATCACGTAAGCAATCGAGCAAACCCTAAAGCGTAAGACCGAGATGATCAAAGCACTATAACCTAAACACACTCACTGCAATGAGAGGAGCACGCCATGAAGACATACAATGAATTAACGGATACAGAGAAGATCCAAGCAAGAAACGCGTCACTCACATCTCTATTGACCGCTATCACAGAGGGATTGCGGTTCGATGACGAGTCAAATAGCAACACACTACAGGCCTCTATTGATGCAGCATTCATGGAAGCGGAACAAAATCAAACACCTTGGTTTGCCCATGAATTCATATTGGAAGCGCGCTACACTCCATGTGAGAAGGGCATGGCAGATAGTGACGGACTGCGCGCCGTACGAGATGAACTTGACGGCATGGCGTTATGTGACGCAGAAGACGCGCTATATTCAGAGCATACAGAGAATATAGTGCCTGGTATAGCCTAAGCATAACACTCACTGCAATGAGAGGGATACACACCATGCTTAAACCCTACACAAAAATCCTACGCTGCCTGTCTTGTGGCTGGCACCATAGGAGCAATCAGCAATGCGAATGTAAACGCGAAGCCAAGAAATCTAAACCAGCAGCATAAAGAAGGGGATGCATTATGAACAAGAAAGAATACAATGGCTGGACGAATTATGAGACATGGGTGACGGCATTGCATATTGGCAACGAAGCATCATCATGTGATTACGCTCTAGGGATGACGCGCGAAGCCTTATCTCAACAGAATGACGTTGACACTTGGACGAAAGCGCAGCATACCAAATTCACATTAGCAGATATGCTCAAAGATTGGATTGGGGACGATATCCTTGAAAGCAATAGTGTTGACGGATTAGCCCTTGATCTAATGCGAGCAGCAGTGTCTGAAGTCAACTGGGATGAAATAGCATCACACTATATTGGCAAGGTTGCCGATATAGACTCTTGCGAATCCGTAGCCTAACCCTCCCCCCGCTGGCACTAGCCTTTGCGGGTTAGTGCTAGCAAGGTGAGGAGTTGAGCAGGTTAACGCGGGAATAATTGGAAGGGGAATATCATGATAACAGTATTGGCAGTAGATTACGACCATATGCCAGACGGTGCAGAGTATCCAGTAGAGCGGGGCATGACAGTTAGGCAGGCATTATCCGCACTACGCAAGGCGGGGCGGGAGAATCTAGGCAGTATAGGCAATGTCCATATCACACTTAGCGACTATAGCAGCATATCCACGCCATTGCAGATAGACGGCGGGGGGCGGCTCCTGAATAGCCAACAGCTCACGCGCATATCTGTAGATGCTGGATGGGAGACGATAGATCGTCACTATGCATGGTAAGCATAACGCGGCATACGGGGAAAAGCCACGCAAGGCGGGAATTGACAAGGAACAGAAGGGGAAAAGGTTAAAAAGGGGGTTGCAATAATGAGGTGTAAGAAAATGACAGCAAAAGAGGGGGCGCGCGTTGGGATATCCATGTTCCCAAACTTCCACAAAACGGGAAGCATTAGGGGCATGAAAAAGCTGTATTATGGGGAAAATGCGCTTTTGGTGTGCTGCGGACAGTGGATATACAACGTCACATCTAGACGGGGAATCTATGAGCAGGCACACTAATCCACCAAATACACCTTGGCGCGAAAGTGGAATTAATGGGGCGCGAAGCTGGAGGTGCTTGGTTTGTAGGGAATATATCTGCGGATGGGGTTGCGTAGGGGAGAAAACTAATCCCGACAAGATGCTCGGAGGACGTACTTGCCAGAATTGTGGAAAGAGTTTTGTCGTTCACCCAGAAGATGGGTGCTACCTTTGGGGCTTATGCCCCAGATGCAGGCGGTTATCCGCAACACGTAATAGTAATTAAGGGGAAAATCATACCAACCTACAAGATCCAGCCATACATAGACTGCGGCAAGCGGCGAAAGCTGACAAAGAATGATACATGCCTTGACTGCGAGGTCATCCTGGAGCGGGGACGAGAGAAAAATAGGCAGGGGAGAAGGAGAAAGCAATGAATACATTTACACCGAACAAAAAAAGATGGAGTGACCCTATGTTTTGCGACCATTGCGGGAGGGTGATTGATGAACACAATGAGGGAGGGAAGTGTATGACCGCAAGTAATATACGCGTTGACAAGCACCCCAGAGGATGCTATGTCGCCACTTGCATGGTGGGGGTGAGTGGCTCTCGGGCATGGGGGAACACGCGGGATAAGGCGGCTAGGCGACTGTATGAATTAGTGCATATAGAGAATGGTTACAACTGGCCTAAAGTCACGGCGAGCAGCGAGGAGGAATAATGCTGGCTAACTCGCCTAAATGTTGGCGTTGCGGCCATTATCTCGACTACACAGTTGGTCCCAATATACCTGCTGGATGGGTGTGCCCTACGTGTGAGCGCATCAATAAAGAGCATCAAGAAAGACTTGAAGCTATGAAGAATGATATCAGGCAGGGGGAGATTGCATCAATGGGGAAAAGCCGAAAACTAACACTTGACATCTACACTACTACATGAAATGATGACCTACGCAATGAGAGAACACACACATACACACAATATGGCCCGAAGGCGCGGCAGAGTAACATCCTTGAGCGCAACGCTCATCCTCTCATTGCAACGCGCTGGAGGGCCTCTCTTTAGGGGAGAAAGCTCATGACAGACACTATCACAATACCACTCAAGGCAGCAGAGAAGGCCGTGCGGAATCAGGCCCGAGTCAACAAGCTGGAGGCAGAGCTTCGGGAGGCTAGGGTGTGCTTGCGTAACGCTATGGAGTTCATATGTGACATCATGCAGTGTACTGATGTAGACATAGATCACGACAAGATATGGAAACGGTGGAAAAGGGCGGCGCAGGGAGCCTTGGACAAATGAACATACTAATATACATCTGCCTTACATGGCTAATCGTAGGGGCACTCTGGATCGGCGTGGAATTCTTCTCGGCATGGGCAAGAAAGGAGCAATCATGGGAAGCGTAAGCATATTCGAGATCATTGGCGTATGCTCGGTGATGCTGCTACTGAGTGCGGGCATATTGGCAGGCGCAGACAAGGCGCGGAAAGGCGGTGAGTGATGAAAGCGTGGGGATGCAGTGACGACGAGTGCGGTGTGATTGTCTTTGCGGCAACTAGAGGCAAGGCGCGAACATTGGCGCATCAGGCATCAGGCTGCTTTGATTGCGCGGAGTGGACCGAGATAAGCGTGACTCGTATTCCCGCGTTGGATGGGCGCAGAGATGCCGAATACATCGCAGACTGGTATGTGGATCAGCGAATGTATTACGAATCAGGTTGGTACTCCGAAGGCCAAGACAATCCGCAATGCACCACATGCGGGCTGTATGAGTACGCAGGCATACCAGAAAGCCACATATCTGATTGGGATGAACATGAACGCGCTGGCACTTGCGAGGCATGTAAGGCCGCAGGGAGGCCGCAATGAAACGACTCGCAGCAATCTACATACTCTCTGCCCTGGCATGGCTGGCAATGGCGGCATTGAGCAGGGAATGGGTGTATCTCTGCATGGTGGGCTTTTGCTTGATCATGGCGGGGGTGGTGGTGGACAGGAAGGGGAAGAAATGAACTACAACGAAGCTAAATGTGCGGCACTAGGGGCAGCTTTGGGTTTGGCGATGGCAGACAGAAAGCCCAAGCCTGTCACTCGGCTGATGAATATATGCCCGAAATGCCATGTGGGGAATAGTACCGAGCTGGCTGTGTGTCTGCATTGCGGGGCGCAGATGCCGCAGCATATACTGAAAGAATGCAGCATAACCAAGAAGGGAAGTGAAAGATGCCATTAACAGCGACAGAAGGCGGTGGTGGGGATAGGCAGATTGTAGCAGCAGGGCCGAAGATAGCTCGATGCTATTTAATCTGCGACATAGGTACTCAGGAGAATACGTATGCTGGGGACCTGAAGATTGTGCATCAGGTGGTAGTAGGCTGGGAGATCCCTGCTGAACGCATCACAATCAAGGATAGGGACCTTCCTGTAGCCATCTCTAAGCTCTACACATTGAGCCTGCATGAGAAGGCAAATCTACGCAAGGATCTGGACTCTTGGCGGGGCAAGTCGTTTACAGGGGATGAGCTTGGCGGCTTTGATCTCAAGAATGTGCTTGGCGTTCCTTGCCAGCTTCAAGTGGTCCATAGAGAAGGCGGGAATGGAAAGATGTATGCCAACGTAGCAACGGTGATGGGTGTTCCTGCTGGGCTAGACGTTCCTGCTGCCGAGAATCCTGCACAATACTTCTCATTAGAAGAGGGTGGCGACATTCCTGAGAACATTCCGCAATGGATAGTGGATAAGATTCACGAAAGCCATGAATGGAAAGACAGGCAGGCAGGGGATGCAGCTAGGGATGCCGAAGCTGGCGTAGTATTCCCTGATGAGGAGCCGCCTACTGTTGGCGCGAATGATGATCTGCCGTTTTAGGGAGGAATGATGAAGATACCTGTACCAACTAAGATTAAGCGGCATCAGCAGGAAGGGGGGCATTGGTATAGTCCTACAGGGGAGCTTGTTACGCAAGTTCCCTCCGCCGATGGGAAGAAGCTGGTCACTACCACCCTCCGTCAAGCTCGCAAGCTGGGGCTGTTCCCGTCTGTCACTACCATCCTGAAAAGCATATCAAGCTACGGGCTAGTGAATTGGCAGATAGAGAACGGGATCAAGACAGCTTACATGAATCCACCAATGAAGGATGAAACGGAGGACAACTGGCTAGATAGGATCATCGAAGAAAGCCGTGAGATTACGCGCCACGCAGCAGAACGGGGGACGGAGATTCACGCGGCTATCGAGAAGTATCTTGAAAGCGGCAAGCTGCCTAAGGATGATGTGCTTAAAGCATCTTGTCAGGGTGTGAAGGGGCTGCTTGATGGCTCTAAGTATGAAGTAGAAACACCATTCTGCTCCAAGCGGCTAGGCTGGGCTGGAAGGGCTGACATCACGACAGAACATAGCGTCATTGATATCAAGACTGTCGAGATGAATAAGAAAAGCTATAGCTGGCCCTACTTCAAGCATGGGCTACAGCTTGCCGCGTATGCTATGGGGCTGAACATGCACAGCGCAAGGCTCATTAACATCTATGTGTGCAGGCTCAGTGGCACCTGCAAGGCGATAGAATGGGGAATAGATACCAGATATGCCCCTGAGGAGCTTAAGCGCGCCTACGGGCATCTGTACGAGGCTTGGGTGATTGAGAAGCGGTTTGATCCTAGAAAGGAAAGCTAACATGAGCAAGGAAATCACGCGGGACATGCTGAAGGATGGGATGAGGGTGAGGTGCAAGATTCTCGGGGAGCAGATAGATGATGCACAGATTGAGATAACGCCTGCGGGCAGCATCTATATATGCCAAAATCAGTGTGACGGCTTTGAAAGCGGGAGTGATATGCATGGATATCATTACGCATGGCTTGCCGCACGTGCGGGCGAGATTCTTAAATATGGGATGAAGAGAGAGGACATCACTGACCTCCGTATAGTCGGGCTTGAAGCCGCCCCCAAGAAGCCGCGCCCATACATCACGTCAATGCGTACAGACTATGACGAGAAGGGGAAGGCTCGCTATACAACCTACACCTACAATGATGGCGTGGAGATGTGTAACGAAAGAATACGTGAAAGCGTTACGTCTGAGGCCGAATCCCCTGCAGATTACGCCGAAGGCATAGCCAAGCTGCGGCGGGAAGCTAACAGGCGGGCAGGGATACTTAGACGCTGGGAGCGGAAGTTCGGGGAGGGGTCATGAACATTCTGGTTGCCTGCGAGTTCAGCGGGATTGTGCGGGATGCCTTCTGCAAGCTGGGCCATGACGCATGGAGCTGCGATCTACTTGAGTCAGAGCGGGACGGGAATCATATCGTAGGTGATGTCGCTGCTATCATGGAAGCTGGCACATGGGATATGATGATAGCCCATCCTCCCTGTACGCATCTAGCTGTTTCTGGCGCGAGATGGTTCAAAGATAAGCAGCAGGAGCAGGCTGATGCTATCAAGTTTGTGGAAATGCTGTGGCATTCCGGTATTCCACGCATATGCATAGAGAATCCAGTCGGCGTATTACCCAGACTCAGCTCCCTTGGCAAAGCTACGCAATGGATACAACCTTGGCAATTCGGGCATGGCGAGACTAAGAAAACGGGGCTATGGCTCAAAGGATTGCCGCTATTGGAGCCTACTAAGATAGCAGAAGGGCGGGAAGGCCGCGTCTGGAAGATGGCACCAGGCCCCGATAGATGGAAGGAGCGAAGCAGGACATACACAGGGATTGCCGAAGCAATGGCAGATCAATGGGGAAGGGGAATCACATCATGAACCTGGAAGAATTATGGCAGCATCTCAGGCAGCTATACCCCCGAATCCGCAGCGAGGAAGTCAAGCTGTCTAAGCGGGAGCTGGAGGGGATTGTAGACTTCGCCTATGCCGTGGCCCAGAAGACAGGCTATGTGGAAGGCTACAGGGAAGGCGGGGACATGGCTATAGGGAAGATTAAGCAGGTGTTCGGGAAGGGGGAGGGATGAAGGGGATTGTGCTGACGATGGTAGCTAACCTGATCCTGTGTGCGGTCCATGTCCACTTTGGGTCATATAGCTGGGCCGTATTCAGTGGCGGGATTAGCCTATTCGCAATGATGGTGATTGCTAAGGAGATATAGTTATGACAGAAGCATACATAGAGAACGCCGCGATCATGCTGATTGAATGGCAGGGGGATGGAGCTGCTAAGGTGAGGACGTTCAGGAGCAGGGAGGAGCTGCTGAAGGGGGTGGGAGCGAGCGAGGAAGGCGTGGATGACAACCATGCCTGTGAAACCTGCGAGCATGAAGATGTGCGTGGCGGCGAGGAACCATGCCATAGCTGTGAGCCAGATTTTGGCGTGGACAACTGGGAAGCTAAGGTAGTGGAGCCAGAGGACTATGCCTGCACAACCTGCGAGCATGAAGCTGTATGCGCTCGCCAGAAGCCGCACGTTACCTGTAGGCCACGTGATGGCGTGGGCGGCTGGGAAGCAAAAGAAAAGCTGAAAGAAATAGTTGACAGCGATTAGGCAGGGGTGGTAAGGTAGGAACACTGATGAGACATAACACAATATCTATTAAATCAAAACTAACTAGCCCCAGAACGATTCTGCCTTCGGGTAGCGTGTGTCTCATCAGGCCGCGCGGGATCGTCGAGGGGCTTTTTTCTTTATGTGGCAGGAACTGCATCACGGGACGGTTCTCGGAACGCTGTGTGCAGCAGAGGTCTTGGAGTGGACGCGTGTTGCACCGTACACTCCCTGCCTGCCACTATTTTTCCAGTGGAAGGGCTGGGGAAGGTCAGGAGTGTGTGTTATGAGTGAATGGAGCGAGAAGTATAAAGACCCAAGATGGAAACAGAAGCGATCAGAGATTATCAAGAGAGACAATAGCCGTTGCTGTATTTGTATGGCTGAAGATAGTCATTTAGAGGTGCATCATGACTACTACACCCCCTCTGCTGATGGTCCGTGGGATTATCCAGACACATCCCTCACCACCCTCTGCCCTGCATGTCATAAGGTTATGACTGCGACAACGAGAGCTGTTAAAGCCGCCCTTTTTATCTTCGTCAATAAGCGGCAATGGTACGACTTCATTGTTAGCGATAGCGCAGAGGACACTATGTATCTTGTGAGGTCGATAATGGAAGCGTTAAGTCGAGCAAGAGACGGCAGCAGGGCGTCACTGAAGCTATGGGGTAACGAAGGGGGTGCAGAATGAATCGCGCCCCAGCTTTCCAATTCTATCCAGATAAGGCAATCGCAGGCACACGGCACCTCAGCCCCGAAGCATTCAAGGCGTACTGGAGTATGCTATGGTGGATGTGGCTACACAGCCCCACATACTGCTCCATAAACGACACGGATTCGGGGTGGAAAATAGCCACCGGAATCAATGATCAAGATACCCTAGATTCAGTCAGAGCAGAGATCATGTCAGATGATATGCCAATGCTCAAGAAGCGACGACAGAAACTGTATTCAAATGGGTTAGAAAAGGAGATAGAAAAGATACAGACGAGGAGGGCTAATTCGTCGAAAGGAGGACGTACCACATCAAAGCGTAATAAAGACAAGGTGTTTAGAGCCAAGTCCACTACTAAGTCCACTACTAAGTCCACCAAGGATTCACTAGGCGTTCACTGCGTAGTAAAACAGCACCCTCCTACTCCTACTCCTTCTCCTACTATACCACAACTACTAGACACCCCTCTTTTTGTGAAGGCTTGGGCTGAGTGGCAAGCTCATCGCAGGCAGATCAAAAAGGGTCTTACTGAGCTTCAGGCGCAGAAACAAATCAATCAATTCGCTGACTGGGGTGTTAAGCGTTCTGTCGCCGCGATTAACCATACGATCAAGAACGGTTGGCAGGGGATATATGAGCCAAAGGGCGATGATGCTCCTAGCCTGTCTGAAGCCCCTTGTGTGGATGCTCAGTTCCAAGGCTACTTCTCTCCTGATCAGGCTCGATGGCTAACCAATGCCTTCGTTAATATTGATCGCAAGAAGGCGGGTGAGCCAGAGATCGCACAAGATCCAGCACATACTGTCACAAAGGCAGAGTATGATGAATTCGTCGCCAACACAGGAGATCACAAATGACCATCAGCCACATACCACCACACTCAGAAGAAGCAGAGCGGGGGCTACTGGGCGCGATGCTACAGGACTGCAACACTGTCCTCCCTGTCGCTATGGATGCTGGAGTGAATGCGTCTAGCTTCTACGTCCCCGCCTTGCAGGTAATCTACAACGCCATCATCGCACTTAACGGC
>Ga0255047_10000146_pt1 | contig 50409 bp, 60 predicted proteins | sample JV7_2_1_MG_FD_183640 | JGI IMG/M metagenome (GOLD analysis project Ga0255047, IMG submission 183640) | Seawater microbial communities from Jervis Inlet, British Columbia, Canada - JV7_2_1 | ecosystem: Environmental > Aquatic > Marine > Inlet | place: Canada: British Columbia | collected 2016-10-06
TCACTAGTATTTAAACATATTCCGCCTGATGATATAAACTTGACTCCGTTTTATACATTTAAAAAATGGACAAGTACACATACCAACTTCACAAGTAGTTTTGGTATTAAAATTAAACGTGCAATATTAGATGAAGATTGGCGTAAAGATCAGTACCCTGATGGATTTGCTACTAATTACCCAAATCCAGATGGTAGTGACCAAAAAACGTTATGGTACAATCTTAATGGTATGTATTACAAAGACGGTAAAAGTAATTTGGATATAGAATATTCGGCTTACATATTACGTAACATACACGCTACTGCTAGTTATGTACAAATACCACAACAATACATAGGTGAAGGAATAAAACTAAAGTCAGTCGATATAACAAACGGTAATATTAATCTAAAAGATGATGGATTTGGAAACATATACGATACAGGACTAGACACAGGTAGTATGATTGAATCTGATTATCTATTGGGATATTGGGGATTCAACGATAAATTCAAATACAATTCTCAACTATATAACAGGTCAAATGGAACAATAAAAAACATTTTACCTTACGATGACTTATCATATATTAACACTGACTTCAATCCAGGTATAACAACAACAGGTGCACAATCAGGTTCATCAGGATTAAAGGCAACATTAGCGGGTGATGGTTGTATGTACTTAAACGACCCCGAACTATTTAATTTTAAATATGATGAAGACTTTGCAATATCTTTATGGGTTGAATTACCTACAAATCAAACACAATTAACAGGTAGTTATAATTCAATAGTAAATAAGAGTGGAGACATATCTACAATATTTATTGACAAAAAAACTGATTTACAGCGTATTGGTTATACACCATACAATCAAGTAAAATACCCATACGATATTAAAATAGGAAATTCCAACGGAGCTAACAATGGTAAGATTGTTGTAAGTAGATGTGATGTAAATACTTGTCCGGAAATAGTAAGTAGTACTACACTCACGGGTTCACAGCATCACATATTATTTAATAAACTTGGGGAAACGTTAGAACTTTGGGTTGACGGTGTATTAGACGGGTCAACAACAGACACAACTGATGGTGGACTAAATAACAACACACACAACAACGCAATACTTACATTGGGAAGTAATGGGTATAATAGAGGTGGATTAGTTGGGAGTTTAGATGAGGCAAGAATATACAAAAAAGGGTTAGTAGAAGCAGAAATAAAAAGTTTATCTAACAACGATTATGTAACCGGTTCAGCTTATAATACAGCTATTGTAGGTAATGTATTTTACCCACAAGGTACAATGGTAATATCAGACCCTAGACCAAAATATCAAAATGTGTTATTGGGTAACGACTTTGACTATACAAGTTCTGTAGACGATAACTTTACACTACAATATAGAAGTACGTTAAAAATGACGGAAAACGAGGTTGTATGTCGTGTATCAGCTGGAGAGTTTAATTTTACAAGTAATCCAACAATTAGAGAATATAACGACTTGAATTCAGAATTTACCAAAGACTTTGTGTCCGGAAGTGATTGGCACCCGTATGTTTCCACTATTGGATTATATGATGAATATGGTAGAATGTTAGCTGTTGGTAAAACAGCACAAGCAACACCATTGTTAGATAATATCGAAACAACATTTATAGTTAGATACGACGAATAAAAAATAATAAATAAGTTATGAGTCATTGGATAATGGATGGTAAACCTTTTACAGAGGTACCAGACAAAGCATTTGGATTTGTATATCAAATCACAAATACAAAAACAGGTAAGAAATACTTAGGTAGAAAACAATTTACATCTACCCGAAGAAAGCCGTTAACAAAAACACAAAAGAAAGCAGGTCGTGTAAAACGAACTGTTATTAAATCAGATTCCGGATGGGGGTCGTACACAGGTAGTAACAAACCATTAAACGAAGATATTAAAAATAAAGGTAAAGATATTTTTTTATTTGAAATATTAGTTGTATGTTATACTAGAGGTCAATTGAATTATTGTGAGGAAAATTTACAACATTTATTTCAAGTAGTGTTCGATGATACCTACTATAATGATTCTGTTGGTTCCGGAAAATGGATGACGGTTAAGTTATCTAGTGACGTGAAAAAAACACTAATAGATATTAGAAAGAAAATAGACAAATCCCTTTGAATATCCAATTAAATGTTGTATATTATTAGTTATGAATGTACGAATACTCCAACTAGTAGAAACAATTATAGGACAAGGTTCTAAAAAAACTGATAGTAATTATGCATTCTATTGTCCGTTCTGTAATCACAGAAAGAAGAAACTTGAGATAAATTTAGAAACAACAGAACAAGGAGAAAACTTCTGGCATTGTTGGACTTGTGATAGTAAAGGTAAAACATTAATATCATTCTTCCGACGATTAAAGGTTGGACAGAATAAGTTTGAAAAACTTAACAAACTGTTAGGTAATACGTTTACAACTAAAAAAGTAACCACGTACATTGACCAAGAATTACCTAAAGAATATGAACCACTATGGATACAGAAAGACCACCCGGAATGGTTAAACGCAATTAGTTATTTAATACGTGATAGAAAACTGACACGTGAAGATATCCTAAAATATAGAATAGGTTATTGTGCAAATGGGTTATATGCACGTAAAATAATAATACCAAGTTACGACGAGAATGGGGAACTAAACTTCTTTACAGGACGTAGTTATTATGATGAAGATTACAAACACAAAAATCCAAAGTGGAGTAAAGATGTAGTTGGATTTGGATTGTTTGTAAATTGGAAATTACCGATTGTTTTATGTGAAGGTCCTATGGATGCCATAACCATAAAACGTAATGCCATTCCATTATTTGGTAAGATTGTACTAGATAAAATAAAACTACAAATTGTAGAACAGAAAGTTAAACAAGTGTACATAGCACTAGATAGTGATGCTCTTAAAAAGGCGTTAGAAATGGTTGAATACTTTATGAACCACGGAATACAAGTTCATTTGGTAAATATGGACGATAAAGACCCAAATGAAATGGGATTTGAGAATATAACAAAATTAATTAAAAATACACCACCTATTAACTTCGCTAAACTGATGGAGTTAAAATTATTTGCATTATGACATATACAGTTAGTACATTAAATATTGGTAGAATTAAACGAATAAAAAGATTACGACATCAAGTTCATATAGATTTATCTTTATGGGCACATTCTGTTACAACACTATATAAAAAGTTTCCAATAATAGGATGGATACCATTTAAAACAACAAATCATTTTCACGAAAACGACCCAACAAAATAATTATGAAAATAGACATAGGAATTGACAAAATCGACCGAGTGTTCCACCTTGCCGATATCCACATAAGAACTTTAAGACGACACAAAGAATACAGACAAGTATTTGAACGTACATATGATTCTATACGTAAACAATTAACACCTAATTCAGTGATATATGTTGCTGGAGATTTAGTACATTCTAAATTAGACTTGAGTCCTGAATGTGTTAATATGTTACAAGACTTTTTACGTAGTTTAGCTGATATATGTCCTACACTTGTTATTGCAGGTAATCATGATTGTAACTTAAATAATACAAGTCGTTTGGATAGTATTACACCTACAATAAATGGGTTAAATCATAAAAACTTACATTATTTAAAAGATAGTGGAATATATGATATAGCAGGAATTGATTGGGTATTAATGTCTGTTTGGGACTTACCTGAAGACTTTATTACATCCGATAAATGTACACAAGATTTCAAAATAGCACTACATCACGGAGCAGTACATAAATCTCAAAACGACATTGGTTATGTAATTACAAACGAACACGTAACCATTGATAGATTCAAAGGATATGATTTAACATTGTTAGGTGATATTCATAAGAGGCAGTTTTTAGACGAAGGTAAAATCATTCATTATGCTGGGTCATTAATACAACAAAATCACGGCGAGATATTATCACACGGATATACAGTTTGGAATTTGCCTAGTAAAAAATCTACGTATGTTGAAGTACCTAATGATTACGGATATGTTACAATTAATGTAAACAACGGAAAAATAACAGAAACAACAACTATACCACCTAAACCACGTATTCGACTAAAAATTGAAGATACAAACGCATCTGATATTAAGAAATTATTATCAATTGTAAAACAGAAATATAAAGTACAAGATGTTTCATTACAACGTATTAATTCAATAAGTTCCGATGAAGGAGAAGATAAAATTCAGTTAGGGGATATACGAGATACCGAATATCAAAATACACTAATAACTCAATACATTGATAATAAATATCCGGGTACATCAGACGTAATATTGGACCATATTAGACACATTAATAGAACCACAAACAGTAAAATTTCACAATCCGAATCTGCTAAAAATATTACGTGGAAACCTAAACTATTTGAATTTGAGAATATGTTTAGTTACGGAGAAAACAATAAAGTTGATTTTAGTAATATGCAAGGAACGTATGGACTATTTGCTCCTAACGCTGCGGGTAAATCCGCTATGTTGGATGCATTAACATATTGTATATTTGACAAGTGTTCACGTAGCACTAAAGGAACCCACGTAATAAATAATAAAAAGTCAGGATACAAATGTAAATTTAATTTTGAAATAAAAGGAATTGATTATTTTATAGAACGAGTTGCTAGTAAATCTAAAAATGGAACCGTTAAAGTAATTGTCGATTTTTGGAGAATAATAGACGGGCAACGTGAATCGTTGAACGGAGAAGCACGTGATGATACCAACAAAGAAATTCGTAAGTTCTTGGGACAGTACGATGACTTTATATTAACGGCGTTATCACTCCAAAACAACAATACAGGGTTTATTGATATGAAACAAAGTAGTAGAAAAGATCTACTAAGTAAGTTTCTAGACATTGGAGTATTTGAAGATTTATATCAAATAGCTAATGCTGAAATACGTGAAGTTGCAGTACTACTTAAAAAACTAAAGAAAGAAGATTTCAGTACCAAGTTGGCTGAAAATGAAACGGATTACAAAACATCTACAAGTGAATTAAAGGTACTTGAAAAGGAAATGCTTAATAAAAACCGTTTCATTGAAACCGTAACCGATGAACATAATAATTTACTAAAAAGGTTTATTACTCTAACTACAACAGCAACTGACATTGACCAATTAGAGAAAGATATGGCCGTTTTATTGGAAGCTGAAAGTTTATTAACAGATGAGGGTAAAAGACTGCGTAATGAATTAGAATTGATTAAATCAGAACTTGACCAATTTAAAGAAGCATTACCAACACAAGAACAACAAACTGAAATTAGGACAAATTATTCAAAAGTAATACATTGTGACGATTGTATTAAAGACTTACAAGAAGAAATTGATAAACTTGATATTACGATACAACACAACGAAAGTAAGTTAGAGAAACTTGAAGAACACGAGTATGATCCAAACTGTGAATATTGTGTAAATAACGTTTTTGTACAAGATGCTAAGGATACAGAAGGCGACTTGGTAGTTGATAAAGAATCATTGGCTACTTTATATAACCAACAAGAAAAGTTCATTGAGCAAAAAAATAACTTACCTTACGCTGTTACACAATTTGACGGATTAACTGAATTAATTGGACTTATTACAAGTAAAGAAACTGAACTAAATAGTACGGAACAAACATTAACATTATTAGTTTCTAAATTAGACAACGTAATAAAAGACGTTACAACCAACAAACGTGAACAACAAGAATATAGAGATAATGAGGAAGCTATAAAACATAATGAAAAGTTTCAAGGGATTGTTGACCAAAAGAAACAATTGATGGAAAATGTGAAAACGGAACGTGCAACACTTAATGGTAGTATAATATCGAAGTCCGGTGAGGTAAAGATTTATGAAAAAACTAAACAAGATATAGTCGACAAGCTTGAGGAGTTATCACAATTAGAAACACAATACGAAGCATACGAAATATACCTAAAATCGATAAAACGTGATGGCGTACCTTATACATTAATGTCAACTGCGTTACCACGTATTGAACAAGAAGTAAATAACATATTAACACAATTAACTGATTTTACTGTTATGTTTCAAACAGATGGTAAAAACATTAATGCTTACATTGTGTACGATGAAAACAACTTTTGGCTACTAGAACTTACAAGTGGAATGGAAAAGTTTATATCAAGTTTAGCTATTAGACACGCATTAACATCAGTTAGTAATCTACCACGTCCAAACTTTCTAGCAATAGACGAAGGCTTGGGAAACTTAGATTCTACAATGCTAAACCAAATGTTTTTGATGTTGGATTATTTAAAGTCACAGTATGAATTTCTTATAATGATCAGTCATATTGATGCAACACGTGATATGGTCGATCACCAAATAAATATTCATAAAGCAAATGGATTTTCTAACATTTCTTATTCTTAACTATTTATATGTGATAAATAAGGAAACCACATATGATTCACAAAATAAGAAAGTTTGATGGCTTAAACGAATTACCCGTTTTAATTGAAGACGAAACAACGTTATCACCAGATTACTTTGATGTTACATATTTACCAAAAACATTACACGCAGGTAAAAATCTAGTTCGTTTAAAAGCAAACGATGAAACTTTAAAAATTGGCAGTGCGTTGTTAATTGAGATACTAGATTTCAATGGTGACCCTATATATTACGAAGTTGCTGATTATCTGTATGAAGATAATTCACGTATAATTGCATTGTGGATTTACGAGGATACTCCTCCGGGTGAAGCTATCCTTACTATTATGGGTGAAGTGGATGAGTTTGAAGGAAACCCGATTCCAGACGAATACAAAAATTTACCAAATGTTAGATGGAAAGGTTACTTTACAGTAGACAATACAAAACGAAACGATTCTGAAATTATTTTTACTGACAGTAATAAACCTGTACTAACATTAGAAGAAAAGATAAGACCTTATTTAGACAGGAGTTATGAAACAACTCAATTTGTTACACAATCCACAGGAACAATTGATTATGAATTATCCGGAGAAAACCCAACAATTACACTTTCAGGGAATAGGTTTAAGCGAGAACATATTGGAGCGTCTATAAAAATTACACCTAACAACGCAATACCAACATTAGATATAAATGTAACCGATTCTACATATTGGACAAAGATAAAAAGTTTACCAACCACTTCAAGTGCAGTACTAGATGTTAAATATTACCTAACTGCAGATGATAGTAACTACACATATACAGCTGATAGACTAACAAACTGCGTATACGAAATACACTACGAAGACTCTCCAATATTCACGGATACTCAAAATTTACGTAGTTTAGCACGTTTACAGGTAAACAACATTGACCCAGCAGTAGGGGAAGTATCAAGAGCAAAATCATTTATCAAAAGTAAAGGTAGCAGTGCAGCTTGGGAATTAGTAGACGATACAGTATTAAAAGAATCTGAACTACAAGACATATTAATTGATACAGGAAGCATTGACGTAAAAACAAGAATTGGAAACTTTGTTGGACAAGAAACAATTGACAGTTATTGGACGGCGTCTTTAACACAACGTCAAAATGGAAATACAATATTAGACCCAACTCAATTTGTAGGTTATTATCCGTTAACATATGACAGCGGTAGTGAACTATTGGACTCAATGTTCATAACAGCTCCGTCAATATATCCACAACAATTTGTCAAAGTAACGAACCCGACAGTAAGTAAAGACTACGAAAAAGATGGACAATACGATTTACAGTTTAATGCACTAGCCAAACATAGTATTCAGTTAGGATTTGGTAGAACACCTTATATAGAGTTTTATATTTCGGGTAGTGCGTTCTCTCACAAAAAAACAGAAAGTTCCTTTGGACATAAAATTGGTGAACTTGATGTATCAAAAATTGACCCAAATGCAAAAGGAACTAGTTTTAGATTTGAAAATGAAAAACTATCATTCTTTGCAAACGACTATGGTAAAGGAACTTTAATACTAAAAGTAAATTCGGGAGATTGGTACATTTCTGATTTATCCATTATTCCGAGTACTGAGTTGGGTTTTAATCCTTGTCAGAATACAGTATTAATTGCATTACCTACAGAACACATCAACGACCAACTAGATTTTAAAGTTGAATATTTTGACTATCAAGGACAACAAAGTAAGTATATAAGTTACTGTGATAGTTGTGAGTTTGCCGGAGGAAACACTTACATTGGTGGAGTAAAAAACTTGTTAACGGGTAGTTTATTTGTGGGAAACGGAACAGGTAGTGGTGTTGAAATAAATGGTATCACAGGTGGATTTGTACGTAGTATTGGATATGATGGCTTTGACTTAGCTACTAGTAATACAGGGTCAGGTTTTGCAATATGGAGTGGTAGTGGATTCGGTCAGTACAATAGTGAAGATTATGATGGTGTTGGTTTAGAATTACACGCTGGAGGAAGTAGTGGTAGTTTACTGTTTCGTACACACCCAACTCCAAGGTTTGAAGTAATTACACCAAGTTTCTTTTTTGGAAATCCAAATGGAGCATTTATATCAGGTAGTAATGGTAACATACAGATATCATCTAGTAACTTCCAATTAAGTCCATCCGGTGAAATAACCGCATCCGCAGGTAGTATTGGTGGATGGGAAATAGCCAACAACAGATTGTATTCTGAGGGTAATGCTGTTAGTAATAAATTTGTGGGCATGATGACTGCAAGTGACTCTAATTCAGTAATTTTCTTTGGGGGTGCAAGTAATTCTGAGCCTACACCTGGTCAATCAACTTGGCACGTTAAAAACAACGGACAAATGACCGGTAGTGGTGTACAAGTAAAAAGAGGTTCTACTACCGTTTTAGATACAGCCGAAGGTTTTTTAGATGCAGAAAACATTGCAAGGAACTTATATGTGGACACACTTGATACAGTACATACGTTTGCTTATGGAGGCGCGGGTGTAGTATCAGCATCGTTGGCTAGTTTCCTTGCCGTACTATTACCTAAAGAAACTAAAATAACGTGTTACTTTAAGGGGTGGACAGATAAGGAGGATAAGCGTGGTAGGATAAAATACGAAATAACTCCAATGACAGGTTCTAATCCGGGTCCTACTAGTGGTGATTTTAATTCCGCTACTCATTGGGATTACAGTAAAACACAAACCTCTTTAGGGGGAGATAGTAATAATAGATGGGCGTCAGGATCCTTGGATGGGACTAGAAGATACAATGCACCTGGTGTTGATACAATAACATTAAATTCCGATGTAATCGAACAAATGGTTCGTGTTGATATGTGGATTGAGGCATTCGATGTTGGAAACGTAACAGGAATTAAGGTGCGAGACGTTATTGTTATTTCCGGAAGGGATATAAACTCTGCAGCAGCTGCAACCCAAGCTAAAAGATATGAAGGTGGTAGTCCATCACTATAATTTATTTCAACAACTTATATAATTTCCTAATATTTATTATTGAATAAAAATATATAAGGATTATAGATGGGAAATTTAACAAATCAATACATTTCAGCGTCGTTTGACAAACTATTACAAGTTGAAACTACAGGTACCGTAACTGACGGGGTAGGTGTACAACCCAGCAATTTCATATTTACAAACGTTACCGCAAGTAATATTTCCGCAACAACGTTTGTAGGTGATGGTTCCGGACTAACAGGTGTAGTAAGTAGTAGTTATGCAACCACTGCAAGTTATGCATCGAACGTTACTAGTAGAACTCAAACAACAGGTACATCTATAGATTTTGTTTCCGAAAAAGTTTACAACACAGCAACATCTCCCGGAACAGGAGACATTACAGTTAGTCAAACAAACGCCGTATTAGGTGTAATTCAAAAGTTATATCATAACAGTGGTTCAGCTCCTTCCTTTAGTGGTGTTTCCGATATTCAAATAATGGGGACAGGAACCTATACTACAAGTGTAATAAATGTTATATATACCGAATGGACAGAAACCGATAGAGTAGAGTATTGGGTAACACAAGAAGGGTAGTATGGGAAGTGGATACTATTATAGTTGCTTAAAAAAATCCGTTCCAGCATTCCCTAATCAATACTCTATGGACTTCGATGGGGTTAATGATTACATTGATTGCGGAACAAGTATAGGAGATTCTTTAGGAGATAATTATACAGGAGATTTATCTGTAAGTTTTTGGTTTAAGACAAATATTGTAACACCAACTAATGATGGTATATTTAGTATTGGTCTTTTTGATGGTGCTGCTGTAGGAATGTTTACTATATCTATTTATAATAATGGACTTTATTATAGATTAAATAATGGTGTTTGGATAAGAACAGTTGCTTTTACTGACACAACTTCTTGGCATCATTTATTAGTTGTATATAAAGCAGGAAGTGAGGCAGATTCAAAAATGTTTTTAGATGGAACTGCTGTAGGTACTACATCAGGTACTTTTCCTACAACACTAAATATGGACTTTGCAGGACTAAAAACAACAATAGGTGCTTATTACTCTGAAGCATTTGCAATGAATGGTAACATTGATGAAGTTGCAATTTTTAATACTGACCAAACAGCTAATGCTGCTGACATTTACAATTTAGGAGTACCTACAGACTTAACAAGTTTAAATCCTCTAGCTTGGTATAGAATGGGAGATAATGGAGTATTCAGAGACCCACAATGGTTGTTACCAAGTAATGAGAATAAAGATAATTATTCAAACTACTCATTAGACTTTGATGGAGTTAATGACTCTATATTATTTATAACCCCTAAAGACATTGGAGAAACTCAACAAATTTCCTATTCTGTATGGGTTAATTTAGATTCTGTAACAAACCGCCAATATATAGCGGGTAATTGGTTATCCTCCAATGGCGGTACAGGGTTGGCTTTAGAAACTATAGGGGGTAATGCATTAGTATTTCAAATTGGTGACGGAACTAATGATAGCTTCTTTAACTCTAGAGTTTCAAACTTTAGTACATTGGTGGCTCCAAACACTTGGGCACACATCTTAGCAACGTGGGATGGTACAGATGCTAAAATATATATTAACGGAGTTTTAAGAAATACGTGGACACCAGCAGGTGGCTATACAATAAGTGGGTATAGCACTACAGGTTTTAAAATTGGTTGGGTGGGTAATTTTACTAATTTAACAAATGGTAAGTTAGACGAGTTAGGATTATTTAATAGTGGTGTTTCCATTGGTGATGTTTGGGATGGTAGTGGAAAACCAATAGATATTTCAACTGTCTCAGGGATAACCCATAATTGGAGACTAGGAGAAGATGCTACTTTTGATGGTACAAATTGGACTCTTCCTGATATCGTTGGTAGTAAGCCAGGAACAACCACAAATATGGATATAAGTGATAGAGTAGGAGATGCACCAGGTAGTGAAAATAATGCTATATCTGTTAATATGGATATAGCAGATAAGGTAGAAGAAGTACCTTCATAAAATATAAAGGAAATTATGCATAACACAAAAACATACGTAGTAATTAATATAGCAGACCTTGGATTAGTAGATTTTGTACAAGTTAGTGAGAGTTCAGCATCTACAATTAGAAAGTCAATAGACGAAACTCAATTTACTCTTAAATGGGTAGATGGTTATATACCTACATTTATAACAGATGGTACTATAACACCTGTAGGTACTTATGACCATCATGCAATTTTAGAGCTAATGGCAACTCCTGCTTGGGCACCTGAAGAAGAATGAACTAGTAGAGATTTATATAAACCAAATACTTATATACATATGAACGAATTAACAGAATGGATATTAAACGAATTAGCTCCTAATGATAGTAAGATAGATACTATCATTGCAATTTATCCAGGTCGTTTCCAACCAATGGGTGCACACCACGCTAAGACTTACAAGTGGTTAGCTAAAAAGTTCGGAGAAAAAAATACATTTGTGGGTACAAGTGATGTTGTTAGTTTACCTAAAAGTCCATTCAATTTCAATGAAAAGAAAAAGATAATTAACAGTCACGGAATTAAAAATGTTGTACAAGTAAAAAATCCATACAAGGCAAAAGAAATACTTGGTAAATACGACCCCGAAACAACAGCTGCTGTATTTATGGTGGGTAGTAAAGACGCAGGACGTTTAGGTGGAAAGTTCTTTCGACCTTGGAAAGGTAAAGCACAAGTTGGATACCGTGACGGAGCATATTTAATACACGCACCACACGTATCAATGAACGTTCCAGGTTTTGGAGAAATGAGTGGTACTCAAATACGTAAAGCGTTAGGAAGTGATACAGAAGATAAACAGAAACTATTCAAAGGTATATTTGGACATACTAAAAACAATATTTATAATTTAATTGTACCAAAATTAGAAAAGTTATCAGAAGTAATTGAAAATTTTGTAATATCTCTTAATAACGACATATTAAGTGAAGGAAGTTATGCTGGTAATTTATCTGGTTCGGAGGTTGACGATGGACCACGTTTCTTTTACGGAAATAAAATAAGTTATGAAACACTTTCCAAGAAAATGGCAGAACGACTAGGTTACGAAGTAGTTGATTACTTGTTAAGTGGAGTAGATACAGAAGATTTTAGAAATCCATATCCAAAAGGACCAATTCAATCAGTTAGTTTTTATCCATCAGGTGTAGCTGGAAAAACAACACCAACCAACCAACAAGATTGGAAAGGTGCTAAAGCGTACAACGCTTGGAAAAAACACATTACAAAAATTGCCGGTACATTGGGAATGAAATTTGTTAATTGGTTATCCGCGGACGATAGTAAGAAAACTAGTAGAACAGAACCTAACAAAGTTGAAAAAACTCCTAATATAGAAGAGTCTAAACTTAAAGAAAAGTTTATGCCAAACCCGGAAGAAGATTCAAAATGGTTAGAGGATGAAGACGAGGAAATAAAACTTACTTTTAGAAATGGAGTTGATGTTTCCGATATCAATGACTCACTAAGTAAAGAATACTTTGATAAAGTGTTTGAAGAAATTATGTTACCCGTTGAAATAGGTGATACCGTTTATATGGGTAAATGGAAAAACAAACGAGTTGTTGTAAAAACAGTAGAATGGAACGAAAAGGGAGATTTACTCATTAATGGCAAGTCAGCTATGAAAATGAGAATACCAAATAAGTCAAATGTATTTGGTGATGACCCACGATACACTGATAAAGAGGAAACAAATGAAAGTTTACCAACTAAATTAACTGATAAAATTGTTCCTATAAAAGTTGTTACAAATACTCCAGCTGAAGAGGATTTTTTAGTACATCATAAGGGTTCTATGGGAGCCAAATATATGGGAAGTACATCCGAACCAGAAACGTACGATTTTGATGATGATGTAGATACTGTTGCTGGTACTCAAGATAAGGAAGATAAGGAAGATACTGTATCTGTTGGTTACGAACCTGTAACGGAAGTAATTTCAAAACAGGGTGACAAATGGGTTGTAAAATCTAAAGCAGGTAAAGTACTCGGAACACACGATACAGAAACTAGTGCTAAAAAACAACTTACTGCAATTGAAATAAGTAAACACGAAAATATTAACGAAGCAAAACAAGTTGGTACTATATATCACTATACAGATAAAAAAGGATTAGCTGGAATTTTAAAATCTAACTCAATTAAAACAGACAAAGAATCTTATAGAGGTGCCGAATTAAACTACATATCATTTACACGTAATAAAAATTTCCATAAAAAAGGTATGAAGTTTAGTGTAAAGACAGAATATCGAATTGCAATAGACGGAAATAAATTATCTAACAACTATAAAATAAAACCATTTGCTTATTTACCTGGTTGGGATTATACGGATAATTGGGAATACGATTGGTTAGAAGATGAACCCGAATCAGTAGCTAAGGATTTCTTTAATCAAACAGGTGATTACGATGAACAAGAAGAACGTATTACTACCAAAAATCCTAGTAAAATTTCTAACATTAAAAATTATATAATATCAGTTGATAAAGTATCGGACATTAAAGAATCAGTAAACGAAGGTCTACTACTTGAAGGTAAGTCAGCTATGAAAATGCGTATTAAACCTAAAACTAATGAATCGGTTCGTGGTAGATACAAAAATTTACAAGTTCCAAATGCATTACTTTCATTGGAGGACGAAAAAATACAAGGTGATACCATTCAATGGAAAATGAAGTTCAAGAATCCCAAAAGATTTCCTGTATTAAAAAAAGCATTAAGTAAAAAATATAATCCACAGCTTGAACACGAAGTAAAAATACAATACAAGAGTAATACCGGAGAATTGGTATTAACATTTCACGAAGACGATGAACACGTGGTTTATAGTAGTTTGGTTTACAATGGATTCTTTTCCATAACCGAAGGGCTACTTACTGAAAGTCTACTACTAGAAGGTGGTGCTTACGGTCATATGGCACATCCGTTTGATGACAAAGAATTAAAGTTTGCCGATATCAAGAAAATGATTGACTTAGGATTACAGGGTAAATTAGACGTTGAATCATCAGTAACTGAAAAGACTGATGGACAAAACTTAATGGTAACTTGGAAAGACGGTAAACTAAAAGCGGCAAGAAACAAATCCACTATCAAAGAACCAATGGACATCAACGCTATCAAATCTAAGTTTGCTGGACGTGGTGATATAGAAAAAGCTTTTGTATATGCAATGAAAGATTTGGAGAAAGCTGTTGGTAAATTATCAGACAAACAAAAGGAAAAGATATTTAAGGGTGGACGAGCGTTCATGAACTTGGAAATTATTTATCCTGCGACAGAAAATGTTATTGTGTATGACAGTGCAGTAATACAATTTCACGGAGCATTAGAATATGACGAAAATGCAAATGTGTTAGGTCCTGTTGCGGGTAGTGCTACAATGTTACAAGGAATGATTAAACAAGTTAATGCTGATGTACAGAAACACTTTAAAATAATTAAGCCTCAAATATTAAACATTAAACCTCATAACGACTACACAACAAAACGTGATTACTTCTTCAGTAAACTTAAAAAACTACAAAAAGAGTTTAACTTAAAAGACCAAGACACACTAGGACTATATCATCAGATGTGGTGGGAATCTTATATACGTAAACAAGCTAAAAACTTTATTGTTCCGGAATCAGTAGTTAAAGGATTAACTAAGAGATGGGCATTCTTTGATAAGAGTTTTAGACTAGACAAGAAAAACATTACGGATGAAAAGTTTCTTGAATGGGCTAAATCATTTGATAAGAAATCACACACTGAACAAGTCAAGAAAAATATGTTACCATTCGAAACATTAATATTTGAAGTGGGTAGTGAAATACTTAAAAACGTTTCAAACTACCTATCAGCAAGTCCAGATAAAGCGGTACAAAAGATTAAAGATGAAATAGCGGTAGTTGCTAAGGATATAGAAAAAGGTGGGGATTTAACTAAACTTAAAAAGTTAAAACAACAACTTGAAAAAATAAATAAAGCCGGTGGACTAAAACAACTAGTTCCAAGTGAAGGATTGGTTTTCGTGTATCAAGGTAAGACATTTAAGATTACAGGACTTTTTGGTCCCATCAACCAAATACTAGGAACATTAAAGTTTGGATAAAACATCGGTGTATTACATACACAGACAACACCTAACAAACGTTTGTAATTGTAGACGATAAACTATACTAGAGTATATTTATATAAAAGGAAATAATGGACAACCGAAACAAAAATAGACAAATGATGGAAAACTTCACCGAGAAGTTACTAGACGAAAGTATCAAAGATTCTTACAAAGAATTATCCAATGATGTTAAAAGTATGATGAAAGATTCTTATTATGGTGTTAGTGACAGTATATATGATTTAGGAGTGTCAATTAAAGAAGCGTCATCAAAATCAGCTGAAAATTTAAAACACTTTGAAAAGGATTTGAAAGCAGTAAAAGAACTACAGAATGCATTTGCTAAGTTAACAATAGGAAAATTTTTATAATGAAAACTAAAAATAGAAAAATGATGGAGAACGGATTTTACAAGTTCCGTGACACACGAATTAACGAAGCACACGAAGATACTGATGAAGGCAAAATTTCCTATATCAAACAAGCACTATCAAATCTAAACAGCGAATCACTAGATAAAGTATATTTATTTGTGGAAGATTTAGACCCAAATTACGAAAAATAAAAAAAATAAGTTATGTCAGAAAAGAAGAAACACAAAACAAGTAAACATCTAAAGAACAACGAAGCAATTCGTAAAATGTTAGATGGTACACACGCGTCACAAACTAAAAAAACTAGTGGTTGGACAGCAAAGTCACAAGAGAAACGTGAAGTTGGAGAAAGATGGACAGACGCAAATGGAGTAGTATGGGAACAACGTGATGGGTTTCGTATAAACGGAGCAGATAGATTTGACCGTATGTCAGAATTACAGGAGTACTTAAAAGGTGCCACAACTTGTCCAAATTGCAACGAATCAATGACTAATCGTAACGATAAAAAATATTATAACATTCATAAAATGTGTATGGAATGTTCAATTACCAAAGAAACAAAAATGCGTATTGATGGTACGTGGGAAGCGTTTCAAAGAACTAAACTACTAGAAAATGTTAAGGCGTGGTTAACGGATGCCGAAGCGGAAAAAGAAATAGTAAAAAGAGAATTAGAAAAAACAAGTTACGTAAATGGTGACGGAACATTGGAAAAATGGGAATTACCATATGATGTTAAAGAACAACAAGATAGATTAGATAAAGGTTTCATTCAATTTAAAAAGAATTTATTAACTAAATACGGAGCTACCGAAAAAGAACTTGAAGAGTTTGGAGTAGTGATAGGAGAACAAGATGAACAAAGAAAAAATTAAATTAAGTCTAAAGGGTTATGCAAAAGTAACACCTGTTAAATATCAAAAATTAGGTGATGCGTTATTAAGTGTATCGTCAATGATTACAGGGTATGCAGTAGTAGATGAAATAAAGTGGTTGGCATTAGTGTCACTAGCAATTGGTGTAGCGGGAAAATTCCTTACCAACTTTTTTGCTGACGCTGATGGTGATGGTATAATTGATATCGAACAATAGGGAAATTATGAGTAAAACAGTTTCAAAATACGTGAGCTACGAAGAAGTAATTCACAGCAACACAGCAAAATCTAAAGGACTAGACAATAATCCAACGGATGAACAATTAAACTTAATTAGAGAATGTGCTGTAAACGTATTTGACCCGTTAAGAAAACATACAAACGCTCCAATAAAAATTAATTCAGTATTCCGTGGACCGGAATTGAATAAAGCAATTGGTGGGAGTTCCAGCTCACAACATTGCGTTGGATTGGACACATCTAAAAATAGTTACGGTGCTGCATTTGACATCGACGATTACTATTGGGTTAAAGACCGTAGTGAATTTAATAATACTGAAATGGCTGATTGGATTCGTACGAACTTAGATTACGACCAACTTATATACGAGTTTCCAATTAACGGATATCCTAAGTGGGTACACGTTTCATATAGACCTGATGGTAAAAACAGAAAACAAAACTTAATAGCTACTAAACGAAATGGTAAAACCACTTATTTAGTATATGAAGGTAACGAACATTTAATTAAAAATCCGGATTTAGTTTAGTTTTAATTTAAAATTTAATATTTATTATTATGTTAAAAGAAGAATGGTACAACCAGAACGCTAACTCAAATTCCCTACAAAACTATCAACATTTTGATGCTGATAAGGACAAAGAAGATTTAGAAGGGGATGATGAAGAATATCCTAGTAGACATAAGAGGGAAGATATGAAAGAAGCTAAATTAACTAAAGACGATTTAATACATAAAGTACTTGACGGTGCATTACTTGACCCTAAGAGTGGACAAAATCAAGCAAGTGTTGATGGCATACTACATTATATTAAAAAAGCGGGTGTCAAGGGTGTTACCAAAGGTGACATTATCAAACACGCAAAAACAATGGCCGGGCTTAAAATACAAGGCGGCAATATATTAAAAGATATTAAAGAAGAAACAATGAACGAAGGTAAAGTATTAAAAGAATACACAGATAAAAACTTTAATAAGGATTCTATTGCAGGTTTTAAACCTGACTTAAAAGTATTGAAGAAATTCTTTCCTAAATCTGTTAGAAGTTCAAAGGAAGCATACAAACGATTTACCAAGTATGAAGGTGGTGAAATGTGGGTACACGTAGCATACACAAAGTTTAAACACAATTACCAAAATTTGAGTTTACATTGGAAAGAATTTTATTACCAAAAGGAACCTGTAAATTTAACATTAATGTGGTTTAGAAACAGAGACACTGATACAAATTATGGTGCGTTACTAGTAGACACAGATACATTTTATAAAGAAAAGAAACAATATCACGGAACAAACGAAATGAAAGAAGCAAAGAAATCAACCCAAATGAAACAGTTCGACAAGAAAATGGATGCTAAACTAATAGCAAACAGAATGAGAAACAATAAATCCAAATCGGCTAAATCGTTTCAACTAAAGGCATTTGCTGATAAAGTTAGTAAAATGGGTAAAGTGTCTGAACGGGATATAGATAATTTGTTACCTGATTATATACCAGGTGGATTAATTGCAAGTTTGTTTACTGAATCAGTAAATGAAATTAAAAACAAGTTTGATATTCAAAAGACATTCGGTAAAGACGTCCACGCTATAAAAAAAACCAAGGAAGGTAATTTTATTGTACAAGGTAATCTTGATAAAATTAGAAAAACTGCAGAAAAGAATAATATTAACATTGAAGATGTTGAGAATTGGGGTGTTAGAATTTGGACTGAATCAGTGAATGAAGGTAAAGAAAGTGAAGTGAAGAAGAAAACAATAAAGGCACTAGAGGATTGGTATAATAAAAGTTCATCATCACCAAGTTTATTTGATTTAGCTAAAATATCAAATATGAAAACGGCTCACTTACAATCTGTATTAAAAACTAATAAGACTGCACAAAGTGCTATGAAGGCTTTATGGTCTGAATCAGTAAACGAAGTAAAAGAAACAGTAGATAAAAATGCCGTAAAAATGTATGTACAAAAATATAAAGATAAAATGAAAGGTTCATCACACTCAACTAAAACAGATTGGGTTGATGGAATTGGTGGAATAAGTAAGGAAACAAAATCAGAAATACTTAAAAAACTAAAAAATGAATCAGTGAATGAAGCAACGAAGAAAAATGTAAGTGCGGCCGTAGACGCATTGGCATTCATTACAGACCAAATGAAAAGACACGCAGGGTTTTATACGAAAGCTAAAAAAGCCAAAGATGCTAAAGAAATGTCAAAACACTTAATGCATTTAAAAGCTTTTACTAAACAAAAGAAACAATTAGAAAAAGCACTTGACGATGCTATTAGTGGACTTGATAAAGACGTGGAACTAGTTGCTAATGAACACGTAGTAAGAAGTCAAATAAGAAACATAGTGAGAGAAACTTTAAAGCTTTAGACCCTAGGAAAAGACAATCAATGGGTAGAACGTTAGGTTGGTTATTACAACAATTGCAAAGGCAAGAACGTTAAAAGCATACGATTTTAGGACCGTATATAGTTTCGACTATTTAAAACCACGTCAAGTTCGCTACTAACGTGGTTTTTTTGTTTCCACATATTTATAGTAAACAAAGGAACATTATGAAATTAAGAGATTTATTAAACGAAGGTACTACTGAAAGATTTACAAAGAAGAATGTACCAAACAAAATTATAGACGATAAAAAGAAGTGGATTGAACAAAATCCTCAACAAGCAAGAATGAAACCACAAGAATTAGATTCGTATAAACTAGAAGTGTTTTCATCTCAGAATCAGTCTAAGGTTGCAAATGATTTACATAAAGCGTTGACTAAATCTGGGTTTTATGGAGAAATATCCGTTATTTAGTATTAAAGTATTACCGATGTAATTAAAGGAATAGTATGAAAGAATTTTTTAAGAAATATTGGGGTTTTATCGTTGCTTTGCTAGGAGCAATATTTATAGGTGGTTCAGTTGTTGCAACTAACAACAGACGTAAAGACGCCAAGGAAACCAAAAAAGAAATTAAAGACTTGAACAAAGATACCAAGGCAATCCACAAAGAAACTATAAAAATTAACAGAGCCAAAAACAAGTCTAAAAAAGCTATAGAAAAATCAAAGAAACGTAAAAACAAACTTGATGATAAATTAAGTAACGTGGACAATAAAAATACAGACGTAGATAAAGCGGTTGATCATTTAAAAAATCTATAGTATGAAACATCTAATATTAATATTATTATTAATGGTTAGTTTGGGTTCATTTTCACAAACCGACTCTACAACATTCAGTAATGAACAAGTGTTAAATATATCAAACACAATAAAGAATCAACGAGATTCCATTGACCTACAAATAGATATTATACAGGAATTACAGTTACAAAATCAAGAGTTAAACAAGAACGCACAACGTGATAGTTTACTATATGATTTATCTCAACAAGAAATTGGACTAAAACAAAAAGAAGTTGATTTATATATAAGACTGTATAAAGAAACCAAACCAAAATGGTACAATCATAAAATTATTTGGTTCGGCTTAGGTGCCGGAACAGTAATAGGTTCTAGTTGGGTAGTTGCTAATACATTGCCGTAGTTATGAGTATAGAAAAGAAATCACTAAAAGAAATAATCAAGGAAGAATACCTTAAATGTAGTCAAGACCCTGTTTATTTCATGAAAAAGTATTGTAAAATACAACACCCTAAGCGTGGTAAGATACTTTTTGATTTATATCCATTCCAAGCTAACTGTTTAACACAATTCAACGACAACAGATACAATGTTATATTAAAGTCCCGTCAGTTAGGTATATCCACATTAACAGCTGGATATTCATTATGGGCTATGACATTCCAAGAAGATTACAACATACTTGTAATTGCAACTAAACAGGAAGTAGCTAAAAACTTAGTTACGAAAGTACGTGTAATGCAGGACGGACTTCCAAGTTGGTTAAAAGCCCAAACAGATGAAGATAATAAGTTGGGAATGCGTATGAAAAACGGATCTCAAATTAAAGCTGTTTCCGCATCCGGAGACGCTGGACGGTCTGAAGCATTATCCTTGTTGATAATTGATGAAGCTGCATTTATACGAGATATTGACGAAATTTGGACATCGGCACAAAGTACACTATCAACAGGTGGTTCAGCTATTGTGTTAAGTACACCAAATGGTGTTGGAAACTTCTTTCACAAGACGTGGGAAAAAGGTGAACGTGGAGATCAATGGAATCCAATTAAATTACATTGGACAGTACACCCGGAAAGAAATCAAACTTGGAGAGATGAACAAAACGATTTACTTGGACCTAAGAAAGCAGGACAGGAATGTGACTGTGACTTTATTAGTTCCGGTCATACCGTGGTAGACGGGGAAGTATTACAATGGTACAAAGATACACACGTAGAAGAACCTTTAGAAAAACGTGGAGTAGGTCAAGAATTTTGGATATGGGACTATGCTGATTACAGTAGGGATTATATGGTGGTGGCGGATGTTGCTAGGGGTGATTCACGTGATTACAGTGCGTTTCATATACTTGACGTGGAATCATTAAAACAGGTAGCAAGTTTTAAAGGACAACTAGGTACCACCGAATATGGTAATATGTTGGTAAGTGTTGCAACTGAATGGAACAATGCGTTACTAGTTATTGAGAACGCTAATATTGGTTGGGCAGTTATACAAGTTGCCATTGACAGAGCATATCCAAATTTATATTACACTTATAAAAACGAAGGTTATCAAGACCCTGATGTATATTATCAAAAAGGGTATGATATGAAAGATAAATCTCAAATGGTACCCGGGTTTACTACTTCGGCAAGAACAAGACCATTGTTAATTAGTAAACTTGAAACATTGATGAGGGAACGCTCTCCAATTATAAAAGATACACGACTAATACAAGAATTATTTACATTTATTTGGAATGGAAGTAAACCAGAAGCACAAAGTGGTTACAACGATGATTTAGTAATGGCTTGGGCAATAGCTTTATGGGTAAGAGATACGGCATTAAAATTAAGACAACAAGGAATTGAGCTTACACGTTCTTCCTTAAATGGAATACAACGTAATTCCGGAATTTATACAAATAAATCATCACAATTAAAAGATGGTGGGTGGACAATGCCTACTAAAGACGGTGATATAGATACTCGATGGTTGTTGTAAAAATATTAAGAAAACTAAATATTTATATTTATTAATAATATAACAAGTTAATTATGGCAGATAAAAATTTAAGAAGTAGGTTAAATAGACTATTTAATACTAATACCGTTGTTAGACGTATTGGTAAAAATCGTATAAGGGTAGTTGATACCGATAGGCTACAAAGTTCAGGAAACTTAAACAACTCAAGATACGTTGATAGGTTTGCTAGACTTCACGGGGGTTCCACAACAGCGGCTTCTTACAACCAAAATTACAATTATCACGCTAGTAAATTACAACTATTTGGTGATTATGAAAGTATGGACCAAGATTCAATTATATCTTCAGTACTTGATATATATGCAGACGAATCTACAATGAAAGACGAGTATGGTGACATACTTACTATTAAGTCAAGTGACGAAAACATAAGAAAAATATTATACAATTTATTTTATGATATAATTAATGTTGAATTCAATTTATGGCCTTGGGTACGTTCAATGTGTAAATATGGTGACTTTTATTTATATCACGACATAGAAGAAGAAGTGGGTATTGTTGGTGTTACACCAATGAGTGCATATGAAATGGTAAGGGAAGAGGGCTACAACGAAAAAAATCCTTACGAAGTACGTTTCATTCAACAAGGAGCTGGTAGTGAAAATTTATTCCTTAAAAACTTTGAAGTATCACATTTTAGACTCTTATCAGACAGTAACTTTTTACCTTATGGAAAATCTCAATTAGAGGGTGCACGTAAAGTTTGGAAACAATTAACTCTTATGGAAGACGCGATGATGATACATCGTATTATGAGAGCACCAGAAAGACGTATATTTAAAATAGACGTTGGTAATATTCCACCAAACGAAGTTGACCAATATATGCAACGTATTATTGAACAAATGAAAAAAATTCCATTTGTAGACGAAACAACAGGTGATTACAATTTAAAATACAATATGCAAAACATCACTGAAGATTTTTATCTTCCTGTTCGTGGTGGAAATAGTAGTACGGAAATAGACACATTATCTGGATTGACTTATGAGGCAATAGATGACATTGAATACTTACGTAACAGAATGTTAGCTGCTTTTGCTGTACCAAAGGCATTTATTGGGTATTCAGAGGACTTAGGAGATAAAGCAACTTTAGCTCAAATGGATATACGTTTCGCTCGTAAAATTGAACGACTACAAAAAATATTAATATCAGAACTAACGAAAATGGCAGTAGTACACTTAGCAACACAAGGGTATGAAAACGCAGACCTAGTTAATTTTGAATTAACGATGACAAGTCCGTCTATTGTATTTGAACAAGAAAAGATTGAGTTGTGGAATTCAAAAGTTGATTTAGCTAGTTCAATAAAAGACTTGAAAATGTTATCTGAAAAATGGATATATCAAAATATATTTAATATGTCAGATGACCAATATCAAAAAGAACAAATCGGTGTTATTGAAGACTTAAAACAAGTGTTTAGAAAAACACAAATAGAAGATGAAGGAAATGACCCCGCTAAAACAGGACAGTCATTTGGTACACCACACGATATTGCTTCCTTACATAGTACAAGACCAGGTGACAGTGACTATGTAGAACAAGAGTATAATGGTGGAAGACCTGAAGAACTAGGTAACAAAGGTACTGATGATAGTAACTTTGGACGTAATCCACTAGGTAAACCGGACAATCCAGGTATTAATAGAAATAAAAGTACTTCACCACTTAAACATAATTTCAGAAACGGACCAATGGCTATCGAGGCACTAGCAAAATCTGTCAGAAACGATAAAAAAATAAAAACGAAAGATATGTTAATCGAATCACTTAGTGTCAATCAAACAGACAATGATACAGGAACAATGTTAGACGAAAGTAACTTGTTAGATGACAACGAAAAATAAAAAATATTAATATTTATTAATGAAAAATAGTACACCTATATACGGATAAAAGGATAATGAAAAAGATACGTCACAGTAAATACAAAAATACGGGTATTTTATTTGAATTACTAGTAAGACAAATAACATCAGACACGTTAAACAATGTGGAGGAATCCACAGCTGGTAAATTAATTAGAAAGTATTTTCACAAACAAGCTCCTTTAAGTAAAGAATTGGCATTGTACCAAACTATAATTAAAGAAAAGTTTAATACGGAAAACAAAGCTAAAAGTTTAGTAGACGCTTGTATTACAGCAAAATCTAAATTAAACAACACAACGTTAACTCGTGAAAAGTATAATCTTATCAAAGAAATCCGTGAAGTATGGAATGTAGATGATTTTTTCAGCTCAAGAGTTTCTAACTATAAAGTTCTTGCTAGTATATACACAATCTTCGAATACAAAGTTGAAGACAATCCTAAAACATTAGTGGAAAGTAAATATACACTACTAGAACATATTACGTTTAATAAAGGTAATAAAGAAGGTAAAGATGTAATAACTGAAGACTTGGTTAAAGAGGATAAAGAGATTCGTCAATTAGCTTACAAGTTGATGTTGGAAAAATTTAACAACAAATACAGTAACTTTGGGGATAAACAAAAAACATTGTTAAAAACTTATATTACCAACGTATCTAATACAACTACAATGAAAGAATTTGTATCTAAGGAATGTATTAAATTGTCTAAAGAACTTAAAATGTTAAATGGTAAAGTATCTGACAAAGTAACTAAGATTAAAATTGATGAGTCTATTAATTTGTTGAAAGATTTAACAAAAGGTAAAGTTGTTAAGGATGAAGAAGTACTTGCATTAATGAAATACTACGAATTAACTAACGAGATTAAAAAGGCTATCTAATGAAGTTAAGAGATTTGTTAAACGAAGCAATATTATGGAGTGGAAATAGTACACAAGCGTTTAAGACAAACGAGGATGCTACATTCGAACCTGTAAACACAAATACAGAACACGATGTACAAACAGAAGCTAAAGGAATGAACACTAAAACATTCGTTAAAGCTGTACAAGATGAGTTTGATGTTGAGACATTAAAGTTAATGCAAGGAATTATACAGAAACAAATTACTTTAGTGCAAAAAATGGGTGATATGGCAAATCCACGTAAGACTGTAAAAGGGTTTAGACGCGAAGGATTACGTGAATCTAAAGAGTATGCTTTAACAAACACAATTACTCAAGATTTACAAACAATAGAACAAGGCTATAAAACTCCGAGTGTTAAAAAAATAGTTAAAAAGCTTTTAGGGTTAATCTACGATTTACAACAAGAATTAAAATAATGGCATTGGAACAAGACATAGACAAACGTTTACGAGAACTTCTAGAAATGGAAGAACTTGAGGAAGCAAATGTAACTGCTAACTTAGATGGCGGTGAAGGTCCTGTTAAAACTCCAAAGGCATTCGCTAAATCAAAAGACGAAGATGACTTAGACGATGATCACATTGAAGTACTTGGATACAAAAAAGAACCAGCTGGTAATCGTAACTTTGAAGGTAGTGAATTTAAACGAGTAGCAAGTGAACTACATTTAACAGAAGCATCCTACAAAGATTACAAACGTGATGAATCAATGAACAGTAAACAGAAAGTAAATACTGCTATCAAAGAGATTAATCGTAAACTATTTGAAATAGAAAGACTAGTATCACAAAACGTTAAACTGAAACAGGAAATGGGTGTTGACAATGGTCAGTATTGGAAATCGACAAAATCACGTTTAGGTAAAATTTCAGAACGTATTTTAAAAGTAGCTCATAAATTCAGGGATTTAAGTGCATAAAACTAAAAAACATATAAGCGAAGATACCCTAAAGGATTTGGAAAAGGCGTCAGTAATTATAAGGAAAAAACTTAGTCCACTTATTGACAAAAAGAAAAAATTGTATTCAAAAATGGATATCGAATCACCGATGTCTCCGGATGAAAAAAAACTAAATAAAGATATTGCAGCCTTATTTTCACAACTTAACAACTTAGTCGCACAAAAAAGAAACATAAAGAAAGAATCAGTAATCAAAGAAGAACTTGAACCGGAAGATTACATCGAGTTAAGAGAAATCATTAGAGCAGAGATAGCTAGTATATTCTTTGACTTATATAAAAAGAAAAACGTTTGGGCAAAATAAGGATATAATATGAAACAGAATTTAGTAGACGCAGCAGGAGCCAATGGATTTTTTCAAATAGTACCCGGTACTCTAATGGAAGGTAAATCTTCACAACGTGGATATCCAATGACACGTGGTATATTACAACGTAAAGAAGCCTTAAACCAAAACAGACGTAGGTATCCAAGTGACATATTAGAACGCGAAGTTAAAAATTACCAACAACTTATCAAAGAACGTAGAGCATTAGGGGAATTAGATCATCCGGACAGTAGTGTTATCTCACTACAAAACGTTTCACATTGTATTACGGAAGCACATTGGGAAGGTAACGACTTAGTAGGTACCATTGAAGTACTATGTGACTTACCAAGTGGTGTTAAAGGTACTCCAGCAGGAAATACACTTAAAGCGTTACTTGATGCCGGTATCAAAGTAGGTATTAGTTCACGTGGTATGGGGTCTGTTAAAGAAATTGTTGATGAATCCGATGGTGAACCAGCAGTAGTGGTAGAAGATGACTTTGAATTACTAGGTTGGGACTTTGTGAGTAATCCTAGTACACAAGAAGCTTGGCAACCTGTTGTTAAAGAAGGTGTATTAAACGAATCAAAACAATTTATCACAGAAAACAAATTTGCACGGGTAAACAGTTTGATAACTGAAATTATATGTGATGTAAACGGTGTTTGTTGCTGTTTACTTGAAGGTAAAGAATCAGTTGAAAAACATTAAACGTATATTTATATAGTACAAAGGAACAAAATGAAACGAACTAAATTAAAAGACTTATTAAACGAATCAGTACTTGGGGAATTACCAAGTTCTCAAATGTTTAAATACAACAAAGCAACAGGTAAATATGAAGCTCCAGGTAAACATTCAACTAACGAAGAGATAGAAGATCAACTTGCCGAAAGAATGCCAACAGAAAAGAAAATTGGTGATTCCGTTACTTTAGCTGATGGTGATTCTGCTACTATTGTAAAACGTATGGGAAATCACAAATACGCTGTTAAAACTGATTCAGGTAAAAACAAAGTTATTAATATTGATACTATACGGGAAGATGTACTTACCGAAGAGTACATTGAAGTAATGGACCCGGATAAAATTAGAAAAGCCTTATTTTTAATCAAGAACGCTTGGTTAAAATGGAAAGAAGGGCCACTGACAGAAAAGGGAGATATTAAACCTGCTCAAAAGGAACTATTAGACTATATTGTTGGATACCTTAAAAAGTCTATAAAGTAATTATGAACAACAACTTCAAATACAACAAAACAACCGGTAAGTTCGATGCTCCTAAATCAGTTACAGAAGCTAAACAAGAATTTAATGCACGTGGGTTAAACACTAACATTAGAATACAAGGATTACCTAATCCAGAATCCAATGAAAAAATTGGTATGAAAGTATATGAAGCATTAATTAAGTTAATGAAGAAAGAAGGCATTAGTCCAAACGAAATAATTTTCAAATTTTAAGGAATACTATGAAACTAAGAGATTTACTAAACAGCACAAACAAAAAAATTAAACTAAACGAGTCTTGGGGAGAACAAGAAACTCCTAAAATGTCTAACGAAGACAAACGAGCATTCTTAGAATCAGTGGGAAACTTTAATTCTTTTGGAGAATCAATTTACAGAGAAAACTCTTTTCAAGATATGTCGGAATCTATCGGTAAAATGTTGGAACAAGCTAAACACGTTGCTTTACAGGAAGGTGATTGGTTTGATGGTGTAACCGTTGGTCGTCATATGAAAGGGTTAGGTGAAAGCTACAAAATATTTGAAAAGACTGCAAAGGAAATGTCTATATTACAACAACGTATGGAAGCTTGTTATGAAGATATGGGTGGAACACTAGGTAAGTACTTTGATATTAATGATGTTGAGGAAGGAAACGCATTTGGTGCCGCTGTAAGTAAAGCTAAGAAAGATGGTGATGATTCATTTGAAGTTGACGGAGAAAAATATGACGTTACTGAATCAGTAAATGAAGGATTATCTGTAACTGATGAAAAACACGTTGGTAAAAAAGGTATCATTATTATGATTGATGATAACGGAAAGAAAGTATCAGCTATTTTCAAAAATAAAAAGAATGCAGATAAATACAATAGAAACAAAGCATCTGATTTAAAAGTTCTTTTAGATTTAGCAAAGAAAACTCCATATCCAAAAGCAATCGACGAATTACACGAAAATACTTCGGTTCCTACACCATTCGCAAAAGCGTTTGATAGAATACCTGAAAGTAAAATTACAAAAGATATTATACGTAAACTTGCTAAGAAATTTGGAGTAAGTGAATCGGATGCAATAGCATACACTTATGAAGCAACAGACATCGATTTAAAAGCAATCGATGAATCAGTTATCTATAAAAATGAACCTAAAAAAATAAAATTCCCAAGTTGGGTTAAAAGTTTTCGTAAAAAATTAGCAAACCGCTTTCAAGTAGAAGAACGAGATCTACGATTCAAAATGGTTCATCCACATTTAATGGGAGTAGATACTTTTAATTTCTCACAAGAAGGATCAGATAGTTTTCCAAAGGATTGTCGAACTATATTACGATTACCAGAATTCAAAGGCAAAGCAACCTTCACTTTTGATGGTACCGGAAAGATTGAAGATAGACTTGTTAAGAAACATCCAGAGTTAGAAGATTACTTTGATGATGAAGAACATTATTGGATCTATATTAAATAAGAAACTTTCTATCTATAAAAATGAACCTAAAAAGAAATAAATAATTAAACAAAAAATAAGTTACAAAGATGAACGGAAGAAGCATAAAAACAATAGTTCCAGGTAATGGAATGGCAGTAAAAGTATTAGGTCCAAAACCAAACGATATTGAACACGCGTTAAGGGTATGGAAAGGGAAAGTTAAAGACAACGAAATAATTGAACAGTATAGAGAGAGAAGAGAATATGAAAAGCCTACTGCAAAAAGACGAAGACTTAAAGACAGAGCAATATTTGATGCCAAACACAACGTCGTCAAATAAAGAACAGTCTACAAACTTACAACAAATACGTAAATTAGTTGACGTATTGGAAGCTAATCACTCATCTGACGACGGTTACACTAATACACTAAGTGATATCCAACGGGTTATAGATAATGAACAGGAAATTATCAGTAATCTTAAACAACCTAAAGCAAAGATAAGACATTACGAATCAATTTGTGCTACTATTATTGGTATTCTTTCAAAGGTATCGATATGAAAACCGATAAAGATAGTATATCGACAAATGGGTGGTCTGAGTATGGACGCCTTGTATTAAATGAATTAGAACGTCTTAACACTAGTTTAGAAAAAGACGAATCAGTAATTGCAGAACTAAGTAAAAAAATATCGTTGGTTCAACAAGAAGTAGAACAGCATCGTGAAGTCGACGAAAAAACGTTTCTAGCTGCAGCCAAGGATATTAAGGATATTAGAAACGAATTAGTAAAACATATACAAGAAGTTAATGAGGTTTGGTCCCCTAAACAGATGCAACAAGTTAAAGACGAAGTGTATATGCAAAAGAACCAAATGACTAAATTTCTAGGTATAATTGTAGGCATACAAATTGTTGTTGGGTTAATAATTACATTTGCCGATAAAATTTTTGGTTAATACTACAAATATACAAAAAAAATACATAATAAACAAGTTTTTTTCAATAATTTTAAACGTTTAGTTTTTTTTCTTATATTTATATTAGACTTTCACAAATACCTTATCTCTATATAAGGTCTAGAATTAAAATTACATTATACTTCTCAATAAGTATATTTCCTAAACAAACATTAAGGGAGACAATAATATGTCAAAAAGTAAATTGTTAAAAGAGGCAATTGCAGATGCTAAAGCGGTAAGATCTACAGCTTTGTTAAATGCAAAAGCAGCTTTAGAAGAAGCTTTCACTCCAAAACTACAATCAATGATTTCTGCTAAAATGATGCAAGAAATGGATGACGAAGAGATGGAAGGGGAAGAAGAAGAAATGGATGCCGAAGTTTACGACGAAATGGACGATTCAGAATCACTAGAAGGTGATGAAGAAATGGATATGGACGAAGATGAAATGGATTCAGAAGACGATGTTGAAATGGATGCAGAAATGGATGCAGAAGACGAAGTTGAAATGGATTCAGAAGTAGACGCAGAAATGGATATGGACGATGAAGAAGATTTAGAACTTGAAGCTATCATTAGAGAGCTAGAAGGTGAAGATGATATGGATTCAGAAGTTGAAATGGAAGATGAAGTTGAAGACGAAATGACTGAAGAATTAGAATCATCAGAAATTGAAAACGACGACGACTTAACTGAAGATGAGCATGAAGATGACATTGATATCAATGAAATTATCGCAGCACTAAGAGAAGACGATTCTATGAGTGGTGATGGATTACCAGATGGTGATGCAGATGCGGTTTCAACAGAAGAAGAAGATATGGCTGAAGAATTAGAAGAAGCTTACAAAACTATTAAAGTAATGAAAGAATCTTTAAATGAAACAAACTTGTTAAACGCTAAACTTTTGTTTTCGAACAAACTGTTTAAATCTTATGACTTAAACGAGTCACAAAAGTTAAACGTTATTGACAACTTTGATAGAGCTCAGACTTTAAGAGAAGTAAAACTAGTTTACACTACATTAGCTGAATCTATGAAAAGACCAGCAAAACGTAAAGTAAACGAAAACGCAAGTAGAGTAACAGGAACAACTGCTCCAAAGAAACAAATAATTTCTGAGAGTAATAAGTTTTCTAATAGAATGCAAAAACTTGCAGGTTTAAAAAAGTAATTAATTAATTTAAAAAAACGGAGAAAAACAATTATGTCAAATATAAAAAACATAATGGAAAACACGAACGCTACGTACAGAAACCAATTGAACGAAACAAAACAAATCGTTTCAAAATGGCAGAAGACGGGTTTACTAGAAGGTATTGATACTGACTATGATAAACACGGAATGGCGATCATGCTTGAAAATCAAGCAAAACAATTAGTAACTGAAGCTTCTAGGACAGGAACTGCAGATGGATCAGAAGAATGGTCAGGAGTTGCTTTACCACTTGTACGAAGAGTATTTAGTGAAATAGCTGCAAAAGACTTTGTATCTGTACAACCAATGAACTTACCATCAGGTCTAGTATTTTACTTAGATTTCAAGTATGGTTCAGCTCAACCAGGTTTTGAAACAGGTGCTGGTAAAGATTCACAACTAGATTCAGTATTTGGTGTTACAGACACTACTTCTGCTGCTAGCGAAGGTCTTTATGGTGCTGGTAGATTTGGTTATTCAATCAACGAAACAGGAAGTGGTGGTTTTACTGCTGCAGCAACACCTGTTGCCGGTGTATGGGGAACAGGTTCAGCAACAATTAGTGATGTAAACTTTGATTCTGATTATAGTGCTTCTATGTCAGCTGGTGGATTACAAACTGTTACTGTATTAACTTCTGATTTACCCGAGTTTGATGCAGAAGGCGTAAGAGCTTTTGAAATCAGTGGTTCAGGTATTATTGCTTATTACCCAGCATTCACAAGAATAAACAGTGCTGACACGCAAATTACGTTTGTAATTTCTGGTTCAGTAGTAGCAAGTCCAGGTGGATTGATTACATATCAAAAACAACCTACTGATATTACAAGAGGTGATTTTGAAGCAGGACAAGTTCCGGTAGCAGGTAACGCTATTGATACTAACATCAATATTCCTGAATTGAATATTGAAATGAGAAGTGAAGCAATTGTTGCTAAGACGAGAAAATTGAAAGCAATCTGGACTCCAGAATTTGCACAAGATTTGAACGCTTATCACTCTATTGATGCTGAGAACGAATTAACTTCAATGTTGTCTGAATATATCTCACAAGAGATTGACTTAGAGATTCTTGATATGTTGATTCAAAATGCAGTAACAACTGAGTATTGGTCAGCAACTATTGGTAGACAATACAACAAATCAACAGGTTTGTTTGAAACTCCTGCAACTATTGCCGGACAAGCTTACAACCAAGGTACTTGGTTCCAAACACTTGGAACTAAATTACAATCGTTGAGTAACTCTATTCATCAGAAAACGATGCGTGGTGGTGCTAACTTTGTAGTTGTATCTCCAAAAGTAGCAACTATATTAGAATCAATTCCAGGTTATGCTGCTGATACTGATGGTACTGCTTGGGGAACTAACGGTTTCGCAATGGGTGTTCAAAAAGTTGGAACTCTTAACTCAAGATTCCAAGTTTACAAGAACCCTTATATGTTAGAGAACGTAGTATTAACAGGATACAGAGGAAGTCAATTCCTTGAAACGGGAGCTGTTTATGCACCTTATATTCCGTTAATAATGACTCCATTGGTTTATGACCCGAATAATTTCACACCGAGAAAAGGGGTGATGACGCGTTATGCTAAGAAGATGATCCGACCAGAATTTTATGGTAAGTTGTATGTTGAAGGACTAGACAACGTATAATCATTTGATTACATATTCTATTAAAATTAAAGACTCACTTCGGTGGGTCTTTTTTTTTGAAAATAATCACATAAAAATTAGGAATTGTGAAAAAAATGTTGTACTTTTACATAGTAAAACAGTTAAAGAACTAGAGTTATGAAAGTATATATTTTAAATTGGGAACAAATGATGGAAAGTTACACTGAGTATGGAACTAGCGGTGTATTTTATACATTAAAAGAAGCAAAAGAAACAATATTAAAACTTAAAGACGAGTTTTCTCCAACTCCAGATTGGACTATTTTGGAAACAACAATAGGTTCAGATTATTTAACTAAAGTAAATTAAGAGTTATGAAAAAAACAAAAACAATAAGCCCAACGATGAAACTGTTAAAAGAGAACGGTTTGATAAGAGTAACTTTCGAGAGATACTTTGATGGACGAAGTGATAAGTTTATGTATCAAGAAGCCAACAAAGGTCACTTCACGGTTAGTACGGGCAGAGGAATGAACTACTTCACATTGGAAGTTAGATACAAAGAGAATTTTGAAAAGATACAAGAAGTTCTAACTAAAAATGGAGTTGAGTTTACAGCAAATTACGGAAGTTTAATTGATATAAAATATTAAGAGTTATGAAAAAAACAAAATACAAAGTAGGTGATAAAGTAGAATGTATTTCAAATTCATCATCGGTAACAGGTGCCGGTTGGAAATTGGGTAAACAATTCGTTATAGGTGGTGTTAAAGCTAATATTAGTGAGCCTTGTTATTTTCCTGTTACAAAAGGACTTAGTCCTCAAAATCCTGGTGTATATGAATCCCATTTACGTTTAGTTAGTACATCTAAACGGAAATCGGACTATACAGACAGGATTAAGTATTGGACTAAACAATATGGAATAGCGTTTAAATCTAATGATACGATTAGGTTAGCCCATAGTTTAGAAAGTTTAACACATTTTACTAACAGACATATTCAAGTATTAAACGGAGAGGTATGAACGATATAATAAAAATAGACGGAGTATGGTATAAAGTAATAACAGTAAATCGTTATAACTCAGACGGAGTAAACGAGCCGTACGACATATACGAGGAGATAGTGTGAAAATAACTAAACAACAGATATTAAACAACAACAAACGTATCAATCGAGAAATCGAATTGGAACAAAACGGGCATTGGACTGCTACACATAAAGTCCACAAATCAGACAAGACGTATTCACGTAAAACAAAGCACAAGAAGTAACAAGTTTCCAACTTTCTTATATTTATACTAAACAATTAAGGTATAGATATGAAATCAAATCACGAATTGAATGGTACTGATGTAGTACAGAATAATAAAGTACGACACGTAGTAGGTACCAACAAATCCAAAAGAAAACCTAAGAACCCAATTAAGTTTAAAATCCAATTAAATGCTGAACAGAAAGAAGCTAAGGCAGTAATACTACAAAATGCTATTACTATTCTTACAGGTAAAGCGGGTAGTGGTAAAACTTTAGTTGCTTGTCAAGTAGCATTGGACCAATATTTTACCAAAGACATAGAACGTATTGTAATAGTCCGTAGTACGGTATCAAAAGAAGATATAGGGTTTTTACCCGGAGATTTATTTGAAAAGATGGAACCTTTTATGGCACCAATCATTGGTAATATGCATTTGTTGTATAAAAAGGAAAAAATTGACACAATGTTGAAAGACGGTGTTATTAGTATTGTTCCTATTGGGTTTATGAGAGGTAGAACTTTTGTGGATAGTTGTATTATTGTAGACGAAGCACAAAACGTTACAGATGAACAGTTAGAAATGATATTGTCTCGCCTAGGTAAAGGTAGTAAAATGATACTATGTGGTGACGAAGCTCAAAACGATTTTAAAAGAAAAAAAGATTCCGGATTCAATGAATTACTAGAAATGGTTGGAAAAATTAATCAACTAGATAGTGTACATTTAAAAACGAATCATAGACACGGCATAGTAGACGAGATATTAACGGAATATATACGAATCCGAGAAGAAAAAGAAACTGTAAATAAGAAATCTTAATATTTATTACTAAATAGGAGATTAATATGGCAGGTACTGAGTATAACATTCCAATCTGGCCTGGTAGCAGTAGTTTTTCATCAGGTAGTACACCTTTTGGTTTATATGATACAGATGCATCGTTTATTACGGATGCAGATAAGTTTGCAAACTTTGCTGCTCAAAGATTGGGATATCCAATCACTGATATAGAATTACAAGATGTAAACTTTTACACTTGTTTAGAAGAAGCTATATCAGAATATAGTAGTTTAGTTAACCAAAGCAATATTAAAGATAATATATTGTATGTTACCGGAGCTCCTACAAGTACAGATTTAACAGGTAAAGTAGTTGCCAACAATCTAGACTTTGTAGTAACGTTAGCACAAGATTATGGCGGTGAAGCAGGTGTTGGTGGACAAGTTCAATGGCAAACGGGTAGTATTAATGCAGTTACCGGTCAACAAGATTACGACTTAAATGAACTAGTCCGTGATACACTACATCCAGACGATAATATAGAAATTAAAAGAGTATTTCATAATGCTCCTCCGGCAATTAAACGTTATTTTGACCCATTCTTAGATACAGGAGCTGGTTCACAAAATATGTTGGAAGGATTTGGTTTTGGTGGAATGTCACCGGCAGTAACTTTCTTAATGATGCCAATGTATGCTGATTTATTAAGACTACAAGCAATTGAATTAAATGATACAGTTAGAAAATCTCATTATGGATGGGAGATAATTGATAACCGACTAAAATTATTTCCTATTCCTGTCACAAACTTTAAAGTACATTTTGAATACATACTAAAATCAGAACGAGCTAACCCATTACGATATAATACTAGTGGAAGTCAAGTATCTGATACTAGTAATGTACCATATGACTTTATTCCTTACGGAAGTATTACATCAGTAGGTCAAAGATGGATATGGGACTATGGATTAGCTTGTGTAATGGAAATGTTAGGTTGGGTACGTAGTAAGTATTCTAGTATTCCTATTCCAAACGCAGACATTACATTAAACGGAGCTGATTTATTAAGTAATTCACAGACAATGAAAGACAGATTGTTAGAACAACTTAAAACTGATTTAGAAGCATTAAGTAGAAGAAACCAAATGGAAAAGGCATCGGAAGAAGCACAGTTCCTAAATGACCAAATGAGTAAAATTCCATTAAAGATTTACATAGGGTAAAATATGAAACTAAAACAACTAATAAAAGAAAATCAAGGTATTAGTGTAAAAGACTTACTTACTTTAGACAAACAGATTAAGATAACACAGAAATCTGTTAGGAACGTAGAAGCTAATATTATCAAACTTGATAATATGGTAAACAAGTTAATACCTAAAACAGGACTTCCCAAACAACAACAGAATTTATGGATTGGTTTTACTGAATTAGACTTGTTTAAAACATCATTAAATAGTATTAAAGACAAATTAGACAAAGCTTCCGGATATTGGAAAACTTGGATAGATAAAGCGAGCTAATGCCTAATTGGGAAAACTTATATAACCATTTATTATTAACTCGTAACGTTACGGAGGTATTATAATGTGTCCTCCTCTCTTTGGCGGTAGACGAGATGTTAGTTTTATGAGGTCAATGAACCGTGAACTCATAAACAAGTGGATACAACAAGATTGTGGTATTTACAAACTTGCTTTAGATGAAACTGAACAAAACTTATATGGTGAGTCTGATGCTAAGGTATATTACAAACCCGTTAAATGTCCGGTACTAGTTGGTAGAGACCCACAAAGTTGGAATGGTGATGAATTTGGAGTTGATTATACAAGTCAAGCAACGTTTGCTTTCCTTAGAGATGACTTAAAACTAATAGATTTATATGTTGAGGTAGGAGATATTATAGTTTGGGACAATGAATACTTTGAATTAGATAGTGTGGTTAACAATCAATATCATTCAGGTAAAAATCCTGACACTGATTTAACAGAAACTCATAAAAATTGGGGCTGGGACGTATCAATTGTATTTAGTGGACATATAACAAGACGTAGTAGAATTAACTTAGTGGAAATACGTACAGGTATTAATAAAGACGATAGAGATTTACCAAAGGACTAATAGATGATTAGACTGAAAGACATATTAAAAGACTTGATGGAAGATAAAAATGTTCAGTCGTTTGGTTCTAAAAATAGTTGGTCTGACTTTGGAGGTAGTGGATTTAAAAAAGGTAAAGATTGGAAATACGGACCTAAAGGTAAGGAAACTAAAATTGGTTCCGGAAGAGCAAAAGAAAAAAAAATAAGTGATATTGAAACAGGATATGAATCATTACAAGAAGCAACTACATTAGGTGATTGTTACCAAGCAAACGGAAAACTTATCTACGAATTCTTTGGAGATAATAAAGCTAAATTAGTGCACGGTATGGTAGATGGTCAAGGACCATTAACCGGTATTCGTTTTGGGCATTGTTGGGTTGAATATGGTAACAAAGTAATAGACCATTCTAACGGAAAAAAACAAGAAATGCCAAAGGCTTTATATTATAAAGTTGGTAACGTTACGCCCAAAGATTGTAAATATTACACTGCAGAACAAGCAGTTAAATTTATGGTATCTAAAAAACATTGGGGGCCTTGGGAAATGAGTGGTGATACTATTAAGTTAGTTAACGAAGATATACCTGATAAAATGGGTGAAATAGGAAGAAGAAGAATAAAAATATCTTCTGAACTATTAAAACAAATTGATAACATATAGTATGATAGCTGAGATATACAATACAGAAGCAGAAGCTGATGCTAGGCAATTGGAATGGTATAACCTTAAAAAGGATTTACCTAAATATATCGGTGATAAATATTCTGATGTATTTCAACACCCTAATGAAGATAGATGGGCTGTTCCTTGTACTAATGATGGACCATTAGCTGTTACCAATAATGGCGTAGAATTAACTGAGGATTGGTTTCCTCCAGACCCGGCTGAATAATGAGTAAACAAGAAAAAGTAAATAAATTCTTACGTGATATTGACTTCACACAACAAACGTTTTCTAAAGACGTTGAAATAAATCGTGCCGAAGAAACTCGTAGAGATACTGATAATGTTAAAGGTCCAAGTATAGGATTATATCATACAGACCACGCCATAAAAAGTTTTATTGACAATGTCATAGAACCATACGTAGAACAAGATGGTGAGTATGTAAAAGTTCCTGTAATGTATGCAAGTCCAGAGAAATGGGCAAGTGTACAACGTGATGGATATATGAAAGACGATAAAGGTAAAACATTAGCTCCTATTATTGTATTCAACAGAACAGGTATGTCACGTAACGGAATGATATTTAACAAGATTAGTGATTCTAAAGAAATGCAATCATTAGTTAAACGTAAACATACACAATTTAATCGTTACGATGCCTTTTCAATACTAACAAATAGTAAACCCGTTGAAGAATACTTTTCAGTAGACATACCTGATTATGTAGACATAACTTATAATATGATTATATGGTGTGATTACACAACTCAAGTAAATCACTTAGCTGAACAAATACTATATTGGTCACATACTGCTTGGGGAGAAACTTTTAAATTTACAGTTAAAACTGATGGTGCTAACTTTGAAGTAACAAACAATGTAGGTGAAGATAGACTAGTTAAAGCAACGTTTGATTTAACACTACAAGGTAGGTTACTTCCTAAAGAAGCACGTCATAAATCAACCGCAACTAAATTTTATAGTCCTGCTAAAGTTGTTTGGAATACTGAAGTGGTGGATGACATAAATAATGTACCTATAACAAGTTATGGTAGTGGTTCATTGTTAGAAGCAACACCTAAAGTAAATTGTAAACTTAGTTTTTCTGATGTTACAGGAGTACAACTATGGGTAAATGCTACTGATGGGGTTAATACCGGAGAACCTACAAATGCAGACCCTGTTTATTTTCTAGAAAATCTGGCTGGTAACGGATATGATTTTGAACAAAGTACTCTTTTAAATCAACCTATATATAGAGATAGTGGTTTTGGTTCAAACAATATGCCTTGTATAGAATTTGATGGTATCAATGATAGTTTACATTTTCCTTTGCAAGGAAGATTTACTGTTCCATATACCGCTTTTATAGTAGCACAAAAAACGGGCATTGGCGGTACGGTATTATCTCTTGCCTCTGTTCATTGGGTTACCCTTGGTTATGGTGGAGATAAAATGCAAATAGTGTTTGGTTCGGGAGATACAGATGTTTCCCCTTTTACATCAACACCTGTAACAGACCCACATTTATTTGATTGGGATCAAAGAATTGGTATTCAAACAACTGCAAATTGGAATGGTAATTTTTTAATGAATTTGAATCCAAATCCTGGAAATCCAATTAATGGAGGACCTGCAGCAATAGGAATAAGAGGGGGAGGGGCACCTTGTGGTATGAAACTAGCTGAAATAATTACGTATGACAGAGTTTTAAACGAAGCAGAGCATGATGTGGTTAGGGATTATCTAAATGCTAAATACGCATTATATTAATAATAACCTAAAAAAACTTGTTAAATTCTTAACGTTTGGGATTACTTTCTTATAGTTATTTATATATTAAAACAATAATATACAATCACAAAAACATTAATCAATCAAACTTATAAACTAAAAATATAAGTGAATTCTAAAAGTTATGCAAACCCCAATTAAATTCAGTGATGACGAACTTCATCAAATTAAAACTATTCAAGATAAGTATGCTCAGATTACAGCTACTTTAGGTCAATTAAATATCCAAAAACATTTAGTTGAACAAGAAATTGAAAACCAATTATCAATATACTCTACTACTCAGACATTGGAAAAAGAATTTGCCAATAATTTAACAGGTAAGTATGGTGATGGTACAATTAATTTAGATACAGGTGAATTTATTCCAAATAAAACTGAATAAGTATAACGTTTGGAAATTTATTTAATATTTATTAATGATATTATTAACAAACCCTCATTATAAAATTATGGAGAAAAAATGGCAGAAAAAATAGTAAGTCCCGGAGTATTTACCAATGAAAGAGATTTATCTTTCTTACCACAAGGTATTGGTGAAATTGGCGCGGCGTTTATAGGACCAACAGTAAAAGGACCAGCATTTGTTCCTACCGTTGTAGAGTCAGGAAACGAATTCGTACAGAAGTTCGGACCAACAAAAGAAACAATGTACACACCTTACGCTGTACAAAATTATTTAAAAAACGCAGGAAAAGCAACTATTGTCAGAACACTAGGAATTGGTGGTTACGAAGTAATCAATCCTTTATATGTATTAGCCTCAGGTAGTTACGGAAAAAGACTGATATCAGTTTTACATCCAACTCAAGTTACTACTAACGCAGACACACTAGCATATTTTGAAACATCAACCGTTTCAGTAGGTGGAGCAGCAGGCGACGCAGTATTAACTATATCAGGTTCGTTTACAACCGATTCAAGTTACACTGATAACAACGGTACCGCATATAGTAGTTCAATTGACCCTAACGACAATGCATACATAGGTGATATATTCGGTCAGTTACCAACAGGCATTGAACCAGCATACAACTATGTATTATTTGGTACTAACGCTAGTGCAAGTTTATCTGAAGATACAGGAACAGTATTTGAAATAGCAACAGGTTCAGGTACAACTGAATGGGATTTCAACGATGATTATTCAGCTGCTAGCACACCTTGGATTACATCACAACTAGTTGGTGGAAATTCACAAAATTTATTTAAGTTTCATCACTTATCTCACGGTACATCAACTAACTACGAATTTAAAGTTCAAATAGAAAATATTAGGGCAGCTGGAACAATACCAGGTTCTGATTATGGTTCTTTTAACGTAATTCTTAGAGCAGTTGACCAAGACAACGTATATGGTTCTCCATACACTACAGATGATAGTGATAGTAGACAAAATGTAATAGAAACATTTGTAAACGTTAACTTAAACCCAGATTCAACTAACTTTATCCAACGAGTAATTGGTGACAAGTATATAACGGTAGATTCGGTGGGTAAATTAACAAGTAACGGAGATTACGCAAACAATTCGGCTAATATAAGAGTAGAAGTTGCCGATCCTGTAATAGCTGGAGCATTAAGTGCAACACTTATACCATTTGGATTCAGAAAATTAACTAGTCCTGTTCCATTAGGTATTACACAACCAATTAATCCTACTTACGTAACTGACCAAAATATTGGTGGTATTTACAACAAGAAGAAACCTTTTGGTTTTGATTATAATCTAGTTGACAACTACAATTATTTGAAACCACTTCCGGTTGACGCGTTTAAAACAACAACAACTAACGGAAGTAACGTGGATTTTGTGTTAAGTAACTTTAACCAACCTGCAGGTGCTAATACACCAACAGCAACAGCACCATACACAGGTTCTATTGGAGTAACTAGTGATACATCTACTGATACTAGAAAATTCATTGTACCTTTCCAAGGTGGATTTGACGGATACAAAGTTCATACTCAACATTTAGTAGGTTCTAACATATCATCAACTAACTCACAAGGGTTCAATTTAACTTCTGGAGCTTGGGGTGACACTGCTTACCGAAAAGCACTAGCCGCAATTAGTAATCCTGATGAATTTGATATCAATATGTTAGTAACACCAGGTATTCTACAAGAATTACATAGTGGAATAACAGCAAGAGCAATTGAAGTATGTGAAGATAGAAACGATACATTCTATTTAATGGATGGTTTTACATTAACCGCAAACATTGCATCTGCATTAAGCACAGTACAAACTATTGATAGTAATTATACTGCAGTGTATTATCCTTGGGTAAAAACACTAGATGTTAATAGAAACAAACCAATGTGGGTACCACCTAGTGTAGTAATGCCGGGTATTATAGCTTACAGTGACAAAGTTTCTGAACCATGGTTTGCCCCAGCTGGACTAAACAGAGGCGGAATCAGTGAAGCAATTGAAGCTTACACACGTTTAACACATAGTGAGCGAGACGACTTGTATGAAAATAGAATTAATCCTATTGCAAGTTTCCCTAATGCTGGTGTAGTTGCGTGGGGTCAAAAGACACTACAAGCTAAACCAAGTGCACTAGACAGAATTAACGTTAGAAGACTATTAATTTCATTAAAGAAATTTATTGCAAGTTCTTCAAGATACTTGGTGTTTGAAAACAACACAGCAGTAACTAGAAATAGATTCTTAAACATTGTTAATCCTTATTTAGAGTCAGTACAACAAAGACAAGGTTTATATGCCTTTAAAGTGGTAATGGACGAGAGTAATAACACACCTGATGTTATTGATAGAAACATTATGTACGGACAAATATTTATACAGCCTGCAAAAACTGTTGAATTTATTGTTTTGGATTTTAATATCCTACCAACCGGTGCAACATTTGATGCATAATACGTAGTAAATTACAAATACAATTAAAATTAAAAGGGACTAGAAATAGTCCCTTTTTTTTGTGAAAATCTTATATTTATAAGTACATAAATTAGGAGAGGATATGAGCAGTATAGGATACAAAGATATCTTAATGGCTATACTCGCTTCATTGTGTGGTTACGTATTTTACGGATATATTGAATTAAGTGCACAAGTTAACGCTATGAATACTAAACAGGAACAACATAGCGGAGAACTTAGGGATATATGGAGTAAATACAACGCAGACATTGAAAAGCAATTTACAATGTTTGAAAAGTTTATGGAGTTTAAAGAAGAAGAAGCAACGAAACGAGAACAGTTAAGAGAAGAACTATTGGAGTTCAAGGTATTATATTATAAAGAAAAAACAGAAAAATAAATATTTCGTATATTTATAATAAACAAAAGAATCAACAAGGAGATTAAACAATGGCAGAATTATTAGACCCAACGGAAGTAATGTTTACAGCATTCGAACCAAAAGTAGCAAACAGGTTCATTATGTACATCGAGGGTATTCCTGCATACTTAATTAAAGCAGCAAATAGACCAGGTATTACATTTGGTGATGTTGTACTAGAACACATCAACGTTAAGAGAAAACTAAAAGGTAAAGGTGATTGGCAAGACGTTTCAATTACATTATATGACCCGGTTGTTCCATCAGCAGCACAAGCGGTTATGGAATGGGTAAGACTATCACACGAATCTGTAACAGGTAGAGATGGGTATAGTGACTTTTACAAAAAAGATATTACATTTAATTCACTTGGACCTGTAGCTGACAAAGTTGAAGAATGGACGTTGAAAGGTGCTTATATTGCATCTGTCGATATGGGTGGAATGGATTGGGCTACTGATACTGAAATACAGATAGGCGTGACATTGAAATATGACTACGCAATTTTACAATTTTGATAGAACAACATACATAAAACATTTAAAAGTCTGGGTAAACGTCCGGACTTTTTTTGTGATAAATCGGTTCGTAAGTTTGTTATGACCCAACAAAAATAAATTTGGATATGTGGTTTTTTTGTTGTACTTTTACTATGTAAAAGGGAAAAAGGATACGAGATATGACTACTATGAACTACGACGAGATTTACACTCAAATACAAGAAGCACCAATCACAGGACGAATGAAACAGAAAGCTTTCAACTTGTTAAGTAAACAAGCTTGGCCATTACAGAATGGGTACTTAGTTACTGATGGATTTACTATACTAAGTATGACAATAACGACTGAGATGATAATAGAGTTCTACGCAGCTAACAAAGGAGAAATCATTAAAGGAACTGACGGTAAGGTTGTTATGGACAGTACATTCACAATAAAAAGTAAAACTAAAGGAAATTACGAACGATTAAAATAAAGGATATGAACAAAAAAGCAAAAGTAAACAGAGAGAAGTTTTTAAAAGGTGAACCATTTTACGTACCCGGTGCTAGTTGGGGTAACAGTACGTTCAGAGCGTACGTTAACGATGAAGGGGAATGTAGGTCTATATATGGTGCGTGTAAATTTACGAGTGAATACATTGGTGGTATAGATAGTCTAGGGCACATTAATGTTAAATTCAGTATGTTATGGTTGAAAAGAAAGATGAATGGGTGTTTTCGATTTGAGGATATGAAGTTCGTTCCGATTGATAAGTGGGGAAGGATTATAGAAACTTCATAAATTTGTTACGAACTAAGAAAAATAATTGCATAAAAATTTGGAATTGTGGTTTTTTTGTTGTACTTTTACATAGTAAAAGAGATAAAGGATGGAAGAGTTATTATACAAACAAATAGAAATTGCCGATAAGATTGGTAACGAACAGTTAAGACGTATTGCTTGTCTTTGTACCTGGAGTGTTGGTACTAACAAACAATTAGGTGTTACTCCTATTGTTACAGCACAAGACAAACGGGAAAACGACCTGATGATGGATTATTATATGAATTTATAAAATAAGAGTTATGAAAATTACAAAAAAAGCAACAAAGGAATTTGTTAAGGAACAGTTAAAAACCAACAAAGTTTGGACACTAAAAGGATTAACAACAATATATGCTAATCAGACGGAAGATGAACAAGATTATGGTGGAACAACCAAACACAATGACATTGGGTTTAGTGGTGTTGATGGGGATATACTTTCTTCGTTTGCTACACAATACCAAACTAAAGGATATTTGAGTCCTAAACAAATGGTTATTTTAACTAAGAAAATGCCTAAGTATTGGAAACAAATTATAGCAGTATCAAACGTGGAAAAATTAAATAAATTAGTTGAAAAAAGTTTAAAATAGAAGTTATGATAAATAAAAAAATGTTAAAGGAGTTTAGAGGAGATTTTACTGAAACAGTGAAGGACTTAGAAAAGAAATATGGTATTAAACTAGAGTTGGGAAATATTAGTTTTGATAGTTCTGATTTCAGAACCAAGTTAATTGGTACAAACGTGGGAAACAGAAAAGTTGATCCAACGGTTAACACCAACAATCCAAACACTTTAATTGGAAAAACAATTCTGTTACGTGGAACAAAATACACGATAACAAATTACAAAAGTAACAGACCTAAATATCCGTATGTAATTGAAAGTCCAAGAGGAGCAAGTTACAAGGTTACTAAGGAACAAGTTATAAACAGTTTAATATAAGGAATATGGCGGAAACTAAAACACTAAAAAAATCAGACCTAGTACAACTAGTAATCCGCGGTATGAGTAGTAGTCCAGAAAACATAGGCACTTGGCAAGAAGTTGCAAAAACCATAGTGGAAACCTACTTAAACACAGACCCAACTAAGAAACATTGGTGGGCACAACAAGCGGAAGACCATTATAAGAAGGGAATGAAACTTGCCGGTGTAAAAGCAGTAAAAGATGCAACAGGTATAGGATTAAAAGAGGCGAAACACGCCTACGAGTATTACGAAAAATATGGAAGTTGGAATATCGATGAAAAGGGCCAACGAATACTATAAACAAACAATATGATAATAGAAATGTAACCTTAAGAACACATATAGACAGAAGAACAGAGAACCCGTAAATATTAAACTGTTTACGGGTTTTTTTAGTTTTACAATATTTATATACAAATTAGGAAACACTATGAACAGTAAAGAAGTAGCAGAAAAATTTAGAAGAAAATACGTTTTACAAGAAGGTACTATTAAAGTAGGCGACAAAGTAAAATATTTAGAAAAACCAATGCAAGGTGCGGATTTCTTTTTAGAAACTGAACCAACAGAAGTTGTTAAAGTTAACAGTAAAACAGTGGTATTCAATAACCGAAGAACATCTATACCTACCGACAGAGTATATCCTTATTCGGGTTATAAAAAAATTACAGGTGGCAAGAAGAACGGAAGACAAATGTGGGTACCAAAAAACAAATTAAACGAAGGTATATTAGATACTCCAAAAACACTTGAAAAATGGAATAAAACTAAATCCACTATATTGGGTAAATTACCAAAAATAATAAAAGTAACAGAGTGGAGTAGTACTAGTCCAAAAATGTTAACTATAACATTAAAAAATATAAAAGAAGACCCAACAACTTCCATAGATATAACATATACATCAAAAGATGATAAGGTAGTGGTATCAGGTGATGATGGATATGAAATGGATGTTAAGAACAAAACATTTAAAGTAACAGATAGTAGAGGTATTTTAAACCATATTAATGAGTTATCATATGAAATAGGCTGGAACTAATACAAATAAGAATACTATGAAAAAACCAATATCAGGCAGAGAAGTAGCAGACAAGTTTAGAAAAAAATACGTTCTAAACGAAGCCCCGAAGTACAAAGCTAACGATGGTAGAAAAGAGAAATTTCTTTTACCCGTAAAGTGGAACGAAAATTTTGAAGACGATAAACCTAAAAGTCTAGATAAATACTACAAGGAAACATATAGTGGACTATATTCACAAATATTTTCATTAAAGCCGGAATGGATGGATAAACCCGTAAAGAATGAAAAAGACTTTAAACAGTATTGGGCTAATCCTACTACCTAACAATTAACGGTTTTTTAATTTTTACAATATTTATATACAAATTAGGAAACACTATGAACAGTAAAGAAGTATCAGACAAGTTTAGAAGAAAATACGTTTTAAACGAAGGGTTAAATATTGATTTTGAAATGTCACGTAAAGCCGAACTAGCATTATTAGGTAGGTATTATTACATAACACGTCTTAGAGGTAATGATTATATATTAGAGTGGAACCAATGGAATGAAGAATATACTGTTAAGGAATTAGTTGCTATTGAAAAAAAATTATTATCTGTATCAAAAAAATTACCTAAAGAATTAAAAGTTGGAAATAAAACCGCGAGTGTATATGTACGTGACGGAGATGTGACTATTGGTATTGATATTAAATCCTCTATTAAACACAGCGAATTAGAATCTCTTTTAGGGTTTTATATTACAGAGAGGTCATAATAAATTACATTAACCCGACTACCTAACAATTAACGGGTTTTTTTATTTTACAATATTTATATACAAATTAGGAAACACTATGAACAGTAAAGAAGTAGCAGAAAAATTTAGAAGAAAATACGTTTTACAAGAAGGTAGTAACGACCAAACAATTAGTAAATTAACTAATTTAGCTAAATCAAATGGATTCACAGCGTTTAACGTTACAGACAAAGACCCTTATATTAAATACGAAAAAATTGGATTTAGATTTGGTGACACTGAAGTAAAACTTGGATATGAGGGAGACGATGTATTAAATATATACGATGAAGGACCATATGGAGATTCCGCAGAAGCAGTAGACAGTAAACATTTAAAATCTAGCTATTGGAAAAACTTAAAACGTCTAAATAAGAAATTTGAATAACTAGTTAGTTATCAACATAAATCAAACTAAACCCGTAACTAACAATTAACGGGTTTTTTTATTTCCTTATATTTATTACAAAGTTATAAACAACAAAAGGAATACAATGAAAGTTACAGACGACCTACCAGGTAAAAACCAACCAATAGACGAAGAACAATTAAAAGCTACGTTACTAGCACAACACAAACAAACAGAAGTAAAGAAATCAGACTTTCCAACGGAAGTAATTGATTTACCCAGCAAAGGACTACTATATCCTGAAGGACACCCATTATCCGGTGGAACCATTGAAATGAAGTATATGACTGCTAAGGAAGAGGATATACTTGCATCCGCAAACCTTATTAAACAAGGTGTTGTTATAGACAAACTACTAGAAGCGATGATAATTACTCCTGTATCATACAAAGACTTGTTGGTAGGTGATAAAAATGCTATTATGATTGCCGCTCGAGTACTAGGTTATGGTAAAGACTACAATGTAGAAGTAGCGTGTGGTCATTGTTCAGAAAAAAACAAAGTATCCGTTGATTTAACTGCTGTATCCGATAAAGAAGTTGACGAAACACTATTAACACCACACCAAAACATATTTACATACACTCTACCAAAATCAGGAAGAACCATACAGTTCCAATTACTGACACACGGACTAGAACAAGCAATAACCGAAGAACTAAAAGGACTTAAAAAGGTAACTGCACGAACAGGAATTGATAAAGAACTATCTACCCGTTTAAAATACGTAATTGTATCAGTAGACGGAGATGATAGTAAACAAGCGGTTAGAAACTTTGTAGACAACGAACTATTTGCCATTGACAGTAGAGCATTTAGAGAGTATGTAAAAGATATTCAACCTGATGTTGATTTGTCGTTTGAATATAGTTGTTCAGAATGTATGGAACACAACGACAAAGTAGACATTCCCATTGACGTCGAGTTTTTTTGGCCTAGGTCGTAGTTATCGACCGGTACTACACGCTGAGATTCACGACTTAGTGTACCACGGACAAGGAGGATTTACGCACGAGCGAGTATATAATATGCCCGTATGGTTAAGACGCTTCCATATTAAAAAAATCAACCAATTCATCGACGAACAAAACAAAGCTCAGGAAAAGGCTAGGTCTAAAAAGTAATAAATCTTATTTCCCAATATTTATAACTAAATAACAAGGAAGTATTATGAGTAAACATTTATTATCAGAGGGGTTGTTTGGTAAAATATTGTCTTTATTAACAAATAACAGTTTTAACAAAGCAATAGAACAACTAAAAAAGGACCCGGAATTAAACGATGCTATTAAAGACTATCAAGATTCGTCTGACGCGTTGAGAATAAAACTAAAAGCTTATGAGTCTAGGAAAAATGGTTAATTTATGGCTAAAAAAGAGGACCATAAAGACGAATTAAATTTTCATAGTAGTTTAGCTTCTATTTTAGAAAATAAGCTTACTATATTCGGTAAAGAAAAGAAGCTACGTGAAGAATTAGTTGGTCTTAGTCTGGAATCAAACACGGCCGCTGAGAAAAACGTAAAGATACAAGAAACATTAGGTGGCTTTATAGCAGAAAATAAAAATCTAAGTAATGATATTGTTAAGGGACTTAAAGAACAAATGTCTCTCGCTGAAGATGTTACTCGTGTAGAAACAAAACGATTAGCAGTTATTGACCAACTAAAAATAAAAGCAAAAGAAGCATCGGACAAACTTTATCCACAAAAGAAAATGGATAAAATTAAATCCACGTTAGAAGGGTTTACAGAACCACTTCGTAAAATTCCGATTGTCGGGGGTAAAGCAGCCGATATGTTACAGGGTAGCTTAAGTAAATCATTTGATAAAACAAAAAGAAATTTTCAAGCCAAAGTTATTAAAAATATGCGAAAGAATATGTCTGGTGTTGGTAAGGCTGGTGCCTCCGGAATGAAAGCATTTGGAAAAGCGGGTATTGGTGCCGCGAGGTCCGTTGGTATGGCTATTATGTCAATACCTATTGTAGGTTGGATAGCTGCCATAATTGCAGGAATGGTTGCGTTAATGGCAATGGCATCAGGAGCCGATAAACACATATCGGAAATGGCTAAAGGATTATCGATGTCAAAGGCCGAGGCAATTGAGTTAGAGAAAGCTTTACATAAATCCGATAAAACAACAGGTGAATTAGCAGTTTCAATGAAAAATGCACTTCCTATATTATCAGCCTGGAAAACTGAAATGGGAAGTATTAATACATTATCCATTGAAGAACTCAAGTTATTAGAACGTACGACATTTAATTTAGGATTATCCGCGGAAAACGCTGCTAAGATTGCAATAGTTGGTAAAACTAGCGGTAAAACAGCTAAAGAAACATTAACTACTATTAATGATACTACTAACGAGTACAACAAACAACGTGGCTTAGGGTTTGATATAAAGGATACATTAGATGACATAGCCAATGTTTCTAGTAATGTGCAAGCAATGTTTTCAGGTAATACTGAAGAACTAACCAAACAAGTATTAGAGGCAAGACGTTTAGGTACTACACTAGATAAAATGCAGTCAACTGCTAATAATCAATTAAACATTGATACTAGTATTGGTGCACAAATGGAAGCCAATGTACTTACAGGTGCACGATTAAACTTTGATAAAGCAAAGGGACTTGGATTAGCTGGAGATTTTGCGGGAATGCAAGATGAGATACTTAATCAAGTAGAATCAATTGCAAATTGGGATGAGTTAAGTTGGAAGTCCAAACAAAAAGTTGCGGAAGCTTCCGGTATGGAACTTGGCGAATTACAAAAATCTCTAACAGTTAGAAAACTAAATAGTATTGTTCGAGATGATATGATGGATTCGTTAATGAAAGCAGAGAAAGCTAGACGTAACGGAATTGAAGGAGCAGAAGAAGAATTAAAACAGTTGAAAATGAAAGCCGGTATTGAAGGTGATATGGCATTTGACGAAGCACTTAAAGAACAATCTCGTGCAAGTGCTATGGAAAGCTTTGACAGGTCGATCGACTTATTAAAAGAAAAATTCACAGCTAAAGTTGCAAACGGTATGGGTAAGTTACTAGACCAATTAGCTAAAGCAGGAGAATACTTAGCATCAGGAGGTTCATTGACCGGATTGTTATTTAAGGATTTTAGTTCAGATGAAGAAAAAGAAGCTAAATCTAAAGAAGCAATGGCCAATGCTAAAAAATCAACCGATTCTGGTATGAGAAACGCGG